>ENA-OUVC01000325-OUVC01000325.1-marine-metagenome-genome-assembly--contig:-NODE-325-length-32929-cov-5.151954_pt1 | contig 32929 bp, 32 predicted proteins | sample MGYA00248622_ERZ508571 | MGnify/ENA primary metagenome ERZ508571 (study PRJEB26236, sample SAMN06267175) | marine metagenome | isolation source: Columbia River Estuary | place: USA:Columbia River Estuary... | reverse complement strand
CGCTCCACTGCGCATCTAAATCCACGACACACAGATTGGCAGGTCTACCGACTGCCGCAAGCATTCCGTGTCGGTCGCTTAATCCGGCGATTCGTGCGGGATTAGTAGACATGACGGTTGCGATTTGCGCAGCAGACATTGGCACCACAGAGAGCACTACGCCGAGTGCGGTTTCTAGTCCGAGCATTCCTGGTGGCGCCTGATCTAACGGCAACTCTTTGTCACGCTTCACATGCGGAGCGTGATCGGTAGCCACAGCATCGATGGTGCCGTCTAACAAACCCTCTTTCAGCGCTTCAATGTCTGCAGCAGATCGCAGCGGTGGGTTCACCTTGAACGTGGAATCGAATGACTTCAACAATTCTTCGGTAAGCGAAAGGTGATGCGGCGTTACCTCTGCGGTAATTGGCAGACCTGCCTTCTTGGCTTCGCGAACCAAGTGCACGCTTCCAGCAGTTGACAGATGCAAAAAGTGAATACGGGCGCCCGTGAGTTTGGCCAATTCAATATCGCGATGCACCATCAGTTCTTCTGCAAGCGCTGGCCAACCGGGTACACCCATTTCGCTAGAGCACGAGCATTCATTCATTACTGCCCCAGCGGTAAGCGCAGACACCTCACAATGTTGTGCAAGCGTGATTCCCAATTCACGCGAATACTCCATAGCCCGTCGCATGATCGCTGGGTCTTGCACACCAGATCCATCATCGGTGAAGATCTTCACTCCGTTACGAGCCATGTCGGCAAGTGGCGCCAAAGCAACACCCGCACGGCCAACGGTGATGCAGCCACTCGGAACTACTTCGACCAAACCAGCACGTCGTCCTTGCGCGCGAACGAACTCAATAATGGGAATTGAATCTTGAGCAGGCGTGGTGTTCGGCATTGCTACGAGTGCGGTGTACCCGCCTTTTGCACCTGCCCGACTTCCCGTTTCAATTGTCTCTGAATCTTCTTTGCCTGGTTCGCGCAAATGCGTATGTAAATCAACGAAGCCCGGAAGCACGTGGCAACCCTGTGCATTCAACACAACATCATCTCCAGATGGCTTGATGGTGGCAGACATCTCTGCGATGACTCCGTTATCAATCCGCACATCGAGGCGTTGTTCTCCGCTGTCTGTGAGCACCGTCGCACCAGAAATAATCACACTCACGCAACACCTTCTTCCTTCAACGAATTCAATTCCCCACCACGTGCAAGCACATCGAACAACACAGCCATACGCACCGACACACCGTTGGCCACTTGCTTGTGGATCAGTGAGTTCGGTAAGTCCGCTGGGTCGACGTGCATTTCAACTCCCCTGTTCATTGGGCCAGGGTGCATGACAACAGCAGACTCCTGCAACCTCTGCGCTCGTTGGTCAGTAAGTCCAAATCGGTTTCCATACTCACCAAGGTTGGGAATGAGACCTTGGTCCATTCGCTCACTTTGCAAGCGCAACATGTACAACACGTCAGTAGATGCAATGACGTCGTCTAGGGAATGTGACACGCGAACCGGCCACTGCGCAATATGAGTAGGCAACAACGTTGGTGGCGCAACGAGTGTGACCTGAGCGCCAAGCATGGTGAAGGCCGCAATGTTGCTGCGTGCGACTCTGCTGTGTTTAATGTCGCCAACAATGGTGACATTCAGCCCTTCAAAGGAGCTGCGGCCAATCGCCTCGCGAACCGTGTAACAGTCCACAAGCGCCTGGGTTGGATGCTGATGCGCACCATCGCCCGCATTGATAATTGACGCATTCGTCCATTGCGCAATTTGCCATGGGACTCCCGCAGACTTGTGGCGCACAACGAATGCGTGCACTCCCATATCGGTAATGGTCTCGACCGTGTCACGAAGGCTTTCGCCCTTATTCACGCTGCTCGTTGAAACGCTAAACGTCATGATTTCTGCTGACAGACGTTTAGCGGCAGTTTCAAAACTCAGTCGAGTGCGGGTGGAGTCTTCGAAAAACAGACTCACGACTGTCTTTCCACGCAACGCTGGAACTTTTGGAATAGGTCGCCGATTGATCTCGGCCATGTGATCAGTGCTGTCAAGCAAACGGAGCAGGTCTTCTTTACCCAGTTCTTCAATCGATCGAAGGTGCTTCACGACTCCACCGCCGTGACTACAACTCCGTCTACAGAAACATCTACTTCGTCGCTCACTTGCGTAGGAATGTTCTTGCCCACAAAATCTGGCCGAATCGGCAACTCGCGATGTCCTCTATCCACAATGACTGCAAGTTGAACGGCTCGTGGTCGACCGAAGTTGTTTAGACCTTCTAGCGCTGCACGTACTGTGCGACCCGTGTACAACACATCGTCCACCAGCACCACCACAGCACCATTGATGTCGAAAGAGATTTCGCTAATTGCGCCAGGAACGATTGGGCGTAGACCAATGTCGTCGCGATGCATTGACACGTCTAGCGATCCGTTCGGCACCACCAGGTTTGGCTCAATTTGAGCGATTCGCTCTGCAAGTAAATCTGCGATCCACGTTCCACCGCGTTGCAAGCCGACAAGAACAACGTTGTGCGCACCTTGGTTTCGTTCAACAATTTCGTGAGCAATACGGCTGATCGCTCTACTGACGTCGGGGCCAGACATGACGGCCTTACCTGACGATCCAATTGGAACTTGATTCATTCTTCCCTCTCGTTTGAACCTCACGGGGTTCAATTAACGACGACATCACCATAGCAGCAAATCGTTGACAGAAAATCAGTTGCGCTGGTACACCACCCACCAGCCGTTGTCATCCACAACATGGAAACGATCCTTTTCAGCGTCCCAAATTTTCTGGGCCGCTTCCTCGAGATTCACCGGCAGGATCACGTATTCAACTTCGTCAGCGCCAGGCAATCGGTCTCCGCCAGCGAAAACGTCTGGTCCATAAAGATTTCGCGAAAACGGATTAGGAAACGAATAGATCGTGACTCTGCGCGCCATTTGTGCTGTGAGCGAGTGATACGCGGCGACAACAGCATCATCGGGAACACGACTTATTGATTCGCGAGCAGCAACTACTGGCGCCATTTGTGAATTCCAATGTGTAGTCGTCGTGCGCGCAAGTGGCATTGGCGACCAGAGATACCCGCACACGAGCGACGACACAACGATGCACGCACTCGCCCACCTACGGGCAGGACGTGAGAACTTGCCGAGCGCCCAGACTGTGCCCATCACAACGCACGGAACGATGATGATCGAATAGTGATAGTGAATTGAATGCTGATACCAAAACGTACTGACAACGTTTGACGCCAACATCACAAATCCAACGAGCGCAAGACTCGGCTCATACAAGAACACGAAACCCATCGGTGCAAGCATCTGCCACACGTATGCCGGACGATCTTCGCTCCACAGGTAGGTAAGCAACTTTCCTGGCTGAGTAAATGTGGTCTTCACCAGACCACCAATTCCACCGAATGGAATCCGCCAAGAATTTCTAAACACCACTCCGGTGAAGCTGCGCATGACCACCAAAAACATCGCCGCCATAGTGGCAAATGACAAAGCACTGGTGATGAGTCCACGCTTCTTGTCAGTTTTCAGCGCGATCCATAGCCCAAGAGGAATCAGCACAAAAGCGACGTCCTCCTTTACGGAAAGCGCGAGTACGACTGCTACCCAATACCAGCGCCACTTCCCTGCATACGCTGCCCAAATTGCCAGCGCAACGAAGGTGCCAAGTGCTGCGTCTGGATGGAAATTTTCAAGGTTCGTCCAGCCAATTGCAGGGTGCAACAAGTACACAGCCGCCATGACCGCAGCGAGCGGTTCGCTGCGCAACCGCTGTCGTGAAAACCAATACACGGGAAGCGCACCAAGCGCCACAACTACCGATTGAACGATGAACAGCAATGACGTTGTGGAAAACACCCAATACAACGGAACGAGCAGCAACAAAATAAATGATGAATGATCGCCGAATAAATTGCGACCCATCAATGTAACGAATGGCGAATGTCCACGCGATAGCAACCAAATACCTTGGTCGTACAAACCAAAATCGAAAGCCGATGTTCCAAGGCCGTTGTGAACGCCTACCGTGCGCTGAGAGAAATAGCAGGCATACAGCACCACCATGCACCACACGCTGACGGTGGATGCCGAAACACTTCTTTTTATTGGCGAACCTTTTTTGAAATCGTTGACAAGATGCCATTAACAAATCGCCCGGACTCATCCGTTGAAAATGTCTTGGCAAGTTCAACTGCTTCGTTCAAAATGACGGCCGTTGGCACGTCTGGTCGTGCCTTCAATTCGAAGATTGCAATTCGCAACACAATGAGATCAATAACCGGCATGCGGGCCAGAGTCCAACCGATTGCATTTTCCGCAATGATCTCATCAGCGAATGCAGTTACGCCATCGACGCCATGAACAATTTCGAGCACCAAATCATCGACCGCAAGAACTTGCGACTCAACAATGGACGTACCCGTTTCGCTCTTGGCATGGGCTTCGTACAACAAATGCAGTGCACGCTCGCGCGCATCGGATCGAGCGTCGTTACCCGCCGAACGGGAGGATCGGCCGGTTGACATGGTCAAACGCGTGTGATGTAGTCGCCGCTACGTGTGTCGACTTTGACGCGGTCACCAATGTTGACGAACAATGGAACCTGAATAACTTTTCCTGTTTGCAATGTTGCAGGCTTGCGAGCGCCTGACACTCGGTCACCTTGCAAGCCTGGCTCAGTGACTGCAATTTCCAATTCCACTGATGCAGGAATTTCTACGCTCACGATTTCGCCTTGATACGTGGCAATGATCGCAACAGCATTTTCAATCAAATAGTCGGCCGCTTCGCCAAGGGCAGACGGCTTAATGTTCACCTGGTCGTATGACCCCTGGTCCATGAACACGTACTCTTCGCCGTCTTTGTACAGAAACTGCATGTCATTCTTTTCAAGAATCGCTTGCTCAACCTTGACACCAGCGTTGAACGTTTTTTCAAGCATGTTGTTGCTGCGCAAGTTGCGCAACTTGGAACGAACAAACGCCCCACCCTTACCCGGCTTCACGTGCTGGAATTCCACCACCGTGTACAAGGTGCCATCCAGGTTGAGGGTAATTCCGTTCTTTAGATCGTTTGTCGAGATTGCAGGCACAGGCTGTCCTTCGGGGTGTGAGTAAGAGTTGTACTTCCGGCCGCGCGTACAAGGAGCAAGTCCTCAATTCGCACGCCACCGAGACCTACACGATAGACGCCAGGCTCCACAGTCACCACCTCTCCTTCGCGTAATGGCTCATTCGACTGTGCGCGAAGCCATGGTGACTCATGAATTTGCAGTCCAACGCCGTGACCTGTTCCATGCACAAACTCAGGACCAAACCCTGCTTCAGTTATCCATTCTCGACAGATGCGATCAATTTCACTCGGCATCACTCCAGCTCGAACTGCAGCAACTCCTCGTGATTGAGATTCACAAACAACGGTAAACATGGTCTGCAAAACCGGATCAACTGCTCCTAACAGGTAGGTGCGAGTCATATCCGAGTGGTAACCGTCCACTAGTCCGCCAACATCAATGACTACCGAATCTCCTTCGCGAAGGAGTTGCTCGGTTGGGCGATGGTGTGGACGGGCTGCATTATTTCCAGTAGCAACAATCGTTTCGTAACTTGGGCCATCTGCTCCATGACGTCGCATTCGATATTCCAACTCGTCTCGCACGTCTCGTTCGGTGACGGGCTCACTCATTGAGCGCACCAGTAGATCTCGAACATCGGACAACGCAAAGTCTGCAGTCTCGGCAGCAAATGCCATGCGTTCAATTTCTGCCTCGCTCTTCGTGCGGCGCAGTTCTTCGACCACACCACTCACTGGAAGCAAGTCTGCGTTCAGTGCTGCAACGTAGCGAGCGTGAGTTTCAACAGAAAGATCGGATGCCTCACATACACATTTTGCGTTGAGTGTGAGTTCTGACGCCACTGCATCCAGCGTCGCGGCTGCAGTTCGCGCTTCCACGATTCGAACCTCTGCGCCAGAATCGCGAACTTGAGCGAGTGCTTGTTCTACGTATCTGCCATCTGTGACAAGTACCGAATCATCTTTTCTACAAATCAACACGCCAGCAGAACCCGTGAACCCAGTGAGGTAGCGAATGTTTTCACTCGACGACACCACCATTGCGGTTGCAGAATAGGTTTCGGCAATGCGCTGAGCAACTGCATGCACTCGCCCGTCAACACGGAGTGGAAGAAAATTCGGACGCGGCATTGTGCTGCCTACCGATTACTTGTCTTGCAGTAAACGCGCGACTGCCTGCATGGCAAGTGAATAACCAAGTCCGCCAAAACCAGCGATGGTGCCCGATGCAACCGGCGCTATCACGCTTTCGTGTCGCCATGCTTCGCGAGTGCTCGGATTAGATATATGCACTTCAATTACCGGACCGCTAAAGGCAGCAAGTGCATCATGAATGCTCCACGCATAGTGCGTGAATGCTCCAGGATTAATGACGATTGCGTCATGTGTCGTGCGCGCAGAGTGAATTGCATTCACAAGTTCGGACGAGCTATTGCTTTGCACATTGTCAATAACAAGCCCTAACTCGGTTGCTGTTTGCGTTGCCGACATAACGTGATCTGCCAAGGTTGCGGTTCCGTATACCTCTGGCTCACGTTCGCCCAACAAATTGAGATTCGGGCCATTGAGAAGCAGCACGCGCTTTGCGGATTTGGCCATGGTTCTAGCGTACTTCCATGCGGCCGAGCGCTGAGCGAACTGCATCCACGCTTACGGGAGAAACTGGCTCCACGCCATTGGTGCCATCGAGCACGAAAGTCAAACCGCTGAGAGCTTTCTTGTCGCTGTGCATCAGCGCAATAAGTTCATCGTGAGACACGCCCTTTGGAAGCGCGCACGACAACCCGTACTCGCCTTCCACCACTTGACGGTGCTGAACCACGCGTTGGTCATCAATTCGACCGAGTTCACGAGCGAGCAGTGCTGCATAGACCAACCCGATTGCTACTGCCTCACCGTGAGCAACCGAGAAATCGGTAGCAATTTCGACGGCATGTGCAAGCGTGTGCCCGTAGTTCAACAACATTCGACGACCACCTTCGCGCTCATCTGCACCAACTATGTCGGCCTTAATTTGTACGCAGCGCGCAATTCGCGAAGCGAGATCGAGGCTGAGCAGGTCGTCTCCAGTGAGGAAGTGATACTTGGCCATCTCTCCATTGCCGCATCGCATTTCGCGCGGGCTCAGGCTCGCAAGAGCATCGGTGTCGCACAGAACTCCACGTGGCTGCCAAAATGCACCAACCAAATTCTTTCCCTCGGCAAGATTGACTCCGGTCTTACCGCCAATTGCAGCATCGACCATGCCAACGAGCGTTGTGGACACATGAACAACGGCTATTCCACGATGCCAAGCAGAAGCGGCAAAGCCAGCGATGTCGGTCACCATGCCACCGCCAACACCAATAATCACATCGTTGCGCGTTAGACCAAACTGTGCGCATTCACGCATGATCATTTCGATGGTTGCAAGAGATTTGAATTCTTCACCCGGACCAATGTTGATGGTGCGCGTTGAGATTCCTGCTGCAACCAAACTTTCTTCCACTGAAAATGGGATAGTTGCCTGCGTAACGATGATTGCTCGCTTCGCTGAAGCAGGCACCATGCTGGCAATTTGCGAACGCACGCCAGGCCCAACCACCACGTTGTATGAGCGCTCTCCCAGTTCAACTCGCACAACCTGTTGACTACTCATGATCGGCACCTTCACGAACTGCTTCCAGCACTGCTGAACACACTTTTGCAACTGTTTTTCCGCGGGTATCAATGCGAACAGTTGCAACTTCTTCGTACCAAGCCGAACGCTGGCTGCTGAGCGACTGCAACGTTGCGGCAGCATCACCGTCGAGCAATGGGCGCGCTGCACTCAGTTTTGTGCGCACAACTAGATCATCAACCGATGCATCGAGCCACACCACGTTCGAGGCTTGTTCAGAAATGAGCGAACGATTTTCGCCAGAAATGACCGCACCACCACCTGTGGCCAACACAACAGAGGATTGCCTGCCGACGAGTACCGATTTAATGGCGTCGCTTTCATATTGACGAAACACTGCTTCCCCATCTTGAGAAAACATTTCTCGCACTGACTTTCCAGCAACACTGGCGACGACGTCATCTGAATCGACAAATGGATAGCCGAGTTCTTGCGCAATTCGTTTTCCGACGGTGGTTTTACCCGATCCCATTAAGCCGACCAAAACGATTGCGTGGCGTGCATTCACTGGATTGATGCAGCGTATGACGCCGCATTGCGTACGAACTCTTCTACCGAGTCTCCACCAAATTTGCGTTGTGCTTCAGCCGCCAAGACCAATGCGACCATGGTTTCGGCAACAACACCCATGGCTGGAACTGCAGTGACATCGGTGCGCTCTTTGAAACTGACTGTTTCTTCTTTCGACACCGTGTCGATGGTTTTTAGTGTTGGTCGATTCAACGTTGCAAGAGGTTTCATCGCTGCGCGCACCACCATGAGTTCACCCGTTGTCATGCCGCCTTCGGTTCCGCCTGCAAGTGTGGTTTCGCGACGATATGACTTCGTATCGGCGTCCCATGAAATTGCATCGTGCGCCAAACTTCCGCGCCTACCAGCAACTTCAAAGCCGTCACCGATTTCTACACCTTTGACAGCTTGAATGCTCATGATTGCTTGCGCGAGCAGACCATCGATCTTGCGATCCCAGTGCACATAGCTACCTAGTCCAACTGGCAAACCGTATGCGAGCACTTCAACAATTCCGCCAAGACTGTCGCCATCTTTTGCTGCGGCTTCAATTTCAGTAATCATGGCAAGTTCGGCTTCTTTGTTGAATGCGCGAACTGGTGAATCGTCAACAACTGACAAATCGCTAATTGTTGGTCGCACGTTCGAAACCGACTTAGCCGAACCCATCTGCGTAACGTGCGACAAAATATCGACGCCAATTTCCTTCAACAACAACTTTGCCAGCGCACCAGCAACTACACGCGCGGCAGTTTCACGAGCACTCGCCCGCTCCAACACGTCACGAGCATCGGTGAATCCGTATTTCTGCATGCCCGTTAAATCGGCATGGCCTGGTCGCGGCTGGGTAAGTGGCTTCTTCGTTGCTCCCGGTGCTGGCGACATTTCCTCATGCCACACGTCGCTACGGAACCACTCTGAGTTCTTAATTTCAATGGCAACTGGCGAACCCAAGGTGCGACCATGGCGAATACCGCCGATGAGCACAATTTCGTCTTGCTCGAAACGCTGACGCGGACCACGTCCATAACCAAGTCGACGACGCCCCAGTTCGGCCTGAATGTCTTCGGCGGTCACCTTCATGCCAGCAGGAAGGCCCTCGACAATGACGACCAACGCTTGGCCGTGGCTTTCTCCTGCAGTGAGATAACGCAACATGCCCTACAGGCTACCCGTGCACCCCCTCAGGAATCGGGACAATTACGCGTTGCGTAGCGCGAGTTCACGCAATGCAGCATCGCGCATCACCTGCGGGTCGGGAGTCATGCCACACCACAGTTCTTCTTGACGTGCTGCTTGACATATCAGCATCCACAAACCGTCAACTGTGACGGCCCCTGCCATCTGAGCCTGAGCAATGAACGCTGTTTCCAGCGGGTGATACACCGCATCGAGAGCGATCAAAGAACTGTGAAGAAACGATGGACCCACTGGTGATTCGTCTGTTCCCATGCCCACCGATGTGGTGTTAATGAGCAGCGTTGCATCTGCAATGTCGCTTTCTGATCCAACACGTGCAACATCTGCACACTCACTTGCCTCAATCGCTCGCGACTGCGTGCGATTGACAACAGCAATATCGGCTGCACCACGGAGTCCGAGTGCAGCAACGACTGCTCGCGCAGTTCCACCTGCTCCAAGCACCACTGCGCGACTTCCTTCAATTTTTGCTCCAGCGCGAACGAGTGCATCACAGCAGCCATCGCCATCGGTGTTCGCACCGCGCAAGGCACCCATGTCGTCGAAGATAATGGTGTTCACTGATCCTGAACGTTGTGCAACTTCATCTCGATGTTGCACAAGTGCATACGCCGCATCTTTGTGTGGCATCGTGATGCTGAGACCCAGCATGCCTGCGTCACGAGCAGCAGATACCTCTTCTTCGAAATACTCTGCGTCCACATCAATAGCGAGATACCGCCATGGTTTTGACATGACCGCAAACGCGGCATTATGAATTGCTGGCGAGAGACTTTGCGCAATCGGAGACCCGAGAACCGCAGCAATGGTTTTCAGTTTCACGGCAACAAACCCGCTTGACGCGCTGCCTCTACGTTTGCTTCATGCTGTGCGAGCGTGACAGCGAAAGCATGTCCGCCTTCTTTATCTGACAACACGTAATACAGATAGCGACATGGCTTTGGCACATTTGCGCACAACGGATCGGTACCAGCAGGGTTCGGCGCAGGGTTCAATGCGGCAACTATCGATGCGCGTCCAGGGTTAGCAATTGGTGTTGGCGGTAAACCCTTGTTGATATACGAGTTATACGGAGTGTCTAATGCCTTCAGCGTGGCGAAATCTGCATCTGCAGGAGCGTTGTACAGCAACGTTGCATCAATTTGTAACAGCATCTTAATTTCGAGGCGGTTGTAGATGACTCGTGCGATCTTGGCGCGATCAGCATCAACCTTTGCTTCACGCTCGATCATTGATGCGACTATCAATACTTTGTATGGAGACAATCCAACTTTTGCTTGCGCATCATCGATGCCCTCTTGCGAGGCAACTCTGACCATTTGCTTGGCAAGTTGTTGCACTACCTGCTGCTCATTTTGATCACCGGATATTTGATACGTGTCGGGAAAGAGCAAACCTTCGAGCGAACTTTGACCTTCAGGGCGATACGGAGACTCGATTGACGGATCATTAGCCATGGCGATGAATTGCTCTGCGTTCAGTCGCAGTGTTTTCTCGGCTAGTCGCGCACCCATTTGGGCGATGGTGTAGCCCTCCGGGAATGTCACCTTCTGATATGTGGCTGATGGCGGAGTCTTGAGAACTGCCATGATGTTGCCCATGTGGTCTTTAGGGGCAAGGGTGTAATAACCGGGAATCAATTCGATTCCACCTTTACGTGACACGTACCAGTCGAACACACTTGCACTCGACACAAAACCTTCATCTGCAAGTCGCTGGCTTACCGACGAGATGGTGTCCCCTTCAACAACGGTGAACGACTGTGGGTCGCCTTTGCCTGATGGATTAACTCGGTACACGTACCACAAGCCAATAGCACCCATAAACAAAGTGACCACCGCTACCGCTAAGGCAACAATTTGGAACGGCCGAGACAAACCACGAAAGTCATTCGGCAACCTATCTACTTCCAACTGCTCAGAACGATGCAACGCATCTGGGCTATCCCACGGATCGTCGTACCAGTTTTCGGCGGGTTCTTCCTCGGTCTTGCGAATCTTGATCAGTGGATCAATCACGAGTTGGATTCCGTCATCTTTCGGCCATCTAGCCACGACTGCAACATGACAGCGGCGGCAACCTTGTCGATCACTTTACGTCGCTCTTGCGCGTTCATGTTTTGTTCAATCAAAATGTTGTCTGCAGTAACAGTCGTTCGACGTTCATCGAATGTGAGAACTGGCACACTCAACACGCTAGTCAACTGCTGTACTTCGGCGACGGCAGACTTTGCTGCATCGCCATATTTTCCATTCATGTGCAAAGGAAGTCCTACAACAACGCATTCAATCTCGTATTCGGTCACCAATTCGGCAATGGCTTGATAGTCGGTTTCACGTGAACCGGATCGCTTCAACACTGTCAATGGCGTTGCAATAGTTCCACTTCGGTCGCTCGTTGCGACACCAATCCGCTTACTCCCGAGATCAATCCCGAGTGCGCGCACGTTATGAACCAGACACCCTGCCCAAGGCAGCGCGTGCCAAATTCAGTGCTTCATCGAGTGCGGCCGGATTTTTTCCACCTGCAGTAGCAATGTCACCCTTGCCACCACCACCGCCACCAACTGCCTTTGCAGCGTCTTTAATGAGTTCGCCAGCAGCAACATCAAGTCCATTGCCAACGGCGGCAACCAAAGCAACTCCGCCTGTGTCGGTGACTCCGCCAAGAACAACTGCTTGCACTGTTGGACTTTGGCGAATAGCAAGTGCAAGTTCGCGCAAGTCGTTTGGCGAAATGCCATCAACTCGCGCAACGACATGACCGTTAGAAGCCTGAGCAACCAATTCCCCAGCACGCGACCTTGCCTGTGCAGAACGCAGTTGCTTAATTTCATCGGACAACGATTTCACTTCATCCAGCTTGCGTTGCACCGTAGACATGATGTCGCTCGGCTGCGTGCCTAGCAGTTCTGCAGCATTCGACAACGTACGTGTTGTCTCGAGCAAATAGTTAAACGTGTTCTCGCCTGTTACCGCTTCGATACGGCGCAAGTTGGACCCGATTGACGATTCGGAGACGACCTTGATGATGCCAATATCGCCTGTTGCTTTCACGTGCGTTCCTCCGCACAACTCAAAAGTCTTTCCGGCTTCCAACACACGAACCATGTCTCCGTACTTGTCGCCAAAGAATGCGATTGCCCCGGCAGCCGTTGCCTCGTCTTTCGACGTTTCATAGTTTTTTGTAGCCGCGTTCGCAAACACTTGCTCATTAGCCAACCGCTCAATGCGTTCTATTTCTTCGGCGCTCACCGCTGCGTAATGGCTGAAGTCAAAGCGCAAACGATCAGGAGAGACCAACGACCCCGCCTGCTTTACGTGTTCGCCAAGCACCTCGCGCAACGCCCAGTGCAATATGTGCGTTGCCGTGTGATTGCGACGCGTTGCATCACGATCTGCAACATTGATTGCCACCCGAGCGCTTTGGCCCGCTGTTACGGAACCGCGAACAATTTTGCCAATGTGCTTGCGCAGTCCTGGTAGGGCAAACATGGTGTCGAGTACTTCAATTTCACCAGTAGACGTAGTGATGGTTCCTACGTCTCCAACCTGACCACCGCTTTCCGCATAGAACGGGGTGACATTAAGGAACACATCAACGTCTTCTTGTTCGCCATCTTGCACAGGGATAACCGCAAGCACGTTTGCTTCACACGCCGTTTCTTCGTACCCAACGAACTCGGTGATGCCATGAGTTTCCATCACGTGGCGATACGCCTCGATAGTTGCCTCGCCCACCTTTGCACCCTTGCGAGCGCTCTTGGCGCGGTCGCGTTGGGCGCCCATTTCTTCTTCGAATCCTGCAACATCTACGTGTACGTTTCGCTCACCTGCAATTTCTTGAGTGAGTTCGAGCGGAAAACCATATGTGTCGTGCAACAAGAACGCTGATTGTCCAGCAAGCTCTTGGGAACCGCTAGACAATTCATCTTCCAAAATGGTGAGACCAGTCTTCAGGGTTTGGCGGAAGCGTTCTTCCTCTTTCGTCATTACTCCAAGAATGAAGTCTTTGTTGCCAAGCAAGTCTGGATACGCAGCCGACATGATGTCAATTGCAGTTTCGGAGAGCTTCGGCATGACGAGCTTTTCGGTGCCCAGCAAATATGCATGGCGCACTGCGCGACGAATGATGCGCCGCAGAACATATCCGCGGTTTTCATTCGACGGGAACACACCATCATTAATGAGCATGGTTGCAGAGCGAGCATGTTCTGCAAGCACTCGCAAACTGAAACTGTCACGATCTTCGTAGTTACCAATTTGGTACTTGCGACTGGTAAGTGATTGCCCTTGCTCAATGAGCGGGAACAACACATCGGTTTCCCAAACGGAGTCCGTTCCTTGCATCAATGCAAGAATTCGTTCAAGACCAGCACCAGTGTCGATTGACGGCTTAGGTAACGGCGTACGCGTTCCATCTTTTGCTTGGTTGAACTGCATGAACACCAAGTTCCAAAACTCAAGAAAGCGATCTCCTTGCGGATCGTTCAGTGGTCCGCCTTCTGGCCCAAAGGATGGTCCACGATCGATATGAATTTCCGAACATGGACCACATGGACCCGTCTCGCCCATTTGCCAAAAGTTGTCTTTGTCGCCAAGGCGCTGAATGCGATCCATAGGCACGCCAACTTCTTCGTGCCAAATTGCCTCTGCCTCGTCATCACTTTCATGAACAGTGATCCACAGTCGGTCACCATCAAAACCAAATACTTCCGTTACGAGTTCCCATGACCATGGAATGGCATCGCTCTTGAAGTAATCGCCAAATGAAAAGTTGCCCATCATTTCGAAGAACACCAAGTGTCGCTTCGTGCGGCCCACATCGTCTAAGTCGTTGTGCTTGCCGCCTGCACGTGCACATTTCTGAACGGTGACTGCACGGCTATATGGCGCTTGTTCGTCGCCTACGAAATAGGGTTTGAATGGAACCATCCCCGCAACCGTGAACAGCACGGTTGGGTCATGTGGAATGAGACTTGCCGATTTAACCCGCGTATGCCCTTTGTCGGCAAAGTAGCCAGAGAACGACTCTCGCAGATCATTTGCAGAGGAAATTGGGGGCCGCGAGGTAGACATTTACGAACAGTCTAGTTCGGCACCACGTACTGGCTAATTCTGATTTTGTGTGACCGTTACTGATTCGGACTCGAAATGAATGACTTCTTCGTCCTTACGCAAGTTACGCACAATCTCCATGCCCTGTTGCGCCAGTTTGACGGCGCCTTCAAGAACATCGGCCGCAATCTGACCAGGGGTCAATTGCTCTGCAGCTTCGCGCGCTTTATTCTTTGCATAGCGCACACCAAATACGCCGGCGAAAGCGCCAAGCACAAACCAAAACAGTCGCTTCATCATTGTGATCACCCTCCAACGCCAAGTGGCTTTGCCCTATCGGTCGTTGTCTGACGCCCGATAGTACGGAGTCTGTGGAACAGCCCGCCCTTCAGTTTGCGCAGGTAAATAGTCCTGTTCCACCTTTTTGTCAGCCAATTGGGCAGTATGAGGCGATTGGTACCCCACTCCATGGCCAATCTCTTGTGCACCTGAGTAATGCGCGTCTCGTAAATGGGCAGGGACTTCAACATCTACGCCGTTGCGAATGTCGGACCTGGCATTCCAGATGGCTTGCGCCGAGCTATTGCTCTTCGGAGCACGCGCAAGATACACGGCGCACTGCGAAAGATTCAGTTGCGCTTCTGGCAACCCAACATGATCTACGGCATGGGCTGCTGAAACCGCAATCACTAGAGCTTGAGAGTCGGCCACACCAATGTCTTCAGATGCAAAAATAATCATTCGACGAGCAATGAAGCGCGGGTCATCGCCTGCTTCAAGCATGCGAGCAAGCCAAAATACCGATGCATCAACATCGCTACCACGCATGCTCTTAATGAACGCCGACACCACGTCGTAGTGATCATCGCGGCCATAACGCAATGAACTCACACCAAGTGCTGCTTCAACATGATCGAGCGTCACCTCGTGCGGGCGTGCAAGAGCACATGCAACTTCAAGCGCGGTCAAACTTTGACGACCATCGCCGCCAGAAAGTTGCATGAGTTTGGCAATTGCATCGTCGGTTGCACTGAGCGCTTCTGCTTCTAAGCCGCGCACCAATAGCACTCGAATATCTTCGGTCTGCAGCGGCTCAAGCCGAAACAATGTGCTGCGACTGCGCAACGGTGCATTCACTTCGAAGTATGGATTCTCTGTGGTCGCGCCAATCAACGTGATGATTCCACTTTCAACAGAAGGCAGCAGCGCATCTTGTTGCGATGTGGAGAATCGGTGAATCTCATCAACAAACACGATTGTTGATTTGCCGTGCTGGCCAAGTCGATCGGTTGCACGCTCGATTGCCTCGCGAACATCTTTAACACCTGAGGTCACTGCGGAGAGTCGTTCAAAGGCGCGGTTCGTTGTCAGTGCGACTACTTCAGCAAGTGTGGTCTTCCCTGTTCCTGGAGGGCCCCACAAAATGACCGACGACAATCGATCGGCTTCAATGAGTTTGCGTAGCGGTGCACCTGGTGCAACCAAGTGTTGCTGCCCGACGATTTCGTCAAGACTCTTTGGTCGCAAGCGCGCGGCAAGCGGGGCTTGACCACGCAAACGTTCGTTCACCGCTGCAGTAAAAAGATCTTCGGCGTTTCCCACCGAATGCGACACTAACTCTTCGCCGGCGGAGGAAGCAGTCGAATACCCAACTCGTTAAGTTGAGCAGGGCTTACAGGCGTTGGTGCATTTGTCATTGGGTCACTGCCCGACTGAGTTTTCGGGAACGCAATAACTTCGCGAATATTTTCTTCGCCAGCAAGAATTGCAACCAAACGGTCGGTACCAAATGCAAAGCCACCGTGTGGCGGTGCGCCGTACTTAAACGGTTGCAAGAAGAACCCGAAGCGACGATCGGCATCTTCATCTGAAATACCCAGCTGACGGAACACGCGGCGCTGCATTTCTGGCTCATGAATTCGAATGGAACCCGAACCCAATTCCCAACCGTTCAACACCAAGTCGTACGCAAGTGCACGCACCGACATTGGGTCTGATTCGAGGCGCTCAATGTCTTCTGGGTGCGGCTGACAGAACGGGTGATGACCCGGTTGTGGCTTGCCTGTTGTGGCATTGATGCCAACGAACAACGGGAAGTCAATAACCCACACGTAGCGGTATGGACCCTCGTGCACTGGCGGACGACCAATGTCGTTACGCAATGTGCCAAGTACATCGCATGTTGTCGACCATGTGTCTGCAACCAACAACAAGAGGTCTCCAGGTTGTGCACCCATTGCAGCAACGAGAGCTGCACGCTCTGATTCTGACAAGAACTTGGCGACTGGTGAATCGAGGGCAAGGCCTTCGCCCACCTTCATCCATACCAATCCCTTCGCGCCAATTTGCTTCGCGCGATCGGTCAGTGCATCAAGTTTGCTTCGACCGTATGCAGCAGCATCTGGATACGTTGCGCCATCTACGCGAATTCCCTTAATGGATTCGGCTTGCGCAAACGCCTTGAATTCGGTGCCGGCAAACACACTGGTCAACTCCACAAGTTCCATGCCAAAACGCATGTCAGGTTTATCGAGACCAAAGCGATTCATTGCATCGAGCCACGTGATTTGTTCAATCTGTGGTGGACGCTCGCCCAACACCGCTTCTGCAGCGGCCATGACGGCTTCGCTAATTGCTCCGAGTACGTCGTCTTTAGTTACAAAGCTCATCTCGGCATCGAGTTGCATGAATTCGTATTGCCGATCGGCACGCAAGTCTTCGTCACGCAAGCAACGAGCAATTTGGTAATAGCGATCGATACCAGCGACCATCAGCAACTGTTTCCACAGTTGCGGCGACTGTGGCAACGCATAGAACGAACCTGGCTCTTTACGTGAAGGAACTAAAAACTCGCGAGCACCTTCTGGGGTGCTTGGCATGAGGAACGGAGTCTCAACTTCAACAAAGCTCTGCGACTCCATGGCGCGACGAATTGCAGAGTTGACCTTGGCGCGAATTCGCAAGTTGCGCTGCATGCGCTCGCGACGAATATCGAGATAGCGATACTTCAGGCGAACGTTTTCGTCCACGTCATCGGCTCGCGCATCGATTGGAAACGGCGGTGCTTCTGCCGAGTTCAACACAACAACTTTGCAATCGGTCAGTTCCACTTCACCTGTTGCCAGGTTGGTGTTTACGGTGCCATCTGGGCGAGCCTGCACCCGGCCGGTGATTTGCACTACCCACTCAGATCGGACATCAGTTACGTTGTCGACAACGCACTGGATTACTCCGCTGTAGTCGCGAACGTCAAGGAATGCGAGATGCTCTCCGTGCTCGCGTCGGCGCGCAATCCAGCCACAAACGGTGACGGTGCTACCAATGTGCTCGGCCCGCAGGCCACCACAGAGTTGGGTTCGAAGTGAAGTTGATTCGCCTAATGGCTGCAATGGAGACGACATGAGGCTTTCAGCCTAGTTTGCAGAATGAAATTTGCTGACCTCATTTTGAATTGCACTGAGCAATTCACCACGATTCACGCTGTATTGCTCGCCCGAATTCATTGGTCGAATGACTGCCTGCCCTGCTTCCAATTCGTTCGATCCGATGATGATGGCTACTTGCGCACCGCTGCGATCGGCGGCTTTCATCTGCGCCTTCATACTTCGATTATCGAATGCGCGGTCTGCGCCAATGCGTGCCATCCGCAACTGGTTGCACACCAGCGCAGCCTCATGTCCGCCAGTTGTGTCAACAACGAATGCAAACACATCGGTGTTGGGGGCAGGAAACACATTTTCTGCGTCGCATGCCAACAAGGTTCGGTCAAGTCCGAGGGCAAAGCCAATTCCGGCAGTTGCTGGTCCGCCAAGCTCTTCTACTAGTCCGTCGTATCTTCCGCCACCGCCGATTGCGGTGTGTGCAGCCTGCAACGCGGTGCTCACAAACTCAAATGTGGTGCGTCGGTAGTAGTCGAGGCCACGCACCAACCGGTCATCAATGACGTACTTAACATTTTGCGCGTCTAAAGCGGCAAGCACTGCTGCAAAGTGTTCGCCAGCAGTTGAGCTGAGATAATCACGAATGCGAGGAGCGTTCGCAATGATCGTTTGATCTTCGCGACGCTTTGAATCGAGCACGCGAAGTGGATTCTTTGTCAGCGTGACTTGCGAGTCTTCAGATAACTCGCTCAGATGCGATTCGAAGTATGCGCGTAACACTTCGGTAAATCGCTGGCGATCGCCTGCGTCACCGAGTGAGTTCACCGATAGCTGAACTTCCTTCAGTCCAAGCCTGTCGTAAAACTGTGCAGCGAGAGCGATGACTTCGGCATCAAGATATGGATCTTCAACGCCAAGAACTTCAAGCCCAACTTGATCGAACTGTCGATACCGACCCTGTTGTGGTTTTTCGTAACGAAAGTTTGGACCGGCGTACCACACCTTCCACGGAGTGGTTGGTCGGTGTTGAACAAATGCTCGACACACGCTCGCCGTCTGTTCTGGTCGCAGTGCAACTCGGCGACCACCCTTGTCTTCAAAGTCGTACATTTCTTTAGTTACGACATCGGTTGCTTCGCCAAGACGCAGAAACACGCCGAGGTCTTCAAACATTGGCGGGATAATCAGCCCATACCCAGCCTCTTCAACTACCCCAGCAAAAACATCTTGAAACTTGCGCCAACGGGCAGCATCGGGAGTCAAAATGTCCCGTGTTCCGGGGCTAGTAGAAAACGAACTCACGCGAGAACATTAGACGCTGGATGATCCCCTGCCATGACACGGTATGCGTCATACACCGAATCGATGCGCTTAATCGTGCGTAGAACAGACTGCAAATGGCTCGGGTCCGCGAATTCAAATTCAAAACGCATGCGAGCCACTCTGTCGGCTCCCGTATTCGTAGAACACGAAACGATGTTGACATGCTCTTCGCTGAGGGCATTCGCAACGTCGCGCAAGAGGCGCGAACGGTCAATGGCCACAACTTCAACAGCAGCAACATAGGTTGCATTGTGAACGCTTCCCGCCCACTCAACATCGACCATTCGACCAATGTTTTGGCTGGCCGCAGAAATGGCATTTGAGCAGTCGGCACGATGCACATTGACCACGAGATCGGTGGTGAGAAAGCCAATGATTTCGTCGCCCGGCACTGGTGTACAGCACTTTGACAGCCGAACAATGGTGCCCGACATTCCCTCTACATGAACACCAGAAATCTGCTCGGTTGTATTCCCGGCATCGAGGCGCATACCAACCGAAAGCTGTTCGCCAAAGCCACCATCGCGCATCAGTCGACTGATGCGACCCGCCATTGTTTCTGCCGAAACGTGGCCTTCACCAATAGCTCGGAACAGTGTTGCATCGTCTGCATAGTTCATTGCCTCGCGCTCTTGCGCAAATACTTCAGAAGTCAACACTCGCTGCACTGGCAAACCGTGTTTGCGCATGTGCTCCACAAGTTCATCACGGCCGGTGTCAACAAGGTCTTCTAAGCGCTCTCTAGAAAACCACTGCTTCACCTTGCTCTTCGCCTTTGGCGAGACGACGAAATTTGCCCACTCTTCAGATGGCGCTGCGTCCTCGGCAGTCGACGTGAGAATTTCGCATGTATCACCAGAGTTCAAACGTGAATCCAATGAAACGAGACGACCATTCACGCGGGCACCAATGCAGGTGTGACCGACTTCGGTGTGCACGCCATATGCGAAATCGATTGGCGTTGCATCGAGTGGAAGCGCGATTACTCGACCCTTTGGTGTGAAGACAAATAACTCATCTTGTTCAAGATCCGTTTTTAGGCTCTCGAGGAATTGACGTGGATCCGATACCTCGTCCTGCCAGTCGATAATGCGATTGAGCCAGTCGATGTCTGTGCTTGCAACACCGTCTTTGTACGACCAATGCGATGCCACTCCCCATTCGGCGCGCTGGTGCATATCGCGCGAGCGAATTTGTACTTCAATCGGTTTGCCACCCGGGCCAATCACTGTGGTGTGTAGTGACTGGTACAAGTTGAACTTTGGCATTGCGATGTAATCCTTGAAGCGACCAACCACTGGCTTCCAATTACCGTGAATAGCGCCTAGTGCTCCGTAGCAATCCTTTACCGAATCGACGACGATGCGAATGGCCATGAGGTCGAAAATTTCGTCGAAGTCTCTACCCTTCTGCACCATCTTCTCGTACAAACTCCACAAATGCTTGCCGCGCGCTGTGAGTTCAGCATTGATGTTTACGGCAGAGAGCCACGTGTTCACTTGACCCAATGCCTTTGCTAAGTACACGTCGCGCTCCGGCGCACGAATGGACACTAAATAGTCAAGTTCGGCATAGCGCTTTGGAAATAGTGCTGCAAAGGACAAGTCCTCTAGTTGCTGTTTCATTTCCTGCATTCCCAATCGGTGTGCAAGCGGAGCGTAAATATCGAGAGTTTCCTGAGCGATTCGACGCTGCTTGTCGACTGGTGCCGAGGCAATAGTGCGCATGTTATGCATGCGATCAGACAGCTTGATAATGAGCACTCGCATGTCCTTGGCCATCGCCACCAGCATTTTGCGCATGGTGGCAGCTTGTTGTGCTTCGCGAGAATCAAATTGCAGTCGCTCAAGTTTGGTCAGACCGTCAACCAGTCCTGCAACTTCTGCCCCAAAGCGCGCCTCAACATCGGCCAGCGTGATTTCCGTGTCTTCAACCGCGTCATGCAGCAACGCGGCGATGAGCGAAACTTCATCGAGTCCGATTTCAGCAACGATTCGGGCAACAGCGATTGGGTGGCTGATATACAGCTCACCACTCATTCGCGATTGATGGCTATGTGCAGCACTTGCCATTTCATACGCTGCGTTAATCAGCGAAACGCTGCCCTTTGGGTTACGTCGCTTGTATGCCGACAGCAACGGCACAAGATCTTCGACAACCGCAGAATGATTCCTTCGCCATGGAAGAACTCGCGACGTCGTGCTCATATGGAGCGATCCTTATCTGCGTTGTTTTTTGCGCGGCCGAGGTGGGTGGCTAAGTGCAGCTGCAACTGAAGCGGCTTCACGAGTGACGCTCTCTGTATTTCCAGCGTCTCCAGAAATGACACGATTAGTTTTTTTGCCCGAACTTGCAATGCGAGCCATCTCTTCGCCTAAGTGCAATTCATTTGCCAACGGCTTGAACTTCGTTTCACGTGTCTTCAATATTCCGAGTAGCGGCGTTGCAATATAGATAGACGAATATGCACCGAGGAGCATTCCAACCAACAGCGCCAATGCGAACTCTTGCAACGCGACTGCACCAAGGATCCACGACCCAAGAATGAGCAGCGAAAGCACCGGCAAGACCGCAGCCAAAGAAGTATTAATTGAACGCATGAGTACTTGGTTCATCGACACGTTGGTGATGTCACCATAGGAAACACGTGAAGCAGAGAAGCGCTTCGTGTTGTCGTGTACTTTGTCGAACACCACGATGGTGTCATACAACGAGAATCCCAAAATGGTGAGGAACGCGATAACTGTTGCTGGAGTTACCGCTAAACCAAGGACCGAGTACACACCGACACTGATAAGCACGTCGTGCGCCATGGCGGCAATTGCCGAGATTGCCATTTTCCATTCAAAGCGCCACGAGATGTAGAGCGATACAACAAGGAAGAACACCAGCAATGCTCGCACTGCCTTTTCCGTGATACTGCGACCCCACGAAGAACTGACGAGCGCAACGCTCACATCATCGGCTGGCACGCCAGCTTTTTCGGCAAGCGCGTTCTGTACTGCAGTTGAAACTGCCTCAGACTCTGCACCAACTTGCACACGAATGCGGGACCCATCAGATCCATTCAGCACTTGAATCTTTGCATCTGCAGATGACACACCATTGGCGTCCAAAATTGTCTGCACATCTTCGACAGTGAGCGACTGCGCGGGAACTTCCCAGGCAATTCCACCTTCGAAATCCATGCCCAGATTTAAGCCACGAGTGAATAACGAAAGAACTGTAATCACCATGATCGCAATAGAAATTCCAAAGCCCAACCATCTGCGTCCAAAGAAATTGAACGTGGTTTCGCCACGATAGAGACGACCAAAACCTCCGCTCATACCGTCACCTCCTTGGGCACGACTACGCCAAGCACGTTTCGGCCCGCCATGAACTTTGATCGTGCAAGCAGCAAGATTGCTGGTCGGGTGAATAGATATGCGACGAACACGTCAATCAGTGTTGACAATCCGAGGAAGAACGCGAATCCGCGCACAGATCCAACGGTTAGTTGCCACAAAATGATTGCACCGATAAACGAGACCGTGTCGGCGGCCAAGATGGTTCGCCATGCAGAGGTAAAGCTGCGCTGCGCTGCCCCGCGCATTGTTTTGCCACTGACCAGTTCGTCTTTCAAGCGTTCAAAGAACACCACATACGAGTCGACGGTGACGCCAATGGAAACGACGATTCCTGCCACGCCTGAAAGCGTGAGCGCAAGACCGTTTGTTTTTGACAGGTAAGAGATAACACTCCACAGAAGCGAACCCGAAATGAGTAGTCCGCTAATTACAACGATGGTCAGCAATCGATAATAAAAGAAGAAAAACAACATCACCAGTAACACACCGACCAAACCAGAGATGACTGCTGCTCGTAGCGAGTCCTTGCCCAAAGTTGGTGAAACCGTTTGTACGGTTGCGACAGAGAATTTGACTGGAACGGCACCGAACTCAAGAATTTTTGCCAAGTCGCGAGCCTCTGCTTCAGTGAAGCTTCCTGAAATTTGCACAGTGCCACCGGTGAAAATGGCCTGCTGCACAACTGGTGCCGAAATCACTTCACCGTCGAGCACAATGGCAATTTGTCCTGTCGGGCACGTTTCATCTTTATTGAAGCAACGAGTTGACAACGCGTTCCAAATATCTTCGCCAGCAGAACCCTTAAGCAGTCCTACAACAACACTCCACGTTCCGTTGTTGATTTCCGCAGAAGCATCGTTGCTGAACACCAAACCAGATGCACCCGCAGGGCCGGCCGAGTACACGTCACCGTTTTTGCCAAGTAAGACAACCGATGCGTTCGGATCGTTGGCATCTTGGCTTGCCAGAATTTCGGCAAGTGATGGTGAAGAACCTGGAGTTGCTGCAACTGTTGTTGGCGAAGTAGTTGGCGGAACTGTTGTTGCGGCAACTCGACGTGAATTTCCAGGGCCACTTGATGCCGGCAATGTGGAATCGACAACTGTGGTAGCACCAGGCAACGTGGTGTCGGTACCAGTGTTAATTGTTCCCGCCTGCAACACAGGACGGAGCAACAATTGTCCTTGTTTGCCAATGATGTCGAGTGCTCGCTGTTGATCTTCCACTCCAGGAAGATTGACCACCACGGTGTCACCTTGACGAATAATTTCTGGCTCTGAAACACCGATGGAGTCCACTCGCGACCGAATAATGGTGAGCGCAACATCGAGCGCCTTGGCGTCGTATGTTCCTTCGGGCTGCAGCGTTACCGAAGCACCACCTTGAAGGTCAAGCCCAAGTGATGGAACGTTTCCAGCCACAACATTGCCGATGAGCAAACCAAACACGACAACCACCACTCCAACGAGTGAGACAACGAGCCGACGAACCATGAGTGAGATTTGCTACTTCTGCTCTGCGTCTGGCTTTGCAGGGTCCGGGGTCTTTCCGGCTACCGCCGAGCGGTTGATGCGAAATTCCACACCTGTGTTTGCTTCAAACCAGATGTACGGCTTGTCCTCTTCGATTTGTGAGATGTACCCGTAAATTCCAGAATTCAACAGAACGTGATCTCCCTCGGCAAGGGCACCCTGGAGTTCTTTCTGCTCCTTAGCGCGCTTGCGCTGCGGGCGAATGAGCACGAAATACATCGCTCCAAAAATGGCAACGATTGGCAAAAAACTGAGCGGCGAACTTGAAGATGAACCCGAGGCCGCGAATACTGAAATGACGTTGAACATAGGCATTGACTCTACTCGCCGAATGCAACGCTAGGAGGCTGCTTGTCCCATCGCATTCCCCCAAACGGCAAGAATTTCCTCTCGAAGTGACGCAAAAGAGCCATCCACAATTGCCCTCCGCATCTGATTCATGAGTTCAATCGTCCACGCCACGTTGTGCATTGAAACAAGTCGCGAGGCAGTTGGCTCGCCAACTTGAAAGAGGTGTCGGATGTACCCGCGCGAATGACGTCGGCACACCATGCATGAACACTGTGCGTCAATCGGTTCATCGCTCAATACAAACTCTGCTCGCTTTAAATTAACGCGACCCGTCGATGTGAGGGCTGTCCCATGCCGACCCAGGCGGGTTTGCAGCACACAATCAAATTGATCCACTCCAAGATTGACGGCTTCCACAAGTGATGCAGGGTCTCCAACACCCATCAAATAACGAGGCCGATTGGTTGGCAAGTGAGCAACCGCGGCTGCAAGTGCTGGCACCATCTCATCACGAGTTTCGCCAACCGAGAGTCCGCCAATTCCGTAACCATCAAAATTCAGTGCAGCCGTGCGTTGCGCGCTTTCGGTACGCATGTTTACATCGATGCCACCCTGCACGATTCCAAACAACGATTGATCTTGCCGTGTGTGCGAACTCTTCGCTCGTTCTGCCCACATTGAGGTTCGCTCAAGTGCGGTGCGTACAACTTGTGGTGGCGACGGTAATGGTGGGCAAACATCGAGCACCATTTGTATGTCTGCACCAAGCAGTTGCTGAGTGTGCACTGCAGACTCGGGAGTAAACCGGTGTTTTGATCCGTCATAGGTCGACTTAAACGTGACACCATCGTCATCTACATCTGGGTCTAACGAAAAAACTTGAAAGCCACCAGAGTCGGTGAGCGTAAGTCCGCCCCACCCAGCGAAAGCACCAAGGCCGCCAAAGTGTGCAATGGTCTCTGCGCCTGGACGCAACATGAGGTGATATGTGTTGCCCAACACAATTTGAGCGCCTAGTTGTTCGTAGTCAGCAGCACTCAGGTATTTGATTGCTCCGCGCGTGCCAACCGGCATGAAGCACGGAGTGGAATACGTACCCCTGTGCGTTGTTGCAATTCCCGCACGCGCGCCACCGTCGCGAGCGATCTCGGTGAATTCAACTGGAAACATTTGTTCCACGGTACAGCAGCATCGCATCACCAAACGACAACATGCGATATCGCTTCTCTATTGCTTCCGAATACATTGCTCGCCATTTCACACCTATGAATGACTCCACCATCAGCAGCAGTGTGGTTCTTGGCATGTGGAAGTTGGTCATCATCATGTCCACAACTTTCCATTTGTATCCAGGAGTAATAAACAAATTCGTTCGTCCTTGCAGCTCTCCAAACGTTGCTGCGCTTTCTAGCGCTCGAGTTGCCGTAGTACCAATGGCAATCACTCGCCCGCCGTTCTCTCGTGCACGTGTACATGCATCAAATGTGTCGGCTGGCACGCGATACGACTCGGTATGGATCACATGATCAAGTGGATTCTCAACTGAAATGGGTTTAAACGTGTCAAGCCCAACGACTAATTCAACTTCACAAATTTCCACACCAGCCTCACGAATGCGCGCGAGCAATTCGGGTGTGAAATGCAACCCTGCAGTTGGTGCTGCCGATGACTTCTGATCGTGTGCGAACACCGTTTGGTAACGGCTTTGATCGACTAACGCTGTCGTGATGTAGGGAGGAAGAGGCATCTCTCCCGTATCCATAATCTTCTGCATCGCCTCTTCATGAGAGCGTGCAACAAACTGCACGAAGAACGTGTCTCCAGCTTGCGTACGCTCCCCAATTCGCAACATGACGGCGCCTGAGTCATCAAGTAATTCTTCGCCAAGTAGAAGTTTTCCACCTGGTCGAACAAGCGCTTCCCACTTCAACTGGCCAGCATCACGTTCTTCCAGCAACAGAACTTCCACTGCCCCGCCAGTACGTCGCTTCAGTTTTAGTCGTGCTGGCAACACGCGCGTGTGATTAACAACCAGAACATCACCCGCACGTAAGTACTCAACAATGTCGTTCACGTGTCGATGTTGCAGACCACTTGTCGAGTCAACGAGTAGCCGAGCAGAGTCGCGGGGCTCAAGTGGTGTTTGAGCAATGAGCTCTTCTGGCAACACGTAGTCAATGTGTGAAATATCCAAGATCAAAAACCTACAACGGCGAAAGTGCGTTTGTTATGTAAACAGATGGGGATCTTGTGCTGGAGCAACAAGACCCAAATGCGTCCACGCCGAAGGCATTGCTACTCGTCCGCGCGGCGTGCGTGCGATCAGCCCCTGCTGGATGAGAAACGGCTCATAGACGTCTTCGATGGTTTCCGTTTGTTCACTGACGCTGATGGCGAGAGTGGAAAGACCAACAGGACCACCATTGAACTGATTACAAATTGCGCTGAGCACCGCCCTGTCCACTTTGTCTAGACCAAGATCATCTACTCCAAACACTGACAACGCTTCGCGCGCAGAGGCTTTGTTCACTTTTCCATTGCCTCTGACCTCAGCGAAGTCGCGGACGCGACGTAGCAATCTGTTCGCAATGCGTGGGGTGCCACGTGACCTACGGGCAATTTCTGCAGCACCTTGATCGTCAATAGTGACATCCAAAATTCCGGCAGCACGGCGAACAATGCGTTGCAGTTCTTCGTCGTCGTAGTAATCGAGTCTGGCAACAAGACCGAAGCGATCTCGCAATGGCCCAGTGATCATTCCCGTACGTGTAGTTGCACCAATCAAGGTGAACCGCGGAAGCGTCAATCGAATTGACGATGCAGCTGGCCCTTTGCCAACAACGATGTCAATCTGAAAGTCCTCCATGGCTGGATACAGGATTTCTTCAACTGTTCGCGATAACCGGTGAATTTCATCAATGAACAAAACATCATTGGGTTCTAACTTCGTCAGAATTGCTGCGAGGTCTCCAGCGCGCTCAAGTGCCGGGCCAGAGGTGATGTGAATGTGCGCATTCATTTCGGAAGCGACAATGGACGCCATCGTTGTCTTGCCAAGTCCGGGAGGACCAGCCAACAAAATATGGTCTGCTGCCTGACCTCGACGACGAGCGGCCTCAAGCACAATGCCGAGATGTTCTTTCAATTCTCGCTGGCCCACAAATTCGTCTAGCGACTTTGGACGCAATCCGGTTTCATCGGCCTGTTCAATGTGGTCCTCTGGGCGATATTGCGGGTCTACAAACTCTTCACGCACGTCGTACTCCTAACGCATTCAAGGCTTGACGCAATACATTTTCGGCAGAATCTGTTGCAGAGAGATCGCGTAATACTTCACGAATTTCTTCACTTGAATATCCGAGACCAGTAAGTGCTTCGCGCACGTCGGTCATTACCGAAGTACCAACTGATTTTCCGTCCACCATTGCATCAAGCACTGGTAACTGCAGTTTGCCACGCAATTCAATGAGCAGGCGCTCGGCGGTCTTTTTGCCAACACCTGGAACCAACGTGAGCGCTCCATGATCGTTGGTGGCGACAATGTCGATGAGTGCACGAGGTGAATGTGTAGCCAAGATGGACATGGCCATGCTTGGCCCAATTCCATGTGTTGCAATCAGTGTGTCGAAGGCAACTCGCTCTTCTTTTTCAAGAAAACCAAACAGGGTTTGTGCGTCTTCGCGAATGTGGTGGTACACGTGCATAAAAGCTTGCGAGGTTGGTTCAAGTTCGGCAAGCGTGCGTGGAGTGACATGGATTAAATATCCGATGCCCGACACTTCGAGCAACACGGTTGAATCAGCATTGCGCTCAACAACGGTTCCCCGCAATGAGCCAATCATAATTTCGCACCCGATGTTGCGCGCTTCACACTGTTTGCGAGAGGCGAAACCGCCAGATGACACAACGCAACTGCTGCAGCATCAGCCGCATCTGCTGGTGTTGGCAGCACACTGAGCCCCAGCCTTCGCTGTACCATTTTTTGCACTTGCAATTTGTTTGCTGTGCCAGATCCGGCAACCGAACTCTTCACTTGACTTGGCGTGTACTGCACCACTTCGATACCCAATTTGTATGCAAGTGCTAACACCAAGCCACTTGCCTGCCCAACGCTCATTGCGGTGCGCACATTATTTTGGAAAAACACTTGTTCAACTGCGATAGCCGTTGGCTTCACTTCTTCGATCAAAGCTTCAAGATCGCTCTGCAACAATGCCAACCGGCGTGGCAGCGAGTCTTCTTTTGGCGAACTCAACACACCCATTGAAATGGCATCAATAAGACCGCCAGCGCGTGGGGCCAACGCCGCGTAGCCACACCTCGTCAGGCCAGGGTCTATACCCAGTACCACGGTGGACGACGGGGCGAACATATGTTCAAGCCTAGTTGGGGCTACTGGCCGAGTTTGGCCTTTTCTACTGCAGCCACCAGTTCCCCAACTGGGCGGAAGGAAAGGCCTACAAGGGCACGGTGCACATAGCGGACTACCCCAGAACCGTCGATGACGAACACGCTGCGGCGAGGCAGCCCCAGTGGTCCAAGAATGCCGTATTGCTTGGACACCGACTTGTCGACATCGGCAAGAAGCGGAAACGAGAACCCGTGCTTGCCAGAAAATTCATCATGGCTCGCTACATCCTGCGCTGAAATTCCCACCACTTGAGCACCAACCGAATCGAACTCACTCATTTCATTGTTGTACGAGCACAGTTGTTTGGTGCAGACCGGCGTGTTGTCACCCGGATAAAACACCAACACCACTGGCTTGCCTGTGAACTCGGACAGCGAGTACGACTTGCCGCCTGTTCCCTGCAGCGTGAACTGCGGTGCTTGATCTCCAACGCTGATTGTCATTGTGCTACCTCGTTTAATAGTTCGTCTGAAATGTCAAAGTTTGCGTACACATCCTGCACGTCGTCGTTGTCTTCAAGATCGTCCATGATTTTCAAAATTGCTTTTGCATCATCTGCGCCTGTTACGGCAACGCTCATTGACGACACCATCGTGCTCGCAGCAGACACTACATTCATTCCCGCACTCTCAAGAGCAGTTTTCAGTTCAAACACCGTTGTTGAGTCACAGGTAACACGCCACGAATCGCCATCGTCAGCAACATCTTCTGCGCCATGATCTAAGGCAACAAGCATCACATCGTCTTCGCTGATGGTCTTTTCAATCTGCACGATTCCTTTTCGTGAAAACTGCCAAGCCACCGCTCCGGGTTCAGCCAGTGCGCCACCCGATTTACTGAATGCCATGCGCACATCTGCTGCAGTGCGATTTCGATTATTCGTCAGGGCATCAACCAGCATTGCTACTCCACCAGGCGCATACCCCTCGTACGTCACGGTTTCGAATGCTGCTCCAGTTTGTTCTCCAAGACCACGCTTCACCGCGCGATCAATGGCGTCGTTCGTCATGTGTGCTGCTTTAGCTTTTTGAATAATGGTTCGCAGCGTTGCATTGCTTGATGGATCTCCACCGCCTTCGCGCGTAGCAACTTCAAGTTGGCGCGACATCTTGGCAAATATTTTTCCTCGCGCTGCGTCAATAGCGCCCTTCTTGCGCTTGATTGTTGCCCATTTGGAGTGACCGGACATGGCTATGCCTCCTGAAGTGAATCTGTAAACAATGAATGAATGCGCACGTCGCTTGCGAGTTCAGGATGAAAAGAAGAAACAATCACCGACCCTTGACGTGCAAGTACAACATCTTGACCGTGTCTCGCCAAAACCGTTACCCCTTCGCCGCATCGCGCGATTTGTGGCGCGCGAATGAACACTGCATGGAAATCATCGACGAATCCATCAACTGCAATATCGGTTTCGAAACTGTCAATTTGACGACCGTAGGCATTGCGCTTCACGTCAATGTCAATAGCACCAAAGCTCTTTTGATCCGACCGACCATCAAGCACATCCTTTGCAAGCAAGATCATTCCTGCACAAGTGCCAAACACTGGCATCCCCTGCTTCAGCCGTGTGTCAATCGATTCGAATAGCCCAGACGTCAGCAGCAAATGTGACATCGTGGTGGACTCACCACCCGGCATCACTAACGCGCCAACCAACTTCAAATCTGATGGAGTACGTACTTGAACGGTTTCAAAACCAAGTTGGCCCAGTACATGTTGATGAGCCTCGAAAGCGCCCTGCAATGCAAGAACGCCAACTACGCGGGACAAGTGGTGCTGCTTTACCAGCCGCGGTCGGCGTAGCGCTCGTTGATCTTGTCCATGCCGATGCCAGTCATCGGCGCTCCAAGATTGCGACTTACTTTCGCCAACACATGAGCATCGCGGAAGTGCGCAGTTGCCTGAACAATCGCTTTCGCGCGTGGCAACGGATCATCGCTCTTGAAAATTCCTGATCCAACGAACACCGCTTCGGCGCCAAGTTGCATTGCCAATGCAGCGTCTGCTGGTGTGGCTATTCCACCAGCACAAAAGATTGGAACCTGCAACTTGCCCGTCTCTGCAATTTCTTGCACGAGCGGCAATGGTGCACCAAGCTTCTTTGCCCAATCAAACAACTCAGCAGAATCGGCCTGTGTAATTCGACGAATGTCACCAAAAATGCTGCGCAAGTGACGAACAGCTTCAACAACGTTTCCCGTTCCCGCTTCACCCTTGGAACGAATAAGTGCAGCACCTTCACTAATGCGACGAAGGGCCTCGCCAAGGTTTGTTGCACCGCACACGAACGGAGAAGTAAATGCGAACTTGTCGATGTGATGCGCTTCGTCGGCTGGTGTCAGTACTTCGGACTCGTCAATGAAGTCCACACCAAGTGCTTCGAGAATCTGCGCCTCAACAAAGTGACCAATGCGAGCTTTGGCCATAACTGGAATAGTGACAACGGCCTTAATGCCCTCAATCATTTCTGGATCGCTCATGCGCGCAACTCCACCGTCGCGACGAATGTCGGCTGGCACGCGCTCGAGGGCCATGACTGCAGTTGCGCCGGAATCTTCGGCAATCTTTGCCTGTTCAGGGTTTACTACGTCCATAATGACGCCACCCTTGAGCATTTCAGCCAAGCCGCGGTTTACCTTCATTGGCCCAAAAGCCGAGTTGCCATTGCTAGTAGTCATGAAGTCAAGCGTACCGACCAAGCCTGCTTGACCCCTAAGCCAACTCGGGGATTTCCCGAACGCGAATTACGGGAATTTAACCTCGTCTTGTGTCATGCCAGGAGTCACCACTGCGGTTTTGCCGGCACGTGCAACTTCAACAAATGTCTGCCCAGGCGTCAACTTAATTACTCCACCAGCAGAATCCTTCAGTTCGAATGGCTTCAAGCGATCAGTGCGCGACCATGTGCCTTCGTACACAACGCCATTGGTAAACACATAGGCCTTTCCGGAGCCAAGTGTTTTCGAAATCGGACTATACGTGTTGGTGTATTCCACTTCTAGAACAATGACGTTTGGAACTGACAATGCAACATCTGCAGGGTCAACAACGATCGTCCCATCCTGAGTCTTTACCCATTCCTTCGCAGCTGCATCCCAGTCCCACTGAACTTTGACGCCGTCCATTGACACCTTTAAACCTAGGGCTTCTTTCGAAGTTGATGCATTGGCATCACTTACCGTGCGATACGCGAACTGTGTAGAAGGAGCAGATGAACCAACCGGCGCGAGTGTCCACAACTTGGTGGTTTCGGCAAACAGGTTGTGCGGAGCCCTGTATTCATCGTTTCTTGTAAACCCGCCGTCATTATTCACCTTCAAATAACTCAAATCGACAAGGTCAGACTTACCAATGGCTGAAGACACTTGGCGGTTTCCACCGCTCCACACAAACAACGGTTTGTTCAATGAACCGACCAAATTGATGTCTTGGAAACGTCCGCTGCGAATTGGCCCTACCGGATCAGACCCTTCGCTATGGAACACTGCTGCATAACGAGTGAGCTTCTCTACGTTTTCTTCAAAAATAATGTCAGCCTGGTTGATTCCTGCTTGTGGGCGTGCACTTGGATGATTATCAATCTTGACCACCATTGCTGGACGTGTTGCTACGGCTGGATCTACTAACGGAGTTCCAAGCAGTGGGTTAACAGGACCATCACTTGCCGCGTCGGTTGTTGGAACCGAGTCAGTTGATGCAGTGGATGAGCTACTTGATCCACCGCATGCGGAAAGCGCTACAACTGCTGCAATGACAAGTGAACGGGAACCTAAAACAGAAACTCGACGATTCATGATTTACATCTCCCTGAGCAACGCAATGCGCTCGGATAGAGGCGGGTGGGTATTAAAAAGTTTATGCCACACACCTAACCTGCCCGCGTCTTTCACACCTGACAACGGTTGCTCTATCCACATATGAGCAGTAGCCATGCTGGCCGAATGAGTTTCGGTGTGATCTGCTTGAAGTTTTTCTAAGGCCGATATCAAACCTGGCGGATATCGCGTCATGCGCACAGCCGAAACGTCGGCAAGTGTTTCGCGACGACGACTGACAGCAGCCTGCATAGCGCGCGCGATAAGTGGCGAAATCAACAACAGCACAAAGCCAATAATTG
>ENA-OUVC01000323-OUVC01000323.1-marine-metagenome-genome-assembly--contig:-NODE-323-length-33118-cov-3.963046_pt1 | contig 33118 bp, 30 predicted proteins | sample MGYA00248622_ERZ508571 | MGnify/ENA primary metagenome ERZ508571 (study PRJEB26236, sample SAMN06267175) | marine metagenome | isolation source: Columbia River Estuary | place: USA:Columbia River Estuary... | reverse complement strand
ACGCAACACTGATCGGGTTCAATGTCCGCCCAGATCGAAAAGTGCGCGATTTGGCCGAGGCCGAAGGCGTAGAGATTCGTACCTACGAAATCATCTACAAACTCATCGAAGACATCGAAAAAGCGATGAAGGGCATGCTTGCTCCCGAGTTTGAAGAAGTGGTCACTGGCGAAGCCGAAGTACGAGAAGTGTTCAAGACTCCAAAGGTTGGCGCTATCGCAGGCTGCTCGGTGCGTACAGGTGTTATTACACGCGGCACCAAAGTTCGATTCTTGCGCGACGGCACCATCATTTGGAAGGGTGCCATCACTTCGTTGCGCCGATTCAAGGACGATGTTCGCGAAGTTCGTGAAGGTTTCGAATGTGGTATTGGGCTCTCCGACTTCCAGGATCTCAAACCAGGCGACCTCATCGAAACCTTTGAGTTGCGCGAGATTGCCCGCGACTAAGTAAAGTCGGTGCATGAACGCCGACTTAGATTTCTTCTTCGATCCTGTTTGCCCGTGGGCATGGATCACATCTCGCTGGGTATCCGAAGTTCAATCGCAGCGAAGCTACGACGTCTCCTGGAAGTTCATCAGTTTGCGCATGGTCAATGCCGAGCGTGGGTACGCCAACAATTCTCAATACGAGGCAATCCATAACGCTGGCCTGCAAGGTTTGCGAGTTGCAAGCGCAGCGCGGTCGATAGAGGGCAATGCTGGGGTGGCAGCCTTTTACACCGCTCTAGGCACCGCAATCCATCACGATGGTCGGCGCGACTTGCTCGAGAACCCACACGCGTTTTTGTCCGAGGTTGCTACAAGCGCTTCGCTTCCCAAAACAATTGCTGATGCCTTCACCGACGAGACCCACGACGAAGTAATTCGTTTCGAAACAGAGATTGCTCTTGGGCGCACTGGCAAAGACGTTGGTACACCGATTCTCACCTTTAATCCCAAGGCAGTTAACGAAGCCAGTCTGTTTGGTCCCGTCATTTCAAAGATTCCTCGTGGCGATGAGGCAACCAAGTTGTGGGATGCTGTGCAAACAATCGCCGAATCTGGCGTTGCCGAAATCAAGCGTTCGCTGCGTGCCGCACCCCAGTTTGACTAGGGATCAAAAATGAAGGTTATTTACACCGACGCTCATCTTGGTCACAACCCACAACAGGAAATTGCCGAGTCTGGTTCGCACTCTCCTCACGAACACACGGCCAGGGCCGAAAACATTCGGGAAACATTGCAGGCCGATGCAACAATGCAATTACTGCCACCTACGCAGTGGGGTGTCGATCCGATAAATGCAGTGCACAATCCGGGGCTGAACAACTTTCTTACCACTGCATGGAACGATTACCAGCGAGAAGTGCGCCCAAGCCGCGAGGTAGTTCCCGATTTTTTCTATCGCCCTTCCCTTCGTGACGAGATGTCGCAATTGGCCGAACCAACTGCAGCCAACGCTCGGCTTGGCTGGTGGTGTTTCGAAACGACAACCCCGATCACTGAAGGCTCTTACGTTGCAGCACGTGGCGCGGTCGACACAGCGCTCACGGTAACGCAGCTAGTTCTCGGAGGCGAAAAGTTTGCATATGGTTTGTGCCGACCACCGGGCCATCACGCGACGACCGACTTGTATGGCGGCTATTGCTTCTTCAACAACGCAGCAATCGCAGCACACCACGTGGCAACTACGACGGGCACAAGAGTGACAGTGCTCGATGTTGATTACCACCATGGCAATGGCACGCAGCAGATCTTTTACGGCAGGGGAGACGTGCAATACGTTTCACTTCATGGCGACCCACAGCGCGCCTATCCATACATCACTGGTTTTGCCGACGAATTGGGTGAGGGCAAAGGACGCGGCTCGAACACCAACATTCCGCTTGCGGCAAAAACCGATGACGATCGATTCCTCGACGCACTCGATAAGGCTTGTGAGGCAGTGCAATCGTTCGGCCCATCGCTGCTCATCGTTTCGCTCGGCCTCGATACGTTTGTCACCGATCCAATCTGCGATTTAGCCGTTACGCGTGATGGTTTTTCCAGAAGTGGTGCCCGAGTACGAGGCTTGGGTTTGCCAACAGTGGTGTTGCAAGAGGGTGGCTACGACCTAGCCAATCTTGGGCTCAATGTGCAGGCATGGTTGCACGGCTTAGAGAACTCGTAACCGAAAGTCGGTACTCATTTTGAGTTTTTTGCGTCAGACCGATTTGATATCAGAGATTACTTGTGCCCATCGATTGTGATCACTTGCATATGGCGCATAGAAACTGAGTCGTTGAATGATGTCGCCGTAACGTTTCGTCAATTCGGGTGCAATGTGTTCCGGTTCTCCAACGACAGCAAAGGTGTTGAGGATCTCATCCGTGATGAGGTCGCCCATTTCTACCCATTTACCCTGCTTGGAAAGTGCATTGAGTTGGGGTTGCAAGTCGTGCCAACCATGAATCTCGAGCACACCGGAATAGGCGGGTGTCGATCCGTAAAAAGCAATTTGTTGGCGCGTGCCCGCAGCAGCCTGTTGCATTTCTGCAGCGTTGTTTCCTGTTACGACGAAGCTTGGGCCAACGATTTCGAAGCCATCCATAGTTTTGCCGGCTTTAGCGCGGCCACGAATCAAGGCAGGCATAGTCACTTCACGCAGGTATTTTTCGGTGGTGAAACCGTGGCAGATGAAGCCGTCACACACTTCTCCCGCCACCTCGGTCATCATTTCGCCAACACCGGCAAGAAAGATTTTGGGTACTCCGAAGTCGCCTAAATCCTTCTTGTCTGGCGTAAAGAATGGCGTCATCAGCGTGTGCGTATAAAACTCGCCTCGAAATTCGAGCGGCGCACCAGTGATCCAGGTGTTCCAAATGGCACGAATTGCAAGAATCATTTCGCGCATGCGAGGTGCCGGGTGGCTCCATTCCATACTGAAGCGTTTGGTGATGTGGGGTTTGATTTGGCTTCCTAGACCAAGAATGAAGCGACCGTTCGAGTACGACTGCAAGTCCCACGCGGTATTGGCAAGTGTCATCGGGTTGCGGGCAAATGCAACTGCGATCGATGTACCTATTTCAAGTGTGCTGGTGTGTTCGGCGGCAAGCAACAAGGGCAGGAAGGGGTCGTGCGATGTTTCGGCCGTCCATCCACCGGTGTAGCCGGCTTGCTCTAATTCTTGTGCGCTTTTGGCGGCATGCTGAAGGTTCGAGGCAATGCCTCCGTCAAGTTTCATAGGCTCAACTTAGGTGCATAAGGCGGCGGTATGGAACTTGCGATTGATGCGATATCGGAATTAGGAAGTGATGCGAATCGTTCCCAATCTTGAGAAATGGCTGTGGCGGCATTAATCAGCCGAGGAAGATATTCGGTTCTCAATTGCTCAACCGTTACGGCATTTGCATGGGCCGCCATGCTAAGGGATGAGTGCACAGATCCATCACGTGCGCGAATGGGTACTGCCACAGCACGAACGCCATACGAGAGTCGCTCGTCGCTTATCGAATAACCGTTCTGTCTGGTGAAGTTGATTTGCTCGAACAGCTGATCTCTGGTGTAATGCTGCACGGCAACAAATACGGAAAGCGTTGGGGTCTGGATGACCTCATCAAGTTTTTCGTCGTCTAGTTCGGCAAGCAGCACATGACCCATTGCTGTTCCAACAGCGGGCAGCCTTGCTCCAACGGTTACCGCCAAGTGGATAATTTTGGGTACGGTAACGCGGGCAACATACACAACATCGCTGCCATCCAATTGCGTAAGCGAGCACGATTGATCGAGTTCGTACACCAATTGTTCCATATGGGTCTGTGCAAGATTGAAGATGCCTCGTGACGAAATGTATGCCATTCCCAGATCTACGATTTTGGGTGTAAGCATGTAGCCATCTGGGGTGGAGATCACATAGCCAAGTTCTTCTAGCGTGAGTAAAAACCGATGAGCCGTAGGCCGGGCAAGGTTGGTTCGTTCGGCTACCTCAGAAATACCAAGTACGGGATGCAGCTCATCGAAGGATTTGATTACCTCGAGGCCCCGTGCAAACGCTTCAACAAAATCCTTGCGAGCCGCCTGCTTCATCGAATCCCCCCGGACGATTAACTGTGGGAGAAATTACCACGACAAACGCTATTTCAGGAATCCGAGCGGTGCTCCCGCAAGAATTGCTCTAGTTCGGCAGCAAGTTCGTCGCCACTTGGCAGAGGTACACCCCCGAAGCCGGTGGTTAATTGGCCGTTGCCACTGTGCGCCTCATCAAATACTTGTTCCAGCTGTGTCAGCATGGCCGCGTGTTCGGGGTTATTGCGAACAAGGCTGTCGAGGCGCTCGCGTTGAATTGTGGCCTGCTCGAGTAGCCCGCTGATGTCGATTTCGATATCGCCCGAGTCGGACACGGCACCAAGCAGTGCTGCTGCTGCAGCGGGGTATGCCATGGATGCCACATAGTGGGGCACCTGGGCCCATAAGCCAAGCGAAGGTATGCCCACAGAATGCATTGCGTGCTCTAGGGCCGCCTCCATTCCTGCAGGTACGTCGAGCGAACTCTTCAAATAGGGAAGCGTTGCCACAAGTTCCGAGTTTGGTGAAGTGCATGAAAGTTGAACAGCCCTGGTATGCGGAGTAGCGACGGGATATGCGCCAAGCCCAAGCATGCGGCGTACGCCAAGCTGCTGGGCGAGTGAACCAACTGTCGCCGCAAAATGCTGCCAGCGCGAGTCGGGCTCTGGGCCAGTAAGCAGCACGACTGATTTCCCGTTCTTGTCTTTACCTAGAAACAACTTAGGTACAGACCATTCCAGTTTCGTATTAACACCGTCGCGCAGTTCCATCATTGGTCGTCTTGCTCGATAATCAACAAACGTGTCGGCGTCAAACTCGAGCAGTTGGGTTGCGCCAGTTTCGGAAACTAATGCCTCCATCGCCGTTGCTGCTGCGCTGCTGGCGTCAATCCAACCTTGCAACATCACCACCATAAGTGGGGATTCAAGTTGGGGCAGCGTGTTATTGAAATCTGGCGAAATGCTGTAAGCGCTACTCATTGTGTTCTTTAGTGTAGGCGCGCCAACAAGCTCTCGGCTTTGGCGGCGGCCGTTTCTACCTGCACTCTGAAGGCGTCAAATGATTGTGGGTCGTGTTCGCCCATGGCGCCAGAAATATAACGGGCATATACGCCTTCGATGATGCATGCCAATTTCCAAAATGCGAAAGAAATGTAAAAATCGAGGTGCGAAATGTCACGACCCGAAACTTTTGCATAGTGGGTGGCCAATTCACTGCGGTTGAAAAAACCTTCTGCCGTGGTAGTTGCAAAACTGTTTGCTGCAGGTTCATCGTCCGGGCCAGTCCAATACACCATCAACAATCCAAGGTCGGCCAACGGGTCGCCAAGTGTGCACAACTCCCAGTCGAGTACTGCGGCAATGTCTCCCGCTGCACTGATCATGCAATTGTCCAGTCTGTAGTCGCCATGGACGATTGTTGCTGGGCCTTGATGAGGAATTCGTTTGAGTAACTCGTCATGAACACGGTCGATAGCCGGGAGTTCGCGAGTTTTTGAGGCGTTCCATTGCCCATACCACCGCTTCAGTTGTCGCTCGATGTACCCCTCGTGTCGGCCTAGTTCGCCAAGACCAACCTCTGCTGGCACCACCGAATGAATTGCCGCCATCGTCTCGACGAGGGAGGTGCTTGCGCGTCGCCGCGACGCTGGCGTCATTTTGCTCATGGCGGTTTCTTGGTCGCGAACGATAAGCCCTTCCACAAAGCCCATGACATAGAACGGGGCGTCGTTGACCGCAACGTCGGTGCACAGGCCAAGCGCTGGGGCAACTGGCACGGGGGAGTCTTGAAGTGCAGAAATAACCCGAAACTCACGACCCATGTCATGTGCACTTGCAAGCGCATGGCTGAGCGGTGGACGACGGAGAACAAACTTCGTGTTGTTTGCATCGGTTACAAGAAATGTGAGGTTGGAGTGGCCACCTGCAATAAGCGAGTAAGTGAAAGGTGCGCGTGCGCCAGTAATATTTGTTGACAGCCAGTTTTCAACCTGTGGCTGATTGATGCCTGCTGGTACTCCGGATTGCTCAATCATCAGGTAGCAAACTACTCGCGCATAGGGCTTGCTTGCACACTGGGCGGTAGCGTCTGGGCAATGATTCTTGATGTTTCTGACGCGTCGTTTCAGGCCGAAGTGCTCGACCGTTCGGCAACAGTGCCCGTCATTGTCGACTTGTGGGCCCCGTGGTGCGAGCCCTGCAAAACCATCGGACCAATTCTTGAAAAACTCACCAAGGCAGCCAACGGCAGAGTGGTGTTAGCAAAAGTCAACGTGGATCAGAACCCGGCTATCGCTGCAGCATTCAAGGCGCAGTCAATCCCTGCTGTCTATGCGATGAAGGACGGCGCTGTGCTCGATGGCTTCGTTGGCGCATACCCAGAACATGTCATTGAAGAATTTGTCCGAGGTCTCATTCCGGGCGAGGAATTGGTTTCCGTCGAATCGCTTCTTGCGCTGGGCGACGAAACAAGCCTGCGCGCTGCATTTACGCTTGAGCCAACGAACGAATTGGTGGTGGTCGCGTTAGCCAAATTGCTGATCAGTCGAAGCGATATTCCGGCGGCACTTGCACTGCTCACCAGCATTCCTTCTACGCCACAAATTCAATTACTCATCGATGAAGCAAAACTGGCGTTTGCACCCACCGACGACTTTGATGAACAGCTGTCCAATTTGCTGCCGAAAGTGAAGCAAGATGATGACGCTCGCTCTGCATATCTTGCAATCTTGGAAACTATGGGCGTGAATGATCCAAGAACAGCGGGTCATCGCAAGAAATTCACTGCACAACTGTTCTAGGTTCGTACACATGTAAGTCGTGTATGCACGACTGCGCCAATTGGTCCAGTGGTGGGGCGTTAGCCGCATAGCCACTACAGCAGGTGGCGTGCTCTGCGTGGCTTTGGGCGCATGGTGGGTATTGCGGGTTCCTCCGCCACCACCAGAGTCGGCAATTGTCTTTGCAACCACTTCCGTGGTGTCTTCTGGTGGGACGAACAATCCAGGAGCAGCGGCAATTCCCACGTTTATTCGAGTGCATGTGGCGGGCGAAGTGTTGAGGCCAGGTGTGTACCAACTTCCAGGAACAGCCCGCGTGGTGGATGCGGTAGATGCCGCGGGCGGGCCCACTGCACATGCCGACGTCGATGTCATCAATCTTGCAGCCGCTCTATTCGATGCTGCACAAATATTTGTTCCGCGTCGGGGTTCAGTCGTTGTTCGAGCACCGATCCCTCGGCCACTTCCTGGCGTCAATGCTCCGCCAACTCCTCACGCAAGCGCGCCCGAAGGCGCAAGCAGCACCAAAATAAATATCAATACAGCATCGATGTCCGATCTCGACACGTTGTCTGGTGTGGGTCCCTCGACTGCAAAAGCAATTATCGATTATCGAACTAAAAATGGACCGTTTGGTTCTGTCGAGGACTTGCTCAACGTGCGGGGGATCGGGCCCGCAAAGTTGGATGCAATGCGCGAGCAAGTAACGGTGTGATCGCGTTGTTACAAGGCTCCAAGAACAATGGCACTTACGCCAAGCGCAAGCAATGCACCAATCCAAATTCCAATAGCAACCGGTCGGTACTCGCGAAACCACTCGGGCCAACTGGCAATTGCTCGGCGAGTTGCTCTCCTCGAAGACAGGTGCCCAACCGCAAACCACAAGACACAACTGGCAACGGTCGCCAAGAAATAACTAGATGCAGCAGAAACCGCTGGTACACCAACAATGGGCAGCACCGGAAGAGCAGCAACAAGCAGCAAAAAACCAATCACGCCAGTGAGTGGGCCAGGTAGTGCAACAAGCACTAGGCCGACTAACGCGAGCAGCAACGAAGCAGCAACGGCAACGGCTCCTCCGCGGTGACGCAGCATGGTTCGGTGGGCAATGATGCCATCCGGCACAACTCGCGGTGAGCGTGCCAGCCCTACCTCTTCACGTTCGACCACGACTCAATCGTACGCAACGCAACATCTCTCCAATGGTTTCATCTATGCAGCGGTCTTCGCATTGATCGTGGGCACGCGCGCATCGGCATTCGTTGGCGTCCCAAGCGGCGTTGCGGTGCTGCTCCGAGCGATTGGTATTGGCGCAGCTCTGTGTGCGCTGCGTGGCAAGTTTCGTCGGTGGTTCTTTGTTTGCCTTTTGATTGTGGGTATCGCTGGCGGCACGAGTTCGTTGCATCATGCGCAATCACCGCAACTCGGTGCGTATCAAGGTGCTGCAAAAATTATGGAAGATCCACAGTGGAGAAACGGTGCGGTGCAATGCGTACTCAGCATCGAAGGGCAACGTTTCATTGTCTATGCCTATGGTTTGGAGGGTCGCCGATTGAACGGGCGACAAGTGGGCGAGGTGGTCGAGGTGAGTGCATTGCGACAACGACTCGACCCAGAAAAGCAGTCGCGTTATCGGTCGCGACACATTGTTGGCGTGGCAACGCTCACTAGCGTGAGCGAATCGGCGGGCGCTGGCGCACCGCTATTTCGCAGCGCCAATCGGTTGCGTGGGGTGTTGCAGAAGTCCACGCGGTTTATGCCTTATGAGGAGGCATCGCTCTATATGGGTCTCTTGATCGGTGATGATCGTGAGCAAACGAAAGAAATGATCGCAGCGTTTCGAGGCTCTGGTCTATCTCACCTCACTGCCGTGTCAGGACAAAACGTTGCATTCTTGCTTGCTGTCGCGGCACCGCTCTTGGTTCGCGCTAAGTCGCGTTGGCGCCTTATTGCCACCATTGTTTTGTTGGGTTGGTTTGTTGTGCTCACACGCGCAGAACCCAGCGTCATCCGCGCAACGGCCATGGCGGCACTGAGTGCATATGGCGTTGCCCGCGGCCGTGACGTTCCGCCTCTGCGCATATTGGCAATTGCGCTTGGTGCGCTATTGCTGATCGATCCGCTGATTGCTTGGTCTGTTGGTTTTTGGATGTCGAGTTTCGCGACAGCAGGGCTCATTGTGCTCACTCCAATAATTGCCAAGTTTCTTCCGGGGCCACCGTGGCTGTTGGGTGCTCTATCCACAACACTTGGCGCGCAATTGGGTGTCATGCCCATCACGTTGTTCGTATTCGGCTCTGCTCCCATCGTTGCAATTGCAACCAATTTGTTAGCGGTTCCAATCGCTGGTGCTGTCATGTTGGTGGGATTGCCTATGGGCTTAGTGGTGGGCATGCTTTCCGAAGTGAGCCTTATGTCGCCTGTGTGCGGCTTGCTGATGCTTCCAATCACATTCGCGGTGCGCTGGGTGTGGTGGGTTGCAGTTATCGGCGAGTCCGTGCAGCCTGGTGGGCTCGTCAATGCGGCTCTGTGGCTAATCATGGTTTGTTTAGCAATTTGTTGGTGTTTTTTCCTTGCGCGCCGCACCCATCTGACAGAGTGGGGAAGTGACGATTTACCTAATTACGGGTGAGGATCCCCGAACGGTCTCGGCGAAACTCACCGACCTCACGTCGCAACTCATTGGTGATGGCGATCGCAACACCATGTACGAAAGCCACGATCTCGAGAACGGCACAATCGACGAACGCGACGCGGCAATAGCCAATGCAGTGATGGGTGCGCGAACGTCTTCGCTTTTTGGCGACGAACGAGTTGTTGTGCTTCGCGGTATCCACGATGCAACAGTTGATCAACTGCGCCCGTTACTCGAATATTTGCTCGAGCCGATTGAAACAAATCACTTGGTACTTACCGCCTCTGGCAAGTTGGCAAAATCCACCACCGATGCGCTGAAGAAGGCGGGTGCCACCACATTCTCCACCTCGCCACCGCGCCAGAAGAACGACGTGGTCACTTGGTTTCAGGAACATCTCACAGAGGCAGGCCTCAAACTCGACCCAGGCGCACTCAGCATTGCGGTCGCGTGGCTCGGTCAAGACCAAGCCCGATTGCCATCGCTCATTGAAGTGCTGATGTCCACCTACGGCACCGGCAAGAAATTGACTGCGGAAGACATCGAGCCATTCCTTGGTGTGCGGGGCAATGTCCCGATTTGGGATCTCACCGATGCAATCAGCGCATCAAACCCTGCAAATGCCATTGCAGTGTTACATCGAATGGTGGGAAGTGGCGAGTCCCATCCAATGCAGATCATCTCGTCACTCTCTACTCACTACACAAAGCTGCTCAGGCTCGATGGGCTCGATTCGCCCGCGAAGGAAGATGTCTTTGCGATAGTTGGCACGAAGAGCGACTACATGGCTAATAAAACAGTTGCGCTATCACGCACCATGGGAAGCAAGAACATTGCTTCGGCAATTGTTCTGTTGGCTCGCGCCGACGTTGATTTACGCGGCGGTAAAGATTTGTCCGACCAACTCATCTTGGAAATTTTGGTGGCACGCCTGTGCCGGTTGAGCGGTCAAACCGCTGCGACTACGAGGAGGCGTTGATTTTTTTCATCAAGCGGCTCTTTTTGCGAGCGGCTTGACGGGGGTGAATGACGCGCTTGGCTGATGCCATGTCGATGCGCTTTACAGCAAGACGAAGGGCTTCGGCATTCTCGGGGGTGCCGATGGTGTCATTGGCGTTCTTCAAACGGGTGCGCACTTCGCTCTTGATCGCGCGGTTGCGCGCGGTTGCCTTGGCGTTGGTGAGGATTCGCTTCTTTTGGCTCTTGATATTTGCCACTTCGACTACCCAGCTCTTTCGTCAGATGTTCCCGTGTATTTGGGGACTCTTCAGGCTAACAGCGGTTCGGCGGCAGCCCCAACTGTAGAATTTGGGGGCTGTAGTGCCATTGCCCACCCCACAAACTTGGCCCAGCAGAACAGAATCGCCTCAATGGATCTCGCAAACATCCGCAATTTCTCGATCATTGCTCACATCGACCACGGCAAGTCCACCTTGTCCGACCGCATCCTTGAGATGACCGGTGCTGTGCAATCCCGAGACATGCGGGCCCAATACCTCGACTCGATGGACTTGGAGCGCGAGCGCGGTATCACGATCAAGGCTCAGAACGTTCGCGTGCCGTGGAAGGGTCACACGTTTCATCTCATCGATACTCCCGGCCACGTTGACTTCGGTTATGAAGTAAGCCGTTCGCTGGCGGCATGTGAGGGCGTGGTGCTTGTTGTGGATGCGGCGCAGGGCATCGAAGCACAGACGCTTGCTAACTGTTATCTCGCATTAGAGAGCAATCTTGAAATTGTTGCGGTGTTGAACAAGATTGACTTGCCCGCCGCCGATCCGGATCGGTACGCAATGGAAATTGAGAAGGTTCTTGGTATTCCAGCAGAGGACATTTTGCGAATTTCTGCAAAAACGGGCGTTGGAGTTCCCGAACTTTTGGATGCAGTGATCGAACGAATTCCTGCGCCAAGCGGTGACGCTGAAGCACCTTTGCAAGCGCTCATCTTCGACTCGCAATACGACACCTATCGGGGAGTGGTCTCAAGCATCCGCGTGATGAATGGTCGCCTTACGAGTGGAAGCAAATTGCTGTTCATGCAAACGAAAGCAACGCACGAGGTAATCGAGATTGGTGCACGCATGCCAGTGACGACACCCGTCGCCGAACTTGGGCCTGGCGAAGTGGGTTATCTCATTGCTGGAATCAAAGATGTAGGGGAGGCCCGAAGCGGTGAGACCGTAACGACCGCAATCAATCCGGCAGTAGATGTTCTTGACGGCTATCGCGACCCGAAGCCGATGGTGTTCTGTGGTTTGTTCCCAATTGATGGAGACGACTTCGAAAATTTGCGCGAAAGTTTGCAACGCCTCAAGCTGAACGATGCATCAATCACCTACGAGCCCGAATCTTCTGGCGCATTGGGTTTTGGTTTCCGCTGCGGATTCCTTGGTCTGTTGCACATGGAAATTGTGAAGGAACGCCTCGAGCGAGAGTTCAATTTGGCTCTTATTGCTACAGCGCCATCGGTTGAATACATGGTGCATAAGACCAATGGCGAAGTGGTGAAAGTTGACAACCCCGCCGACTTGCCTCAAACGGTGTACATCGGTTCGATCGAGGAGCCCTTCTTTCGCGTCAGCATCATCACGCCAAAGGAGTACACGGGCTCACTCATGGAACTTTGCCAGGATCGGCGTGGCGAATTGATCAAGCTTGAGTACCTCTCGCCAGAGCGAGTGGACATGCAATACACCATGCCGCTGGCCGAAGTGGTAGTCGACTTCTTCGATCAGTTGAAGAGCCGTTCGCAGGGCTATGCCAGCCTGGACTACGACTTGGCGGGGTATCGCGCATCGGATTTGGTGCGTGTAGACATTTTGTTGAACGCGCTACCTGCGGATGCTTTTTCCACCATCGTTCACCGCGACAAGGCATACGACTATGGCAATCGCATGTGCGGAAAACTGCGCGAGCTGATTCCGCGTCAAATGTTTGATGTCCCTATCCAGGCCGCAATCGGTGGTCGGATCATCGCGCGTGAAACCGTCAAGGCCAAACGTAAAGACGTGCTTGCTAAGTGTTACGGCGGCGATATCTCGCGCAAACGAAAACTGTTAGAAAAGCAAAAAGAGGGTAAAAAGAAGATGAAGTCCATCGGTCGTGTCGAAGTGCCAGGCGATGTGTTCATCTCCGCACTCAAACTCGATGACTGAAATCGCACCAAAAAACGGGGCTATGTTTCGCTCGTTGCGGAGCTACAACGCCCGGTTGTTTTTTCTGGGCCTGCTGTTTTCAAACGTTGGTTCGTGGTTGCAACTCACCGCAACGTCGTTCCTGCTCTATCGGTTAACGGGTAGCGCGGTCACGCTTGGTGTCAATACGGCGCTGCAATTTCTACCGATGTTGTTGTTGGGGGCTTGGGCTGGGGCGCTGTCCGACCGGTTCAATCGTCGTCGCATTACCTTCGTCACCCAATCACTCATGGCATTGCAAGCGATCGTGCTTGGCATTTGCGACATCACAGGCAACATCAACGTGCCGATTGTCTTTGCACTAACCGGCATGCTTGGTTTGGTTGGCGCCATTGACAATCCCGCACGCCGGGCTCTGGTCACCGAGTTGGTTCCCGAGGCGGATATGTCCAATGCAATGAGCCTCAATACAGCAGTGATGACAGGCTCGCGAATATTTGGGCCAGCAATCGCATCAGCATTGGTTGGCCCTTTGGGCACCGGCTGGTTGTTCGTATTGAATGGCATTTCGTTTGCAGCGATGTTGTTCGGTGTGGCGGGGTTACGCACTGCACAGATGTACTCGCCGGCGCCAAGGCCCGCAGGCGGCACACCGGTGCGAGATGGTTTGCGATTTGTCGCGCACAATGACCGACTGCGCGTGTTGTTTATTGTCTTCACCATTGTCAGCACGTTTGCGTTTAACTACAGCGTTTCACTGCCGAAACTCTCGGATATCAAATGGGGAGACCCGAAATATTTTGGTTGGGTGCTTGCTGTCACAAGCATGGGAAGTTTGTTCGGCGCGCTGCTTACTGCGCGGTTGGCAAAGGCGACATACCGATGGGTTGCGGTGAACACCTTGGTGCTCGGCGTTGCGAACATAGGCATGGCATGGTCGCCAAACGTTTGGGTCGCTTTTGTATGGGCTATCCCACTTGGTGTGGGCGGGGCAGCAATGATCGCCTCGGCAAACTCGATCACTCAACAAGAATCTCCGCCAGATATGCGCGGTCGTTTACTAGCGCTAACGGCAGTTGCGTTTCTGGGGAGCACCCCTATTGGTGGCCCAATTACAGGGTTCATCGCCGACTCCATAAGCGTGCAGTGGTCACTTGCTTACGGAGGATTTATCTCGTTGGCTGCTGGTGTGTACATGATGATGTGGATGTGGAAAAAGGGGATTGAGCGTGGCTAACTCGGTGATGTGGTTTCGGCGCGATTTGCGTTTGGCAGACAACGAAGCACTTTGTGCTGCCGCTGCAGAAGGTTCGGTCACGCCGCTTTTCGTAATTGATCCAGTATTTTTCGAAAAGTCTGGCAACGCTCGCATCTCATTTTTGTTACGCAGTTTGCGCGAACTGAATGTTGCGATGGGTGGTTCGTTGGTGGTGCGTAGCGGAAACCCCGAGCAAGTGGTTTTACAAGTTGCTCGTGAGGCGGGCGCTAAAACAGTATTTGCAGCCAAAGATTTTGCACCCTACGGGCAATCTCGAGATGCGAAGGTAAGCGCAGCATTGTCGCAGTCAGGCATCACGTTGCAAAGTGTTGGTTCGGCATATGCGGTTGAGCCGGGGAATGTTTTGAAGGGCGACGGAACTCCGTACGCAGTATTCACACCCTTCTCAAAAATTTGGATGCAGATCGGTTGGCCAAAGCCTTTCGATCAGCCAAAGGTGCAATGGCATGGTGCGCCTCAAATTGCGACCGACCCAATTCCTTCAGACCCTGCGTGTAACGCCTCGTTGCCAGACGCCGGCGAGCGGGCTGCGTGGAAGGTCTGGCAACACTTTCGCGATTCGGCACTCGATAGCTACGCAGAGACACGCAACAACCCCGATGTAGAGGGGACCAGTCGGCTTTCTCCTTACTTACGTTTCGGTGTTATTCATCCAAGGTCGCTTTTGGCCGAGCTGGGCGAGTCGAAATCTCACGCGGTTTTTCGTAGCGAGTTGGGGTGGCGAGAGTTCTACGCAGACGTGTTGTTCAACCAGCCACAAACAGCATGGAATAATCTGCAGCCCAAAATGAACAAGATGACTCACGACACCGGCAAAGAAGCGGTTTCACGTTTTGCGGCATGGTGTGCGGGCGAGACGGGCTATCCGATCGTGGATGCCGGAATGAAACAGATGCTTGCAACTGGTTGGATGCACAACCGTGTTCGCATGATTGTTGCCAGTTTTCTCGTCAAAGATTTGCACCTGCCTTGGCAGTGGGGTGCAAAATTCTTCATGCAACATTTAGTTGATGGCGATATTGCGTCAAACAATCATGGTTGGCAATGGACGGCGGGCACGGGCACGGATGCCTCTCCATATTTTCGAATCTTCAATCCAATTTCGCAGGGCGAAAAGTTTGATCCACAGGGTGAATATGTCCGTTCCTGGCTGCCTCAATTACGCGATCTAGACAACAGTGCAGTGCATGCACCCTGGACGGCAGGCCTACTGAATCCCTACTTAGAACCAATTGTCGATCACGCAGTAGAGCGTGCGGTGTCGCTGGAGCGTTACAAAGCCGTTTCTGGAAAGTAACCACTCGATCACCCTGCGTGGGCCACTATCGGTAAACTACAAGGCAGAACCGTGATGCTTGACGACCGCAAAACAGCCATCCTCCGCGCCGTGGTGCAGGAGTACATCGCAACGGCACAGCCCGTTGGGTCTTCGCACATCGCCAACACCGCCAATATTCAGGTTTCGTCGGCAACGGTGCGAAACGACATGGCGTTTCTTGAACAAGAAGGATTTCTAGCGCAGCCGCATACTTCGGCCGGTCGAATTCCTACCGATAAGGGATACCGATTCTTTGTGGATCATCTCACTCCATCGGGCAAACTCGAATCGGCGGCAACGCTGCGAGTGGGCGAGTTCTTCGACACTGCTCACGGGCGCCTTGAAGAGACGTTGCAGCGAACCAGCATGTTGCTTGCGCAGATGACCAACTATGCCGCAGTTGTAATGGGCCCCAAAGCCGAAGTCGCTGTCGTGCGTTCGGTTCAAGTGGTTGGGCTTTCACCGCATCTTGCAACCGTGGTGGTTGTGTTGTCCAATGGCGCTGTTGAAAGCGAACCAATCGAATTGGCACAAGCAACCACAGACGAGACACTCGTGCTTGTTGCTCAGCACATTGCTAAGGCAATGGTCGGGTCGGCACTCGGGCAATCAGTTCCGCTCGCAACATCTGGGAATGTGCTCATTGACGCAATGAGCCAGCAGATCCTGAATTCGTTTGGTACTCGACGCGTAGATGAATCGGTATTTGTTGGTGGTGCTTCGGCAATGGCAGAAGCATTTGACGCCGTAGAAATTGTTCGATCTGTGTTGCACACACTCGAGCAGCAGTATGTAATGGTCTCACTCGTTCGCGACATGCTCAACAGGGGTCTTTCAGTGGCGATCGGCGCCGAACACGGCGTAGAACCACTTTCGGCATGTTCAGTCGTGCTTGCGCCCGTGATGGTGGACGGCAACAACCTAGGCACAGTCGGTGTCCTTGGGCCGACTCGCATGAATTATCCGCAGGCGCTGGCGACGGTAGAAATCGTGAGCGATCGTCTCGGACGTCGCCTCGCCGAAAGTTAGACCAACTATGGCTGAGGATTTTTACGCGCTACTTGGTGTTGCCCGAAGTGCAAACGCCGACGAGTTGAAAAAGGCGTACCGCAAGCGCGCACGCGAACTGCACCCAGATGCCAACCCTGGCAATGCCGAGGCAGAGGCAAAATTCAAGGAAGTATCGCGCGCGTACGAGGTGCTCTCCGATCCAGAGAAGAAGGCAAGATACGACCAATTCGGCGAGGCGGGCATTGGTGGTGGCGGTGGTGCAGGCGGCGATCCATTTGGTGGCGGAGCAGGCGGGTTCGGCGACATTTTCGAAGCATTCTTTGGCGGCGGAGGATCCCCATTCGGCGGCGGCGGTCAGCGCGGCCCAAGCGGCCCTCCGCGTGGTCAAGACGTCGAGGCGGTAGCCGACATTTCATTTGTGGACGCAGTGTTTGGTTGTAACAACGAAGTGAAAGTTCGTACCGCGGTGCGATGCGAAGATTGCAGCGGGTCTGGCGCAGAAAAAGGGACATCGGCAACGACATGCACAGAGTGCAATGGTGCTGGCCAAGTGCGTCGCGTTCGTCAGAGCATGCTTGGTCAAATGGTGACGATGGCAGCATGCGGACGTTGCAGTGGTATGGGGCAGATCATTGCATCACCGTGCAACTCGTGCAGAGGTGAGGGCCGAAAGGTTAAGGAAGTTGCCTACACCGTCGACGTACCGGCAGGAATAGACAGCGGCCAAACCCTTCGCCTTACCGGCAAGGGTGCAGTAGGTGTGCGCGGCGGCGGTGCGGGCGATCTGTACGTTCACGTGCGAGTCGCCGACCACGAAACCTTTCGCCGAGAAGATGACGACCTCGTCACCGACGTTGTCATTTCTATTGCACAAGCAGCGCTTGGCACTCAACTCACGTTGGGAACGCTTGACGGCGACGAGGAATTAGTCATCCCCGCGGGCACTCAGCATGGTCGCGAGTTTGTATTGAAGGGGCGCGGAGTCACGAGGCTCACCAACGGCGGTCGGTCTCGTGGTCGTGGCGACTTGAGGGCGTACGTCGCTGTCGAAGTACCGACGAAATTGTCGAAAGAGGAAAGCGAACTGTTGCATCAGTACGCAAAGAAGCGCGGAGAACATGTTGCTGAAGAGGGCTCAAAGCTGAAGTCAAAAATCAAGTCAGCGTTCTTGTGAACGATGTATTGCGTCGCTCGGCGGCACATGTTTTTGTCGAATCGCTGAACAACCCCCAGTTGGATGATTTGGATGCCCATCACTTACTAAAGGTTCTTCGAGTAAGAGACACTGACAGCATTTCCCTCAGCGATGGAATTGGCGGGTGGATGACTGCGACCTTGTCGAAAGACGCATCGCTCAAGGCAACTTGTGAGATTCAACGCATTGATGCGCCGCGTTGGCCATTGGTGGTTGCGTTTGCTCCGGTCAAGGGCGAGAAACCCGAAGTGATCGTGCAGAAACTGACAGAGATTGGGATTGATGAAATCATTCCGTTAACTCCAACTCGATTTTCTGTGGTGAAGTGGGATGCGGCACGTGCAGAAAAACTGCTCGAGCGATTGCAGCGTGTTGCTCGCGAGGCCGCCATGCAGAGCCGCAGGGTGTGGTTGCCCAAAGTTTGCGGTGTCACACCGTTGGCATCGGTATTGACCCAATATTCGGCTTCGCTGGCCGAACCAGGCGGCAAACCGGTTGACAGCAACGATCGATGCGTAGTGATCGGCCCAGAGGGTGGTTTTGCGCCAGAAGAGTTGGAGCAGTGCACCAAGCGGGTGTCCTTGGGCGAATCCATTCTTCGTGCCGAAACTGCTGCAATAGTTGCAGGTGCACTGATGAGCCGTTGTCGTAGGGAGATTGCGTGAGTATGGAACGAGGCGACCAGGCCGACGAACTGTCGTATGCGCGCATGGTGGGCGAGCGTTTGCGCGCAATTCGTCAGCAGAAAAACCTGTCCCTCAGCGATATCGAACAATCCACCCAACAGGAGTTCAAGGCGTCGGTGATGGGCGCCTACGAGCGCGGCGAGCGCATGATTAGTGTTCCTCGCCTCGAGCGCCTGGCAAGGTTCTATGGCGTCACTGTCGACCAACTGTTGCCGCGAGATCCGCAGCGTGAAGACGCTGCGCAACCGGGTGCTGCTGTCCCAAAGAAATTGCGAATTGACGTTGCCAAACTGTCAACTCGAGACGGCGCACAATTCAAAATGCTCGAGCGCTTGCTGCGCATGATTCAGGTACAACGGCAAGACTTCAACGGCAAAGTGATTACCGTGCGCGCAAATGACACTCGCGCAATCGCTGTCATGCTCGATGTCAGCGTGGACGAAGTTGGAGCAAAGCTTGCCGAACTCGACTTGCTATTCGTTCCGCCAACAACGTAGAACGATGCAACTCGCTGCTAACGCACACGGCGTGTATGTGCACATCCCTTTTTGTTCCAAGCGGTGCGACTATTGCGCATTTGCCACCTTCACCGACAGGCATCACCTCACCAGCACATATTTGAAATCACTATCGCAACACATTGCTCGAAGAGTGGTTGAAGGAATGCCACCCGCGACATCGGTCTTTGTGGGTGGTGGTACGCCAAGCATGGTTCCTGCCGACGAGTTGATGGCGGTGTTGAAAACAATTCCGCTTGCGCACGGCGCAGAAGTGACAGTGGAGTGCAATCCCGACAACATCACTTTGCCGATGATGAGGGAGTACCTGGCGGGCGGTGTCAATCGAATTTCGATCGGTGTGCAATCAACAGTGCCGCATGTGCTGGCGTCATTGGGGCGCACACACGACCCAGAAAATGTTCAACGTTCGGTTGCCCACGTCCGAGAGGCGGGCTTCTCTACCTTCAACTTGGACATCATTTACGGTGCAGCAGGCGAGTCGTTGGACGATTGGCGCACAACGGTTCGCGACGTGGTGGCACTCGACCCGCCGCACGTTTCCGCTTATGGGTTAACCGTAGAAGCCAACACACCATTGGCTTCGCAGACCGACCGTCATCCGGACAACGACGACCAGGCAGACAAGTACGAATTGGTGGACCAACTATTTAGCGACAACGGGTTAGTCAATTACGAAATCTCCAACTGGTCTAAACCTGGACACGAGTGTGTCCACAATTATCTGTATTGGTTGCAGGGAAATTACGACGGTTTCGGTTGTGCAGCGCATGCCCACATGGATGGACGTCGTTGGTGGAATGTTCGAACCCCAGATCGATACATCGAGATGGTCGACGCCGGCCAAACACCAGAGTCATCCAGTGAGACGTTGGACGATTCCACGCGAAGGCTCGAAGCCCTTCAACTTCTCATTCGAGTTCGCGATGGCGTGCCCGCAAACTCATTTTCATCAGAAGATCAAGAGTTGCTAGGAGACCTCATTGTTTCTCGCGGAGATCGGTGGGTGCTCACGAGGGCTGGTCGATTAATGGCCAATGAAGTGAGCCTGCGGCTTCGCATTTCCTAAAACTCGGGGTAGGCTAAAACCGCTTTAGGGCGTGTAGCTCAGTTGGTAGAGCGCCACCTCGACATGGTGGAGGTCCCGGGTTCGAGCCCCGTCGCGCCCACTATTTGTGGTCATTGAGGTCTGATTGGTCTTGTTGCAAGCTGCAAAATCAGTGCGTTGTCCCACACTCCGCCCCAGGGTGCGCTGACCATCTCAAGTTCGTTCGGGAGCACGCCGGTTAAGAGATCTGTTGTAACGAGTATCGGGCGATCGAACTGTTGCATCGTTGAAATTGCTTGCTCCCAAGTTGGCGAAACGTTGGTTCGAACAAACAAAGCAAAAGTTCCAAACTCCTGCCGATTGAGGTAGTACAAACTCTTGCCACCTAGATGAGCAGATATTGCTGCACCTGTCGCGTCCCAATCAACGATGATTGTGCAGTCTGGCTGACAGATTTCCTTCAATTGATCGGCGGTTGTCTGGCTCATTGAATATGGAGTCTTTCCGTAGACAAGTTCGCCCGGGCCTTTCCAGTTTGCAATAAGTCCGGAACATGCGATCACGAAGAGAGAAAACACAATCAATCTGTAGCCAAAACGGGGTGTGCTGATTTCTGTCTTTAAGAGTGGGGATGTCACTGCGACAATTGCAACTGCGCCCCAGTGCCACCAATAAAAGGCATAGCCGAATGATGCGTTGAGCGAAAGGACTGCGCATGCAGACAGCAAGTAGGCGAAGCCAATTCGGTTTGTTCGAAGCAGGCCATATGCGAGTAGCAGGAGGGTGATAACTGCAAAAATTGCCCACATGGTCTGATTTGATTCCAGGCTCTCCGCAAACGGGAATATTGCATTGGCTATTGGTTTTTGCCAACCGATATAGGTGCCCACGCCAAATTGGCTCTCCTGCTTCGGGTAAATCCAGAATGCATTGATCGCGATTGCCGTCGTTAGGACGGCAACACGTGCAATCGCGGCGAAAGTGGATGTAGAAATTGGTGTCTTTATTCGTCGAATTGATGGCAGCAAAACTGTGGCAAGCGTCAAAGCCGCAGCCATGACCAAGCCAAATAAGTTGACCGTGGATAAGAGACAGATTGCCAATGTCGAACTGTTAGATAGCGGGTTTTTGTTTATGGCTGTTATTGCCAAAAGAAGCAACAGCAACATCAAGATGTATTCGCGCGAGTGGCCGAAGTAACCGCCAGTAAACAGAAACCCAAATGAAACTAGAGCCCTGATCAAAAACGGCAAAGCGGTATTTCTGACCCAAATCCACATCGCTGCACTACCAATTGCAAATACGACAAACTTCATAGTGTTTGGGTTGTCGAATAGGCGCGTTAGTGGCCAAAGTAGCAACTGCCACAGTGGGGGCCTTCCTTCAAATTGCGTATTGCGAATTACATCAAGGGGCGAGGTGCTCGCCTTCGCAATAGACCACGCCTGCAATTCATCTCGCCATAATTCATGTTGTACGAGTAAGTAAAGAGCAAGCAGTTGGTGGAGCCCAAAAGTTGCTATCGCTAACTGTCGTGTTTGTTTTGATTCACCACCGACAAGCACGCGCTGCAAGCCAAGAATCACGTTTGAGATTCGGCTGCTTTAACTACGGCTTCCGACTCGCGTGACGCCGCCTTGAAAATGCCTTTGCTCATCAGTGAGAGTTCGCCTTTGCGCCGCTGGTCGTAGACGGCGGCCCTGCTTGCGTGAATACTTGGGTCTTCTGGGGCAGCCCAACCTGCGAGGTCGGCTAAGTGGCAAGCAAGACGGATGTTCGTCTCTACAAGTTCGAGCGCGCGTTCGATAAGCACCTGAGGGCCGCCTGCCAATTGTGAGAGTTCGGTTGCCAACACAGCATCGGGCGAGGGCTTTAGGCGTGAAGCCGCGCCATCCCACCAACCTCCGTACAGGCGCCAGATATTTCGTACGACAAATTCGGGTTCGTCGTAGAACGGACGCATGTATGGCTTGTCGAGAATGTGCTGCGGAACTTTTACCGAGTGAATGATGCTGTCGAGTGTCTCGCCGTTGTTCATCATTTGAATAACTTGTGAAACCAATGTCTCAAGCGAGGTGGCAATGTCATCAAGAACTGTTGCAATCCGCTTCTTGCCCTCAATCGGCAAGCCGTGTGCAGGAAGAAGCAGCTCTGGCCCTTGGTCGATCATGCGCCGAAGTGCCTGCGCCCATTCGAGTGCGTAGCGCTGAACCTTTTGCGGGTTGCCCGCGTTGGGGTAGTTCCAAATCACGAAGTCTCCGGTGAAGATCCATTTCTTTTCCGGTATCCATCCCCAAAGATGGTCGTCGGTTTCACCGCGGGCATGGTGGAACTCAACGGTGGTGTCGCCGGCCTTGATCGTCAGTTGATCAACGAACGATTGGTCGGGGCGCAGAGTTGCGGGCGGAATGAAGTATTGAGCGCCTTCGTCCAGTGCAAGCGCCTCGCGCATGTTTCCCGAGTTTGGCTTCATGTCGGATTTGATTCCGCCAAACTGACGTCGATTAATGCGAACGTTCAAATCATTAGTTGTGCTGTAGCGGTCCATGCGCTTTGTCACGTTTTCGTGCCCGATCACATGTGGGTTTGGCGCGCCGCGCAACTTCGCGTCATTCGCGAACGCGATACTGCCACCAACGTGGTCCGCATGACCGTGGGTGTAAACCAGGCTTGAAATTGGATCGTTTCGCCACGACCGTATGGATTTCACTACGGCTTCGCCGCTGCCAGCGCCAGAGGCATCAAAACACATCAGACCATCGCCCGTGTCCCACACCACGCTGTGGCTGAAGCTTTCAACGATTGCCAGGTTGTCGGCAAGTTCTGTTATCTCGTTGTTCACGCGATTGAGTGGCTGATCAACGATGCCGCTGTCAATCACCTTGGTGGAAAGTTCGATTGGGTGCATGCAGCAACCTTAGTTTCTTGGCTGGGGCTCCTTGGGAAGACCAAGCACTCGTTCGCCAATGATGTTGCGCATCACGTTTGAGGTTCCGCCCATGATGGTGTAACCAGGCGCATACGCCAGGCCCTGGGTCACGTCGTCCCACAGCGTTGCCTGCATACCAAGAGTGGTAAAGACAAAGTCAGAAATTCTGGCCTCTAACTCTGTGCAGAAGCACTTGGTTGCGGCAGAGAAACCGGCCGGGGCCTGCTTCAGCACTTCACGAATAACCAAAATTCTTCCCACTCGGTAACCAATTTCGATGCGAGCAATTTCTTGTCGTACCAATGGGTTGGACGTATCGGCTTGCAGCACCGCCATGTCGTACAACGCCTTGTTCGACACCAGGCGATCGATGCCACCACGTTCATGTTCAAGTTGGCGCATGGTCTGCGCAAACGCGCCACCTTGCTTGCCTACAAGATTGGCCTTCGGTACACGCACGTCGGTATAGAAAACTTCGCAGAAGTGGCGATTGGTGGTCATGTCTTGAATAGGGCGAACATCAATGCCAGGTGTATTCATGGGAACAATGATTTCGCTAATGCCCGCGTGTGGAGGGCCATCGTTGCTGGTTCGACAGATGAGATAGCAATAGTCAGCAACCTCGCCGAAGCTTGTCCAGATTTTTTGTCCGTTAATGACCCATTCGTCGCCGTCATCGGCGGCAAATGTTTTGAGTGAGGCCAAGTCGCTGCCAGCATTTGGCTCGCTCATACCAATGCACCATGTGGTCTTTCCGGCAAGCATGTCGGGAAGGAATGCATCTTGCTGCGTTTTGGTTCCGTACGCAATGAGTGCTGGCCCCATTTGCCTGTCTGCAAACCACGAAGCTGCAATTGGCGCGCCAGCTGAAATCATTTCTTCCGCAACGATTAATCGTTCAATACCTGGTCTGCCACCACCACCGAATTCAGTTGGCCATGTCATGCCAATCCAACCAAGAGCAGCGAGCTCTTGGGAGAATTCTTTCGAATAGCCATTCATCCAGGTGTCGTTGAAGCGCCCGTAGCGGGCAACTGCATCTTGGGCAACTGTTCGCGCCTTGTTGCGAAGCGCAATGTGCTCTGGCGACCAGTCAAAATCCACAGACAGATGGTACGGGGTTGTGGCAGTTGGGCTAGTGGCGAGCGCTGGAAATGGCATCTGGGCTATTGTGTACAAGTCAGATACAAGTTGATCTAACTCAGCATCGGAGCTCAGCAATGGCAACCAAAATCAAAGTCGTAAACCCAGTAGTCGAACTCGATGGCGATGAAATGACTCGCATCATGTGGCAGTTCATTAAGGACCGACTCATCTTGCCGTACCTCGATATCAATCTTGAGTACTACGACCTAAGCATCGAAAATCGTGACGCCACAAACGATCAAGTCACTATCGACTCGGCGCACGCCATTTTGAAGCACGGTGTTGGCGTGAAGTGCGCAACAATCACACCAGATGAAGCCCGCGTAAAAGAATTCAATTTGAAGCAAATGTGGAAGTCGCCAAACGGCACCATCCGCAACATTTTGGATGGTGTGGTGTTCCGTGAGCCGATCATTTGTCAGAACATTCCAAAACTTGTTCCGGGTTGGACGAAGCCAATTGTGATTGGACGTCATGCACATGGCGATCAGTACAAGGCAACCGACTTCCGCGTGCCTGGTGAAGGAACGGTCACCATGACGTACGTGCCAAAAGATGGAAGCAAGCCAATTGAAATGAAAGTTGCTGACTTCACGGGCTCTGGAGTGGTGATGGGCATGTACAACTTCGATGAATCCATTCGAAATTTTGCACGTGCAACCATGAACTATTCGCTGCAGCGCAACTATCCGCTATTCCTCAGCACAAAGAACACCATCTTGAAGGCATACGACGGTCGCTTCAAAGACTTGTTCGAAGAAGTGTTCAATGCTGAATTCAAAGCACAGTTCGACAAGCAGGGGCTCACTTACGAACACCGACTCATCGACGACATGGTGGCATGCATGTTGCGTTGGGAAGGCGGCTACGTGTGGGCGTGCAAGAACTACGACGGTGACGTGCAGTCCGACATTGTGGCTCAAGGTTTTGGTTCACTCGGGTTAATGACGTCAGTGTTGGCAACACCAGATGGGCGAGTGTTGGAGTCGGAAGCAGCGCACGGAACAGTGACTCGCCACTATCGCGATCATCAAGCCGGGAAGAAAACTTCGACCAATCCAATTGCATCGATATACGCGTGGACACGTGGCCTTGAGCATCGCGGAAAACTTGACGGCACACCTGAATTGATTGACTTTGCGCGCAAAGTCGAACAAGTTTGCGTGGAAGCAGTTGAAGGCGGCGAGATGACGAAGGACTTGTCGTTGTTGGTCGGTGGCGGAGACGCGCCATGGCAAACCACCGAGCAATACCTGGAAACGTTGGACCGCAGGTTGCAAGAAAAGATGGCGAAATAAATTGATGCGCGCTGTCGTCCTCAATGGTCATGGTGGCCCAGAGGTATTGACGTTTGCCGATATTGCAGTGCCGCAGCCTGGTCCGGAAGAAGTAGTGGTGCAGGTTCGCGCCACAAGTTTGAATCGTGCAGATCTGTTGCAGCGCATGGGTTTTTACCCAGACCCATTTCCCGGTGAGCACGAAGTTCCAGGAATGGAATTTTCTGGCCGTGTAACGGCAATGGGCGCACGAGTGCGCGCATGGAATGTTGGCGATGAAGTGATGGGAATTGTGAGTGGCGGTGCCTATGCAGAACAACTCGTTGTGCATGAGCGACAGGCCATGCGAATTCCACGCGGCGTATCGCTTGCCGATGCCGCTGCAATTCCGGAGGTATTCATCACTGCGTGGGACGCACTCGTTGTGCAAGGCGGCCTCACAAGCGGGCGTTGGGCGCTCGTTCATGCTGGTGCTTCGGGCGTTGGTACTGCCGCTGTACAGATATGTAAAGCAATCGGTGCACATGTCATCGCAACGTGTTCTGCAGGAAAAGTTGCAGCAGTGAAGGCTCTTGGAGCCGATGTTGTTGTCGACTACTCGTCTGAAGATTTTGTTGAAGCTGTGAAGCAAGCAACAGGCGGCCGTGGAGTTGATGTGGTGCTGTGCGTTATTGGTGGCGAGTATCTCGACCGCAACGTTGCATCACTTGCACAAAAGGGGCACATCGTTCAGGTTGGGGTTATGGGCGGTGGCAATACGCCGTTCAACCTTGCAGGCCTCATGCCGAAGCGTGCAAAACTTTCAGGAACGGTGTTGCGGGCTCGTCCAATTGAAGAAAAGATTGCGATTAGCCAACGATTTGCTGCAGAAGTAATTCCGATGTTTGAATCGGGAAGACTGCAACCAGTGATTGATTGCCGGTACTCATTCGCCGATATTGCGCATGCCCACATTCATATGGGTGCGAACGCAAATACCGGCAAAATCGTGATCGATATTGGCGCCTAAAGCGCAGGCGATTTAACGCTTCTGTAAGTCGGTGTACGAGCGCTCATCCTGGCCGGTGTACCACTGGCGAGGACGGCTGATCTTTTGTTCTTTGTCGCCGAGTAGTTCAACCATGTGTGCAAGCCAACCCACGGTACGTGGAATCGCGAATAGCACGGTGAACATTTCTTCAGGGAAACCAAGTGCTTGATAGATGAGGCCCGAATAGAAGTCGACATTTGGGTACAACTTGCGTGAGATGAAGTACTCATCCTTCAGCGCGGCTTCTTCAAGCTTGAGAGCAATTTCGAGCAACGGGTTCATTCCCGTTACCTCAAATACTTCATACGCAGTATTTTTAATGATGACTGCGCGCGGATCGAAGTTTTTGTACACACGGTGCCCGAAGCCCATGAGCTTCTCTTCGCCCTTTTTCACACGTTCAATGAACGCTGGAACATTGGCAACACTGCCAATCTCGGCGAGCATGTGAATAACAGCTTCGTTAGCACCGCCATGAAGTGGACCAAAGAGAGCGGCTGCAGCAGCTGATGTTGCGGAATACGGGTCGGAGTTTGCACTTGCAACAACGCGCATGGTGGTGGTGCCACAGTTCTGCTCGTGATCGGCATGCAGGATGAACAGCACATCCATTGCGCGGGCGAGTGTTGGATTCACTTCGTAGTCATCGCCAATGCGATACATCATGTTCAAGAAGTTGTGCGCGTATGACAACGAGTTGTTTGGAAGCACGAACGGTAGGCCAGCAGAAAAACGGTATGTCATTGCCGCAATAGTCGGCACTTTGGCAATGAGGCGCAGAATCTGCTTATTGAGAATTTCTGGATCGAAAATATCGCGTGCGTCATCGTAGAAAGTTCCAAGTGCGGCAACCGCAGAAATGAACATTCCCATTGGGTGCGCGTCGTAGTGGAAACCGTCCACAAAGCGCTTGCGCATGTTTTCGTGAATCATGGTGTGATGGGTGATGTCGAAGTTCCATTGCGCAAGTTCTTGCGTGTTTGGAAGTTCGCCGTTGAGCAGCAAATATGCAACTTCGGTAAAGGTTGATTTGGCGGCAAGTTCTTCAATTGGGTATCCGCGGTAGCGCAGGATTCCCTTTTCGCCGTCGAGGAAGGTGATTGCAGATTGGCACGCTGCAGTTGACAAAAACGCAGGGTCGTACATTCGCAATTCGGGGTCTAGTTCGCGCAGCGCAGACGACGCAAATACCGAGTCAGTAACCGGAACAGTAACTTTCTTGCCTGTTCGGTCATCAATGATGGTGATTGTTTCAGCCATCGTGATTCCCTTCTTATCGTGTTAGGGAGCTTCCTCTCCCTGCCGTCAAGTGTAGAGGGGAAGGCTTTATAAAGGTGTGTTGTCGTGTTTGCGAGGGATAAGTCGCTCGCGTTTGTCACGCAACATGGCAAAAGCAGAGGAAATTTCACGTCGTGTTTCCTCGGGGTTAATGACTGAGTCAACATAGCCACGCTCGGCTGCGATGTATGGATTGAGTAGGCGTTCGGAGTAGTCGGCTTCGAAGACCGCGCGTTCTTCGGGGGTTGCTCGGCGTTGCAGGATGGCTGCTGCTTGACCAGCACCCATCACGGCCAGTTCTGCAGTCGGCCATGCGAGACAGAGGTCATTTCCCATGGTTTTGGAATCCATCACGATGTAGGCGCCGCCATAACTCTTGCGCAAGATGATGCACACCCGTGGCACCGTTGCGCGCGCATAAGCAAAGACCAATTGTCCGCCATGGCGGATCATGCCTCTCCACTCCAAGTCCTTGCCTGGATAAAAGCCAGGCGTGTCGACAAGTGTGAGTAATGGAATATTGAATGCGTCGCAGAACGAAACAAAACGAGCTGCTTTTTGTGATGCAGGAATGTCAAGCGTGCCTGCAAGCACCATTGGCTGATTGGCTACTACGCCAACCGATTCGCCGTCAATGGTGATAAACGCGGTGATGACATTTGATGCCCATCGCTCGCGAACTTCGAAAAGATAGTCATCATCGGCAATTGATCGAATCACTTTGCGAACGTCGTAACTTCCTGTTGTTGACTCAGGAATGAGTGCGCCAGCTTCCGGTGTTAATCGGTCGGATGGGTCTCCGGTTTCAACATGTGGTGCAAGTTCATCAACGTTGTTTGGAATAAAGGCGAGCAATTGCTCCAGCACTTCAACGGCTGCCGCTAAATCGGGAACCACCAAACTGGCAACTCCACTTTGCTTCGCGTGAGCATCGGTTCCGCCAAGGTCTTCGTTGCTAATTGCAATGCCAGTGAACTCTGCAACCATGGTTGGTCCAGAGACGAACGCATACGAATCTGCAGTCATAATGACGAAGTCGCTCAGACCAATGAGTAGCGCTGGTCCTGAAACTGCAGGCCCGGTCACAATGGTGAAGGTGGGAATAACGCCTGAGCAATTGGCGATTGCGCGTGCTGCTTGGCCCCAGCCGTGCAATGCCGCAATGCCTTCAAGAATGTCTGCCCCAGAAGAAGCCATGGCGAGGACGAGTGGAATTCTTTGGTTGAGCGCAATTGTCGCAGCGTTGGCAATTACTCCTGAAGCTTCAGCAGACAGTGCGCCACGGTGGTATTCGGCATCGATATCGACCCACACCACATGACGGCCAGCATGTTCGAGAAAGCGAACTTCAGCCGAAGCCGCACCTTTCACCGCATGCTGTAATTGCACGCCGGACGAAAGATGGGACACGGTCGACACGACTAGAGATTAGTGCTCACACCAGGTTGCCGTCCGCCCGACTTGGCAATGACGGCCTTGGTGATGTCCAGTGCTGCACGAGTTGATTTATTCGGGAGAGGACGTTTTCGCGAAGCCCAGCCCACGATTCGTGGAGGCAGCTCTGGAATTGCGACACGTGAATAGTCGCCCTTGAGCCAGCCAGGAATGGCTGTTGCAGGAACTATTGCTGCACCAAACCCTTCGAATGCCAGCGAGGCGAGCAAACGAACTCCGTCAATTTCTGCCTGCGCTGTAAGCGCTAATCGTTGAGTGCCTGCCGCTCTGTCAATAACTCGTCGCATTGATGTATTGCGTGGAGGAAGCAGTAAAGGTTCGGTTGCGAGTTCTGTAAGTGTGATGGACTCTTTGTTTGCCCAATGATGTTTGGAATGAATTAACAGCAAGAGGTCTTCAGAGAAGAGCTCGACTAAGTCAAGTTCTGGATTGTCGATAGGGAAGTGCACGATTGCAGCATCCAGGTCACCTGTAAGCAGCCGCGGCAACAATGTTGACGAACTTCCTTCATGAATAATCGCTCGAACTTTTGGATGGTCGCGTTTCAGGGCGGGAAGTAGGCGGGGCATTAACCAACGACCTGTGGTTCCGATGACGCCGAGGCGAGTATCTCCTTCAACTTCAGTATCCGTTGACTGAATGTCAGCTTCAATGTCTTCAAGTTCGTGAATGATGCGTCGAGCACGTTCCACGACGAGTTCGCCATCATCGGTGAGTTTGCCGCTTGTGCGCTCAACGAGGCTGACGCCCAGTTCCTTCTCTAAGCGCGAAATGTGGGCCGAGACGTTGCTTTGCACCGTGCCAAGTGCCCGGGAAGCCGCGGAGAAGGACCCGTGATCGGCAATGGCAATCAGGCTGGATAAATGGCGAATCTCCATATCCAATACGGTACTCGGGATCGGATGGGGTATCACGAAAAAAGATGGGAAGTATCGTGTCGTTCGCCTTGAACGCTTACCCGTCGGTAAGGCATACTTAATCTCATATCGCGGTGGACCTCCCCCAAGGTCTGCCCGAAAGTGTCCAGATGGCTCCCCCAGCCAACTGGATCTTAGGTTGAGAGGCCCCGCGTAAAAGCGGGGCCTTTCCCGTTTCTGACTCTCGATTTAATTGTCAATAGCCTGCGAGTGTGAGTAACCACAGTTCGCGCGCAGCAGCGTTCATCGATCTTGATCGCACGTTGATCGGTGAGGCATCGGGTCCATTGCTCAGTGCAGCGTTGCGTGAAGCAGGTGTGGTGTCGTCGTCACGTTTACCTGGTGAGGACACGTTGTATCGCGTGTTCAACTTGGTTGGTGAAACGTTGCCAAGCATGTTGCTTGCACGACAAGGTGTAGCAGTGATGAAGGGCAAGCCTCGTCATGCTGTAGTCGCAGCAGCGAATTCGGTTTCATCGCAGCTTGCACAGTTAGTGCGAACAAATGCACGGAACATTATTGATGAGCATCGCGCGAATGGTGTGAAAGTGGTGCTTGCAACGACCACTCCACATGACTTGGTGGCAACATTTGCGCGACAAATGGGATTTGATGATGTCGTTGCAACACGGTTTGAAGTTGATGCGAACGGCGAATATACGGGGCAACTCATTGGGCCGTTTGCATGGTCAGCCGGAAAACTCGAAGCAGTGAAGGCGTGGTGTGCAGACCACAATGTTGACTTGGCGAGTAGTTATGCGTATTCAGACAGTGTGTATGACGCGCCGTTGCTCGGTGCAGTTGGTTTCCCACACGTGGTGAACCCCGATGCACGACTTGCAGTTATGGCTACCGCGCGTAAATGGCCAACGGCTCAGTTTGATAAGCAGGGAGAATCATCGAAGCCTTCGTTGCAAATTTCAGATATTCAAAAGTTTGGTTTGCTCTTTGCACGACCGGAAGTGTTTCCGTTCGCCAAGACAACAATCGATGGAATTGAACATGTTCCAAGCAGTGGTCCAGTCATTTTGGTAGCGAACCACCGCAGCTACTTCGATGTATTTGCCGTAGCCATGATGGTTTCTAAAACTGGTCGCACGGTGCGCTTCTTGGGCAAGAAGGAAGTGTTCGATGCGCCACTTGTTGGTCAGCTTGCATCATTGTTGGGGGGAATACGCGTCGATCGAACTTCTGGCAGCGATGAGCCACTGGAATACGCAGCAGCTGCATTGCAGTCGGGCGAAATGGTTGCGTTGATGCCGCAAGGAACAATTCCACGCGGTCTCGAGTTTTTTAATCCCCAGATGCAAGGGCGTTGGGGGGCTGCACGCCTCGCGGTACAGACCAATGCAACAGTCATTCCTATTGGGCTGTGGGGCACGGAAAAGGTGTGGCCACGCAGCGCAAAACTTCCTGACATCTTGAATCTGTCGAACCCACCGCTGGTCAGCATCACGGTTGGTGCACCAGTTGAACTGGATCGAACGGGAAATAGCGACGAAATTATTGCAGCAAATACGCAGGCAATTATGAGCGCAATTAGTGCATTGTTGCCCGCAGAGGCGCGCGAAGAGCGAACTCCTACCGATGATGAACTACGCGCAACGTTTCCAGCGAGTTACAGCGGCGACTTGCGGGTCGACACGACACGCAGACCCGGCACTGATTAATTGTTTGGTTTTTTGACTAGCGCAATGATTGCGCCAACACAAGCAGCAGTAACGCCACCAAACACAAGGCGTAATGTCAGCGTTGAAACATTGAACGTGAGTTGAGCCGCTATATAAATTGCTGGCAGGTACAACACGATCATGGCCATGCGCACGATGTGATTGCGTGGAGTCTTCCAAATAGTGAACACGCCTAGGGCTCCAAACACCATGGTGTACACCAATATGAATGTCACCATGAGTGCAAGACTTTCCATGTGCTGGTTATTTCTTGGCTTTAGTTACTTTTTGGCGCACAACGTTTAACGCGCTTCCAGCCTTAAACCACTGCACTTGTTCTTTGCTGAACGTGTGCAGGGCAGTGAATGGAATCTCTTCGTTATTTCGTTGCTTCACGATGTAGCACTGCACAGGTTGGTCTGGAACTGGAGGCATTCCGCGAACAGTAATGGTGTCGGTCGGTTCAATCATGTCGTAAATGGATGGATCTTCGAATGTGAGCGGAACAATGCCTTGCTTCTTTAGGTTCGTCTCGTGGATGCGAGCAAATGATCGGGCAAATATGACTTGGCAACCTTGGTAACGAGGTTCCATCGCTGCGTGTTCGCGGCTGGACCCTTCGCCATAGTTCTGGTCGCCAATTGCACACCACTGGAATTTGTTTTTGCCCCACAGCAACGCAATTTCCGGATATGCGCGAGTTGAGCCATCAACCAAGTCAAGGCCTTTGCCAACTTCGTCGGTATATGCATTGACTGCACCTTCGAAGAGGTTTCCTGAAATGTTTTCGAGATGTCCGCGGTACTTCAACCATTTTCCTGCTGCCGAAATATGGTCAGTGGTGCACTTGCCTTTTGCCTTCATCAACACCGGCATGCAAATAAAGTCGTTGCCATTCCACTTTGCGAATGGTTCAAGAAGTTGCAAGCGATCACTGAGTGGGTCAACGATGACTTCAATGTGTGAACCGTCTGCAGGTGGGGCAATAAAGGTGTCGTTGCCTGCGTCGTATCCATTGGCTGGCAATACTTCACCAGTAGGCGCATTCAATTTAACCTGTGTTCCATCTGGCGCGTCAATGGTGTCGGTCGTTGGGTCAAAGTCCAATCGGCCTGCGAGTGCAAGTGCAATCACGGTGTCAGGGCTGGTGACGAAACTGAGCGTGTTTGCCGAACCGTCGTTGCGCTTAGGAAAGTTGCGGTTAAACGAGTTGACGATGGTGTTCGGTTTGTCCGTTATATCGGTTGAACGTTCCCACTGACCGATGCACGGTCCACACGCATTGGCAAGAACAGTTGCGCCTATGGCTTCCAAGTCGGCAAGCAATCCGTCGCGCTCAATGGTTGCGCGAATCTGTTCAGACCCTGGCGTAATGAGCAGTTCGCACTTCGCCTTCAAGCCATGTGCTTTCGCCTGACGAGCAACTGAGGCAGCACGTGTGATGTCTTCGTAACTCGAGTTAGTGCAACTGCCGATGAGCGCAGCAGAAATTTCTGTTGGCCAACTGTTTTCGCTTGCAGCTTTGCCAATTGCGCTTCCAACTTTGTGAGCGAGGTCGGGAGTGTGGGGACCGTTAATCAACGGCTTCAGTTGCGACAGATCAATTTCAATGACCTTGTCGTATTGCGCGCCTTCATCTGCTCGCAAATGTTCTGTCACTTTGTCGGCAGCCGTTGCGATATCGGCGCGACCAGTTGCCTTCAGGTAGTCGGCCATGTGTTGGTCGTATCCGAATACCGAACACGTTGCGCCAATTTCGGCACCCATGTTGCAGATGGTTGCTTTGCC
>ENA-OUVC01000322-OUVC01000322.1-marine-metagenome-genome-assembly--contig:-NODE-322-length-33125-cov-4.601186_pt1 | contig 33125 bp, 34 predicted proteins | sample MGYA00248622_ERZ508571 | MGnify/ENA primary metagenome ERZ508571 (study PRJEB26236, sample SAMN06267175) | marine metagenome | isolation source: Columbia River Estuary | place: USA:Columbia River Estuary... | reverse complement strand
CCGGGCATGCCCATGCACATAGTTCGCAACCAATGCATTTTTCTAAACCATCTGGATGACGGTTTAGCTGATGACGACCATGGAAGCGTGGCTTTGGTGGATACTTATCGCGCTCTTCTGGATACTGCTCTGTTGTTACCTTCTTGAACATCGACAAGAAAGTGACACCGAACGCACGGATGATTTGTGGAACTTTAGACATTAGTACCCTCCGTAGTTTCGGCTGGAGTAAGCGGCGCAGCAGCCCCACTAGAAATTGTGGCCTTTGTACGACGTGAAGGCTGAGCAACCTGTCCTGGCATTGGTGGCACTGGGAATCCGCCAGCATATGGATCAAACTCTTGCTCAGCTTCTAATGCAGCGCGTTGAACTTCAACTTCATCTGATTTCTTGCGTCGCAAATCAAGTGTGTATGAAATCAAAACAATCACGATTAGCACTGCACTTGCCGCAAACAGCAAGTTACGCGACTCTAAGCCACCGGTGTTGCGCAAGTAGCGAGCGATTGCAACGATCAAGATCCAAGCGATGGAAACTGGGATCAAGAATTTCCAACCAAACTTCATGAATTGGTCATAACGCAAACGTGGCAGAGTTCCACGTAGCCAGATGAATACGAAGATGAATGCGAAAACCTTGCCAAAGAACCAAAGCATTGGCCACCAACCGACATTGGCCTGATCCCATAGCGAGATTGGCCAAGGTGCGCGCCAGCCGCCAAGGAACAAAGTCGTGGCAAGTGCTGAAACAGTAACCATGTTTACGTACTCAGCCAAGAAGAACAATGCGAACTTCAAAGATGAGTACTCAGTGTGGAAACCACCAACAAGTTCGCCTTCAGCTTCCGGTAAGTCAAATGGCGCACGGTTAGTTTCGCCAACCATTGCAGTTGTGTAGATAATGAAAGACGGAAGTAGTAGCACGATGTACCACATTGGTTCTTGCGCTGCGACAATCTGCGAAGTCGACATTGACTCGGCATAAAGGAATACCGCAACAAATGAAAGTCCCATTGCAATTTCGTAGCTGATCATCTGGGCTGAAGAACGAAGTCCACCAAGTAGCGGGTAGATCGAGCCGGAAGACCAACCAGCAAGCACGATTCCGTAAATACCAACGGATGCAATTGCCAATACATATAGAACTGAAACTGGGAAGTCGGTTAGTTGAAGCGGAGTCACTGTGCCAAAAATCGAAACTTCAGGACCAAGTGGGATTACGGCAAATGTTAAGAATGCTGTGGTGGCTGCGATAACTGGTGCAATTACGTAAACCGCTAAGTGTGCACCCTTTGGAATGATTTCTTCCTTTAGGGCTAACTTAATTCCGTCCATCAATGACTGAAGTAAACCAAACGGACCAACGCGGTTTGGCCCGATACGCATTTGCATGCGGCCAACAACGCGACGCTCTGCCCAGATAGTAAGCAGAGTCATCAGAACCATAATTACGAAAATGCCTAGGACCTTTACCGCAATAACAGCAGCTGGATCATTTCCAAAAATACTTAGATCGCCTTGAGCTTGGGAGCGAAACATCAGTTACCTCCCTTTGCAACGTCAACAACACAGCCAGATGGCAAGTTCAAAGAACTTCCCTCACTATTTGCAGGCAACCAAACAACGTCATCGGACATTCCAGCAGTAACAATCAGTGGTGCACTGGCACTATTGCCACAGCAACTTACGGTCGCAGTTGCGCCATCAACTAAGTTCAACTTTTGTGCAGTCGCTGGGCTAACTCGAACTACTGCAACTCTGGCAGTTGCCGCTAGGTATGGTTCTCCACTTTGCAATGAACCCTTATCGAGCAGGTGACGCCATGTGGAAAGCACAGCTTGTCCATTTCCAACAGTTTCAGTGGAAGCAGAGTCTGCCTTAAGTGCAGGCTTAGTTGCAGTGGCCCAGAAATCGGTAACTGAAAGTGATTTTCCAAGTTCGCGGGCTAACTCCCCAAGAACATCAGCATCACTTAGTGCGCCTGGAGTTGGAATGACCGCACCAAAGCTTCGGTCGCGACCTTCCCAGTTACGGAAAGTTCCGGCTTTTTCAGTTACAACTGCAACTGGCAGAACTACATCCGCTTCTGCAGTTACATCTGTGTGGCGAGTCTCAAGCGAAACTACGAACTGGGCTTTTTCAATTGCACCCATTAGGTCGCCATCAACATCTTCAGGTGAAACGCCACCGACTACTAGTCCCTTAATTGCGGATCCAGTAGCGGCAACAATTTCAGAAGTGTTGCGACCTTCGATTGGAAGTAGTCCGGCATCAAGCGCGCCGCGATCACCAGCACGACGTGGGATCCAAGCCAACTTCGCACCGGTTTTGGAAACAAGTTCAGCAACTGCTGTTAGTGCGCCCGGAGTTTGCGCGGCACGTTCGCCAACCAAAATCACGCTGTCACCTGAAAGATGGGTTGCCGCGGAAGCAATTACCGATACTTCTTCACGTGGACCTGCAGTTAGCAAAGTTCCCTTCATCTTTGCAAGACCAGCACTTGTGTAAGGCGCAACTGAGTAAACCTTTGTTGTGCCACTTAATGCTGCTTTGCGAAGGCGCAAGAAAACAATTGGTGATTCATCTTCTGGTTCAAACGAAACCAAAAGCACACTCTTCGCCGCTTCCAAGTCTCCGTAAGTTACCTCGAGGCCCTTGTTAGCTACATGATTTGCCAGGAATGCAGTCTCTTCATTACTTACTGCACGAGCGCGGAAATCAACATCGTTTGTACCAAGGACTTCACGAGCAAATGCTGCATAGGCTTGAGCATCTTCAACGGTCACTCGCCCACCGGTCAAAACTGCAGTTGCTTTTCCAGCTTTTGCTAATCCAGCAGCTGCGACTCGCAATGCCTCTGGCCATGAGGCTGGAACTAAGTTACCTGCATCGTCACGAACCAATGGATGAGTTAAGCGGCCTTCGTTTGTGTATGGGAATGCGAATCGACCCTTGTCACAGTTCCACTCTTCGTTAACTTCAGGTGCATCCCAAGCCAAGCGACGCATAACTGTGCTGCGGCGAACGTCAGTACGTAGGGCACATCCACTTGCACAGTGCTCACATGCCGTTGGTGTGCTTACTAAATCAAACGGACGGGAACGGAAGCGGTACTTTGCACTTGTTAATGCGCCAACTGGACAAATTTGAATTGTGTTTCCAGAGAAGTATGAATCAAACGGCTGATCTTCCGAGGTTCCAACTTGTTGCTTTGCACCGCGTTCTAACAATTCAATGAACGGATCGCCAGCAATTTGGTCTGCGAATCGAGTGCAGCGAGCACAAGATACGCAGCGCTCACGGTCAAGCAGAACTTGCGCACTTACATTGATTGGCTTTGGAAAAGTTCGCTTGGTGCCTTCGAATCTTGTTTCACCTTGACCATTTGTCATGGCTTGGTTTTGCAGTGGGCACTCGCCACCCTTGTCGCAAATTGGGCAATCAAGTGGGTGATTAATTAGTAAGAACTCCATGACACCGGCTTGAGCCTTTTCGGCCATTTCACTGGTGTGCTGAGTTTTGATAACCATGCCATCAGCAACTGTGACTGCACATGAAGGTTGTGGCTTACCTTGTCCTTCAATTTCAACCAGACACATGCGGCAGGCGGCAACTGGATCTAAAAGTGGGTGGTCGCAGAAACGTGGAATTGCAGTGCCAAGCATTTCGGCAACGCGAATGATTAATGTTCCCGCTGGAACTTCAACTACTACGCCATCAACGGTGACGGTAACAGTTTGTGTGGTTACGGTCATCGAGTCGCTCCTGCAAATACTGTGGCGGCAACTGGATCAAAGCTTACGTTCGCTGGCGTATTTGTTGCTTGCACAAATTCATCGCGGAAGTACTTAAGTGCTGCTGGGAATGGTGTCGCTGCAGCATCACCAAGAGCGCAGAAGGAACGGCCAGCAATCTGTGAGCAAATGTCGATCAACTTATCTAGATCAGATTCAGTGCCATGGCCATCTTCGAATCGATGAAGAACATCACTTAACCACCAAGTGCCTTCACGACATGGTGTGCACTTGCCACATGATTCGTGCTTGTAGAAAGCCAACCATCCAGTGACGGCGCGAACCACAGAAGTTGTCTCATCGAAAATCATTGGGGTTCCAGTGCCAAGCATGGAACCAGCTGCAGCAATGTCTTCGTACGTTAGTGGAGTATCAAGTAAATCTGGAGTCAGCATTGGAACCGAAGATCCACCTGGTAACCAGAACTTAACTTTGTGACCGTCGCGAACTCCCCCAGCATGCTCAAGAAGCTCACGCATGGTGATTCCAAGTGGTGCTTCGTAAATTCCTGGACGATTTACGTGACCAGAAACTGCGAACAACTTGAAGCCTGGTGACTTTTCAGTTCCAAATGACTTGAACCAATCAACACCGTTGTTAACGATGTATGGAATGTTTGCAATTGTCTCAACGTTGTTTACACAAGATGGTGAAGCATAAAGTCCAGCGACTGCAGGAAACGGTGGCTTCAAACGTGGCTGACCGCGACGACCTTCAAGGGAGTCCAGCAGCGCAGTTTCTTCACCACAAATGTAAGCACCGGCACCGGCATGCAAAACAACTTCTAGATCAAATCCGGATCCCATGATGTTCTTACCAAGGTAGCCGGCTGCATAAGCTTCGCGAATCGCGTTATTTACACGACGGAAAACGTGTGGCACTTCGCCACGAATATAAATGAATGCATGATTAGCGCGCATTGCGTATGAAGCAATGATGATGCCTTCGATTAATGAATGTGGGTTAGCCATCATTAATGGAATGTCTTTGCAAGCACCTGGTTCAGATTCATCGGCGTTGATAACTAAGTAGTGCGGTTTGCCATCGCCTTGTGGAACAAAGCTCCACTTAAGGCCAGTTGGGAATCCAGCGCCGCCACGTCCACGAAGACCTGAATCTTTAACCATCGAAATGATGTCATCTGGGCCAGTTGCGAACGCCTTCTTGAATGCGGTGTAACCGCCGTGGCGCATGTAGCCCGTAATTTTGTAGGAATCAACTTCATCCCAATGTGCACTGAGTACCGGAGTTAATGTCATTTCTTTACTCCTGGTGCAGTTTGGCCAAGTTCCTTAGCGCGATTCAATCCGGCAAGCATTTGCTCATCGGCCTGGACGCCTTCATCAAATAAGCCATCATCGAAGCCAGCCAAAGTTAATTCGTTTTCCTTAAAGGTACGAATCTTTGGCCCACGGGTGCTGATAACTTCTTTGCCGCTGGCAAGTTTTTCAACTACATCAATTGCAGATTCTGGTGTCATGTTGTCCAAGAATTCCCAGTTCGCAGTCATAACTGGTGCGTGTGTGCAGGCAGCCTGACATTCAATGCGCTCAAGTGAGATTTTTCCATCTGGAGTTACTTCGTCATGGCCAATACCGAGTCGGGAACTTAGCTTCTCCCAAATTGCATCGCCACCGAGAATTCCACAGCCTGGGTTGATGCATACACCAATGTGATATTCGCCAGCCGGCTTGCGGTGATACATGGTGTAGAAAGTTGCTACTGCAGCAACTTCAGCAGTAGTTAGGGAAAGTTCATCCGCGCATAATGCAATACCGTCTGCGCTTACATAGCCTTCTTCAGACTGAACTAAGTGCAGCATTGGCAAAAGTGCGGATCTGGCCTGCGGGTAACGCGAAATGATTTCGCGCGCTTGTACTCGAGTTGATTCAGATAGCGACATTAACGATCAACGCCTCCCATAACTGGATCAATCGATGCAACTGCAGCAATTACATCTGCAATCTGTCCGCCTTCACACATTGCGGCAACGGCTTGAAGGTTTGTAAATGACGGATCGCGGTAATGAACTCGGTATGGACGAGTGCCGCCATCAGAAACAATGTGAACGCCAAGTTCGCCACGTGGAGATTCAACTGCGCTGTAAACCTGACCGGCCGGAACTTGGAAGCCTTCAGTAACTAACTTGAAGTGGTGAATCAAAGCTTCCATGGATTCGCCCATGATGTGGCGAATGTGATCTAGCGAGTTTCCCTGACCATCAGAACCGATTGATAACTGAGCTGGCCAAGCAATCTTCTTGTCTTCAACCATGACTGGTCCTGGCTGCAAGCGATCAAGACACTGCTCAACGATGTTTAGTGACTGTTCCATTTCAGTTAAGCGAATCAAGAAGCGACCATAAGCATCTGAAGTGGTCTGAGTCATGACATCGAATTCGTAATTCTCGTATCCGCTGTATGGCGATGTCTTGCGAAGGTCTTCAGGTAGACCAGTTGCGCGAAGCACTGGGCCAGTAACACCAAGAGCCATGCAGCCAGCAAGATCAAGTTTGCCGATTCCCTGAGTACGAGCCAACCAAATTGAGTTGTCGACCAACATGTCAGCGGTATCTTTCATGCGACGCGGTAGCGCCATGATTGTGTCGCGGATTTGCTGCTCAGCACCAGCTGGCAAATCTTGTGCCACACCACCTGGTCGGATGTAAGCACTATTCATACGTAGGCCGGTTACAAGTTCAAACAAGTCAAGAACTGATTCGCGCTCGCGGAATCCGAAAATCATCGCAGTAAGGGCGCCAAGTTCCATGCCGCCGGTTGCAAGTGCAACTAAGTGTGATGAAACACGGTTAAGTTCCATCATCATTACGCGAATGATTTGTGCGCGTTCTGGAATCTGATCCGTAATACCTAGGAGTTTTTCAACGCCTAAGCAGTATGCAGTCTCATTGAAGAATGGTGACAAATAATCCATACGAGTAACGAAAGTTACGCCCTGGGTCCAAGTGCGGTATTCAAGATTCTTTTCGATACCGGTATGTAAGTAACCGATTCCACAACGAGCTTCAGTTACGGATTCGCCTTCAAGTTCCAAAATCAAACGCAATACACCGTGAGTTGATGGATGCTGTGGACCCATGTTTACAACAATGCGTTCGTATTCGCCTTCAGCAGCGCCAAGAACTGAATCCCAGTCTTGACCCATAACGGTATGGACGCGACCTTCAGTTGTTTCGTAATTAGGTGAGTAAGTATCAGACATTAGCTGTAAGACCTCCGAACATCTGGAGGTGGAATAGTTGCGCCCTTGTATTCAACTGGAACGCCACCAAGTGGATAGTCCTTGCGCTGAGGATGACCTTGCCAATCGTCCGGCATCATGATGCGGATTAAGTGTGGATGGCCATCAAAAATAATTCCAAAGAAGTCATATGCTTCGCGTTCATGCCAGTCGTTAGTTGGGTAAACCGACATGATCGAAGGAATGTGTGGATTGGCATCTGGTACGGAAACTTCAAGTCGAATTCGGCGATTGTGGGTTATCGAGCGGAAATGGTAAACCGTGTGTAACTCACGATCTTTATATTCTGGGTAGTGAACGCCGCTAACGCCAAGGCAAAGTTCAAAGCGCAGACCTGGTTCATCGCGAAGAGTTTTTGCTATTGCAACTAATTCACTCGGGCGAACATGAAGCGTTAGCTCATCATGATCTACAACTACTTTTTCAATTGCCTTATCCCAAGATGAATCAAAATCTGGAAGCGCTGCAATTAGTTCATCAGCAAGTACATCAAAGTAACTTCCGTATGGGCGTTCAGATGGAGCTGGAACCGGTACCACAGTTGCAAGTCCGCCAAAGCCCGATGTGTCACCAGAGCCAGAAGCGCCAAACATTCCTTGGCTGGCACTTGTTACTTCAAGCAACGGCTGACCGTTGTGTACTACTTCATTGCTCATCGCAGTAAACCTCGCTGCGCAGTTACTGGAGTTGCAAGTAGTGCTTCTTTTTCAAGTTCAACGATTTCACGTTTGCGGTTTGAGCCCAGCTTGGTGTCACCGATTTGTTCGTGAAGTTTTAGTAAGGCATCGATAAGCATTTCTGGGCGAGGTGGGCAACCAGGCAGGTAAATATCAACTGGTACTACGTGATCAACACCTTGCACAATTGCATAGTTATTGAACATGCCACCTGAGGATGCACAGGCACCCATGGCAAGTACCCACTTTGGCTCTGGCATTTGATCGTAAATCTGACGAAGTACTGGAGCCATCTTCTGGCTAACGCGACCAGCCACGATCATCAAGTCAGCTTGGCGAGGTGAAGCGCGGAAAACTTCCATACCAAAGCGAGCTAAGTCATATCGTCCTGCGCCAGACGCCATCATTTCAATGGCGCAGCAGGCAAGTCCAAATGTTGCTGGCCAAAGAGAGTTCTTGCGGGCATAACCAGCTAAGCCTTCGACCGTGGTGAGTAAAACACCACTTGGCAGTTTCTCTTCTAGTCCCATTTTTTCCTCTAACCTCTAAAAATTCTTAATCCCACTCAAGTCCACCGCGACGCCAAACAAATGCGTACGCAACTAGAACTGTGAGAATGAAAATGATCATTTCAATTAATCCAAACAAACCAAGCGCATCGAAGGTAACTGCCCATGGGTAGAGAAAAACTATTTCGATGTCAAAAATAATGAAGAGCATTGCGGTGATGTAGTACTTGACTGGGAAGCGTCCGCCACCAAGCTGGGCTTGAGCTGGCTGGATTCCACATTCGTACGCATCAACTTTGGCGCGGTTGTATCTTTTTGGTCCGGTAAACGAAGCAGCAGCAACAGAGAAGACAGCAAAACCAAATGCCAAAAGACCTAAGAAGAAAATGGGTAGGTACACATTTCCCTGTCCCACGGTTAGGCCACCTTTCGCTTGCGCTAGTCAATCCTAGAGGCGAAAAGCCCCTTGAAAATTCAGCATTTGTGCGTTTGTGAATTAATTCACTAATGCGCCCTTAGTTTATTTGCCGAGGGTTAATGGGTCACTTTTGGGTCCTGGCTTACTAGCCGGTCGTTAAATCAGGTGACTATTTGGTTGCTCGGTGCAGGGCAACAATTCCACCCGTTAAATCGCGGTATTCGCAGGTTTTCCAGCCTGATGCCAAAATCACTTTGCTCAGTTCGTCCTGATTAGGCCAGGCCCGAATCGATTCGGCCAAGTAAACATAGGCATCTGGATTGCTAGACATCTTGTTAGCTACTGCGGGCAGCGCCTTCATTAGGTATTCCATATAAACCGTGCGAAATGGCGACCAAGTTGGATGGCTGAATTCGCAAACTACTAAGCGGCCACCTGGCTTGGTGACTCTGGCCATTTCAGCAAGCGCCTTTTTCGGATCCTGAACATTTCGCAGTCCAAATGAGATTGTCACGGCATCGAAGGATTCGTCGGCAAATGGCAAGTTCATGGCATCGCCTTGAACGAAAGTTAAGTGTGGGAATTGGCTGCGTCCAACCTCAATCATTCCGGCACTGAAATCACAAGCAGTTGGATTAGCTCCAGCTTCATAAAACGGCTGAGTACTAGTTCCGGTTCCAGCAGCTAAATCCAAAATTTCTTCGCCAACTGTTGGTGCTACCGCAGCAACCACAGCTTTGCGCCAGGTGCGAGTCTGACCCAAGCTCAGAACGTCATTAGTAATGTCATATTTTTTTGCGACAGCATCAAACATCGCAGCCACTTCGTGAGGCTCTTTGTTCAAATACGCGCGCGACATGTCTCTAGTCTGCCATCTTTTATGCCGTGCGCATTCCCAAGCACTTAGGCCAAAGTAGGTAACTTTTCTAGCACCGATTTCCAAAGTGCATGCACATTAGGAACGGCTGCTGCTACGCGTTCCTGATCCTTAGTCAATGTCGCATCACGCAAAATCACACTTGCAGTCGTTGGTGATAGCGCAATGTCACCAACGAATAGAGATTTCCAGACTTTGTCTTCATCGCTTCTTATCTGCTCAAGATCTGCCATATCTTTGCGCAGGGTGGCTGCCTTTGCGGTGAGGTTTTCACGATGCTCTTGTGACAATGTCACAATTCCTCCAATAACCGCTCCACCATTGAAGAAGATGAATGGAATTGCCGCATAAGCCAGAGCTGCACTGTACGAACCCGAATCATCGCCAGCGAAGTATCCAAGGATTAAGAGCCAGAAAAACAAATAAGCAACCACAATTGCTTCATAAATAAGTACTCGGATTAACACCGGCAAACTGGTCACTTTTGTCACTACGTAATTCTCATAAGCCCAAAAAATTACGAAACTTGAAATGCTTAAAATGATTCCCCAAAAAAAGGCGTAGGTATCAGTTAGGAAGTAACTAAGCCAACTACTAAATCCAAAAAAGGCAAAGATTGAAATCAATCCAGGAAGTACATCATTCTTTTTAGTACTGGCATTGATTACGGAAGAAAGTGTGGCGTTTGATCTTGAACTAATCCTTGGGATTCGCACCAAATCTGGGAAGCGATTCGAGATTTTCCCGATTCGGTTCTCAACTTCATCTAGCGTTTCGTTTAGTTGGCTTATTTCAATATCAATTTCCTGGTGGCGCGAACTTGTTGCCACAAAGTTTTCAAGAGTGCCTCTAGTTGATTGAATCTCAAGGGAAACTTCTCGAATTGCAAAAGTCCTGGCCTCTTTAATAGTCAAAGAGAGCTCAAGTTGTTGCTTAGACAAAGTTGTCAGCAACTCTTTGCCAATATTTACTTGTCTAAAGTTGCTGTCCAAAGCCGCGGACACCCAGCCAAAACCAAGATAGATAAATGTTGTAAACATCAGACTGATTGTGCGTTGCAAAAGAGATTGCGTAATTGGTTCTAGATTCCAAGTTCTAAGAATGACTTCAAATAGAAATGTTCCAAGAATGTTCACAAGCAAAACGGCCACTACAACAAGTGCTGGAAAGTATTTTCCTAATGCGGCGCGAGGTAGCAGTTTTCCAACGATTGCTAGCAGGGCGACAACCAAGCATTGCGAAATTGCCAGCGCACCAAGACTGTAGACAAGGAACTGACTTTGATCAGCTGCATAGACCGTGAGCTTTCCAAGTGAGAAAACCAAGGATGACAGACCTAAAGCAGCCAAGTTAAACGTCTCGGGACCGGCAATATTTTGGATTAACCGACGCTTTTTTGGACTTGCTGGCGTGGCAGTTAACTGGGTCACGCCTTAAGTCTATGTAGGTCATACGCGCACATGCCCAGAAGTAAAAGACGTCGTAGGCTTATCGAGTTATGACTTCATTAGCTGCGGACCAAGAATCAATCTTGTACGTCCGAACCGTTGAAATACCTGACATTCCTAATCTGCTCGCGCTCTTGCCAGCAGACGGTGGTTTGGCCTGGATCAATGGATTAGCTACAAATCAAATGGGAATTGTTGGCTGGGGTGAAGTTACTCGTAGTTCATTCCATGGACCTGAGCGATTTAGTCGAGCGCAACGCTGGTGGTCCCAACAATGCGCTACTTCAAAAGGTGACGAACCAATTGCCTTTGCCTCATTTGCTTTTGATAAGGATCCAGGAAATTCAGTTTTAGTAATTCCAGAAGTAGCAATAATTCGAAACCAAACTGGTACCCGACTAACAATTACCAGCGATGTCGCTATCTCGGATGCGCAGCTTGCTGGCGTTCTCAGCGATATAAATCGACCTCGGGTAGTTTCGCAAGGACTTAACAACGTTACTTGGTTACCCGGATCAAGGCCGGTGTCGGAATGGCAAGCCGCCGTAGATTCTGCAGTTGCTCGCATCAACGCTGGTGAGTTAGACAAAGTAGTTTTGGCCCGAGACATAGTGGCCCAACTCGATGAACCAATTCACATCGGCGCACTACTAATTCGACTTAATGAATCGTTTCCAGAATGTTGGACTTTTTGTGTAGATGGATTAGTTGGAGCAACTCCCGAACTTTTGATTCGTCGTGATGGTGAACATGTAACAAGTCGAGTACTTGCTGGAACTATGCGTCGAAGCCGAGACACAGATCGCGATGGCCAACTAGCTGCCGAGTTGCTTGACTCTGATAAAGATCAAGAAGAACATGTTTACGCCGTCGAGTCAGTTGCTGCTGCGCTTGCAACACATTGCACAGATTTGAATGTGCCAGAACGTCCATTCATTTTGCGTCTAGCGAATGTCCAGCACTTGGCAACTGACGTTACTGGCGAACTTGTGGATGCTGCCCCAGCGCTTGCACTTGCCGCTTCATTACATCCAACAGCTGCAGTTTGTGGAACTCCGACTGAGCGTGCCACACATGTAATCAAAGAACTAGAAGGCATGGATCGCGGCCGCTACTCGGCTCCCGTTGGATGGCTAGCTGCTAATGGCAACGGTGAGTTTGGGATTGCATTGCGATGCGCTCTCGTTGAAACTGACGATCGAAAGACATTGCGATTATTTGCGGGTTGCGGAATTGTTGCTGGCTCAACTGGCGAATCTGAAGTTGCCGAGTCGCAGGCTAAATTCGCCGCGATGAAATCGGCCTTGGAATAACTAGCCGTTATTGGCTGGAATTGTTTCCCAGCCACGCAATACAAAAGTTGGACGCTGAACTGGAGTTCCAGCTAATTGCAATTTTGGGAATCTTTCAAACATCATCGGGAGCGAGTTTTGCATCTCGAGCCGAGCTAATGGCGCACCAATACAAAAATGAATTCCAGCACCAAATGCAATGTGCGGATTATGTTTCCTAGTTATGTCGAATTGATCAGTGTTTTCGAAAACTTCTTCATCCCGATTTGCCGAACCCAGCATGGCTACAACTTTTTGTCCCACAAGAACTGTGGTTTCGCCAATTACGGTTTCACTTGTTGCAGTTCTTTCAAACATGTGAAGTGGTGAATCAAATCGCATCATTTCTTCGAGTGCGGTTTCAGTCAGTTCGCGTGGGGAACTTTTCATTAACTCAAGTTGTTCTGCATTTCGGAACATAGCAACCATGCCATTTCCAAAACCATTTACTGATGCTTCATGGCCGGCATTGAGTAGCAAAACACACATCGCAATCAGTTCATGCTCATTTAGCTTCTCGCCTTGTTCTTCAACTTCAACTAAGGCAGTGATTAAGTCTTGTTGTGGATCGATTTTTCGCTTAGCAGCCAAGTCCGCTATGTACGAACTGAATTCATAGCCTGCCTTTTGCGCGGCAAGTTCTTGTTCTCGCGTCCTGCCATACTCATACATCTTCACTATGTCCTGCGACCAGCGACGTAAGTCATTGGCCATATCTCGCGGCACACCCAATAGATCTGCGATAACCAGAACCGGCAATGGCTCGGCATAGTCCGCCAAGATATCGAAACTTCCGGTACTTAATAACTTTGCTTCAGCTTCATCAAGTAACCGTTCGCAAATCTCTTGAATGTTTGGTTCAAGTGCCGCGATCCGGCCCGGTGTAAATGCTTTTTGAACCAATGAACGCAATCTAGTGTGCTTAGGAGGCTCGCTATCCAAAATCGAATCGGAATGTAGCCAGTTAAAGATTTCCCATTCATCAAATGGTTCTTGTGCTTGATACAGCCGACCTAAACTTTTATTTCGAAGTGTTGCATTAGCTGTTTCATGAGTTGGTGCCAGCCATAAGCCGAGGCGATCGCTCCATACGAGATCTCGATGTGACCGAAGCTCGCGGTAAATGTCGTAAGGATTTGCAACCGTTGCTGGGTCGCGAGTATCTAAAATGTCAGCCAAGCTCATGCGCTAGTTGGCTGCTCTTCCTTGTAGCCAATTGACTTGATTGGAAGCGTAATCAGGTACAACGCAGCAAAGCCAGCACCGATTCCAACAAAAACCCAACGGCCTGTTGTTGCTGTGCCTGGTGCAAGATAAGTCAAAACTGCTAAACCAATTGAAGCCAAAATCATTACCAAAGCTGCTCGCCGAAAAGCTGGGTCAGCAGCATTGCGCGATGTGGTTGCCATATGAGTTGCCAGGGCGACAAGTAATACGCCAGTCAACCTAAATGACCAAACCACAGATTCGTTTGAAGTTAGACCTATGTAAGAAACAAATGCGAACGGATCCACCAGCAATACACCAGCACTAATCGCAAAAACGATCGATCCGATGATCATGACTAAGCGAGAGTAACGATATCTGGAATTGCGCATGAGATAAGTCTAGAACTGCTCACGAAAAACAAGTTCAGGCACTCGACTACTTGTGTAGGAGTCCCGCTTCACTCAATTTGGTGTCGCATTCAGTGGAACCTGGAACTGGTGCCTCAGGGGTTCTGGCTGGGCAAACTCGTTCAAATGCACAGTAATCACACAACCGGGATACTCTAGCCTCCCAAGATGAACTCTGGACATCACTTTCACTACCCGCCCGCATCTGAGCAAGTTTTTCACCCTGTGAAATTACCAGTCCTAAATCTGCAGGTCTTCTAACCACTTCTTGCGCATTTAGAAAAATCAATTCGACTTCATCAACATCGATGTCATGTTGAGTCTTAAATCCCAATGCATATAAATATGGCTGCGCTAATTTGTCATCAACAAACTTTCCTGGACTCTTACCAGTCTTGTAATCGGTAACTCGATTAACGCCGTCTACGGTAAATCGATCAACTTTTCCAAAGAAATTAACACCATTAATTTCGACACTAAGTTCCATTTCAAGATGTTCTGGTTGAACCACAACTTCAGGTGGATTCTCAACCTTAAACAAATTCTCAATAGCTTCTTTAACGCTGTGCTTCATTTTGTTATCAGATTCGAATGGTTTGTATTCAGCAGCTTTGAGCATGCGCGGACCGTGCTCTCGAAGCAATTCCATGGCTGCTTCTAGTGTGCGATCTTGCGGTGACAGCCGATAAAGGTGTTCAACAACTTCGTGAGTGATTGAGCCGCCTGCCAATGCAGATGTTGGAGGTTCCCGCCAGCCATCAATATAAGAAAAGAAATATTTCAATCCACATTGTTGATACAGCGACATTTGGGAATATGAAACCCGCTTAGGGAGGTTTGCTTTCGCAGGTTGTTCAACGTCAACCCGCAATGATTTATCAGCCACTTTTTGTACTCCCTTGTTGCATTAACCGTACTTGCCTTAACTGACGTTTCGGCCGTTACGGCTTAGAAATGCGGGATTTAACTTGATCGTGCGGCAGCGCATACGAGGTATTTCCGTCTCGACCTATCATCGTCTCGTTGTTAACTAGTGCATTCAATACCGACTCTTCAACGCTTTGAACCGTGGCAGTAAAGAAGGCATCTAGATAATTCCAAGGCACAAAATCCAAAGACTTCAATTCAGCTTCGTTTCGTTTTTGAGTTGGGAAGCCACTTGAAAGTTCACCGGGTTGTGCCGTTGATACTGCCAAGAAGATATCTCCACTGAAATGTCCACCTGCCGTTCCAGTTCTGGCCAACCCGAGTGGAACTCGTCTTGCAAGCGCCCGACATTGATCCGGTAGTAACGGTGCATTCGTTGCGACTACAACAATCACCGAGCCAGCTCCCCCAGGTACGGTTCGGGATTTGTCTCGATCAATCCAAGTTGATTCGTCCATCGGATTTGGCACATCTAAAGTCGACATGTCTTGACCGTGGATACGAAGTTCCTTTCGATCACCAAAGTTAGCTTGAACAAAAACACCAACAACATAATCTTTTCCGCCAAATGGAACAGTTCGGGATGCCGTTCCATTGCCACCTTTGAATCCGTAGCAATTCATTCCGGTACCGCCGCCATGCGAACCTTCGCTGACTTGACCGCCAGTTGCTGAATCAATTGCAGCGATGGCATGTTCAGTAGTTACATGCGCACCATTGATGTCATTTAGATAGCCGTCCCAAGTTTCCGCCACAACTGGAAGCAACCATTCCATGGCAGCCTCAGGGAAGTTTTGTTTAACCCATTCGATAACTCCCCGATGAACAGTTCCGACCGCATGAGTATTTGTAATCATGATCGGGCCAGACAAGCCACCGGTTTCGTTAATCCAATGTGAACCAGTCATTTCACCGTTGCCGTTTAGTGAATAAATCCCTGCAGGTATTGCATGCTGAGTACTTGACTTTCCGACCGGCAAAATTGCTGTTACTCCAGTTCGAACTGGACCGCCATCAGGAATCAAATCACCTTCACCTGAAATCAAAGTGACCATGCCAACTTCAAGACCCGGAACGTCTGTGATCGCATTTAATGCGCCAGGCTGGCCCTCAAACTTGATTCCTAAATCACGAGCCCGCATGTTTTGATTCCTTAGCTACTTTTTACCTGAGCGACGATTTGTTTAATCAAATCATTCTCTGCACTTCGGTCCCCTGTCAGGCAAACTATGACTTTGATGCCTGGCATTTTTTCAAAACTTTCCAAAGCAAACTTCAATTCAGTTTTCGTTGTAACTTGCTTTGCTGGAATACCCAATGATTCTGCAATAACCCAAAGGTCTTTACCGTGCGGAGTGCCAAAGACTTTTTCGTAATGTTCTTGGTATTCCACTGCACCTTGTTCAAGCTGGCTAAAGATTCCGCTGCCATTGTTGTCTAAAACAACAATCGTTAAGTTTGGTTGCTCTTGGCCTTCGCCTAGGTTCAAGCCACCTAGATCGTGCAGGAATGCGATGTCTCCCATAAGCAAGACCGTTCGTTTCTTGGTACCGATTGCTACACCAGTACCAGTTGAAATCAACCCATCGATTCCATTTGCACCTCGGTTGCCAAAGACCTGCAAACCATTTCGAGTGCCGGCATGAGCTTCAAGATGACGCACCGGCCATGATGCGGCAACAAATAATTGATCGCCTTGTCCGGCTTGGTTCCAAACCACTTGCGCCGCACTTGGCCCCGTTAAGGTATTCGCTACCAAAGCAGTTTCCACTACATTCGCAGCTTTGTTATCCAACGTTTGCCATTGCTGTAACCACTCTGGATCAATTTTGGTTTCAAGTCTTGGAACGCATTCAAGAATCTCTTTTGCACTTGATACTGGATCCGGTAAGTCTGGCCCGGCAGTTGCACTGTGGATTGCAATATGAATTGGAACATTCTTTAGTAAGCCCAGAATTGCGCGCGATAACCCAACCGTCCCGAAGGTAACAACGGCTTCAACTTTTGGTGCGATGTCTGCCTGCAGTAGAACTACACCGTGAGAAATTGCGTTGGTAAGCATGTGAGCATTCGCAGTTGGCTCCCAAAGGATTGGCCAACCTATTTCTTGCGAAACTCGATTGATTTCTTCGATGGCTTCAGTATCGGCATTGTCGCCAACTATGAAGATTCCACGAGCTGGGACTTCAATGTGTTTTTGATTGATTTCAGTTTTTGAAATTGACTTGAGGCTTGGTGACTTTGGTTGCCATTCCATTTCGTTCACATCTGGCATCAGTGGTAATTCAAACTGCACGTTCACTTGTACTGGACCAGGCCGGCCTGAAACGCTTGATTCAATTGCCTTGGTGATATCTAAAGCAGCTGCGTTGCCAGCAGCCACATCTAACTGGGACTTAACAAAAGTTCCAAACATTCCAAATTGATTAATAGTTTGCGGCGCACTTTTTCCGCGCGCAGATGCCGGACGATCAGCGCTCAAAACTATTACAGGTACAGCGCTATGAAAGGCCTCAACAACTGCCGGCATTAAGTTGGCAACTGCCGAACCTGAAGTTACAACTACCGGAACTGGCTTGCTAGTTGCTTTGGCAATTCCTAGCGCTAAAAATCCAGCATCACGTTCGTCGATACGAACTTGAATTTTGATTAGACCAGCTTTTTCCGCTTGTGCAAATGCCCAAGACAGCGGTGCATTGCGAGAACCAGGAGCAATAACTACTTGCTCGGCGCCGGAATCGAGGCAGCTTTGAACAATTGATCGAGCTAATTCTGTTGACGTCATATCATTCGATGTCATTGCTCCACTGCCTCCTTCACGCTCGGACTCACCAAATCATTGGCACCGCTCTGCCATGCTCGCACAATGCGCTCTTGCCACCAAAGTCGATCGCTGCCACTGACCTTTGCAGCGGCAGTAGCAAGAAGGTGGGCATCGGGACTAGCTCGTCTAACAATAAGTTCGCCATCTGTTGGCAAAGTGGTCGGTGTTACCAAATCTTCTGCAAACAATGTTCCAGTACCTAAACCACAGGCTCCATATAGATGCGGGATGCTGGCGGCTAGTGCGATGCCGCTTGATAAACCTACGGATGTATCCAAGGATCCACTTACTACCGCAGGCAAGCCAATTTCAGTTATTAGATCGAGTGCCCGTTGGACACCACCCAATGGAATTGCTTTAACTACCAAAATGTCGGCCGCTGATCGAATCTCATCGACATCCACACTGGATGCCAATCGCAAAGATTCATCTACCGCAATTTGAATTGGTTGCGTCCAGCTTTGCATTTTGTTCTTAAGTTCAATTAACTCAGCAATTGTCGAACAGGGCTGCTCAATGTAATCCAGTCCGCCAGCTGCTTGCTCAAGTATCGGAATCGCTTGCATAGCTTGTTCAAGATTCCATTGCCCGTTTACATCGATTCGAATTTTTCCTTCGATGCCTAATCGGTCCAAGGTAGTGCGAACTGCTTTGACTCGTAACTCATCACTAGCCAAGGAGTCTGGAGATGAATCAGCAACTTTAATTTTGAATGTGGTCATCCCATGAACCTTGACTGCAGCTTCGACTGCGGAAATTGTTTGCTCAACATTCAGTACCGGAATAATGGAATTCACTGGGACTGAAGATCGAAGTTTCGCCGGAAATGTTCCAAAGGCAGATTCGAGTGCTCCGGCCAGCCACTTAGCGCAGACCTCGTCGCCGTATTCAGGGAACGGTGCAAACTCACCCCAGCCTGATGGTCCACTGATTAAGGCGCCAGTGCGTGTTTGAGTATTACGAAACTTTCCGTTTAGCTTTAACGCAAATGGAATAGTTTGTTCCGCAATCTCCGCAATAGTCATATCGCTGCAAAAAAACTATGGACGTTTTGGAAACTGCGAGAAATCAGGACGACGCTTTTCTTTATAAGCGTTACGACCTTCTTGTGCTTCTTCGCTCATATAGAAGAGCAAGGTTGCATCGCCAGCAAGTTGTTGAATTCCCGCTAAACCATCATCAGCAGCATTGTGACTTGCCTTTAGCATGCGAAGTGAAAGCGGAGATAGTCGTAACATCTCGCGGCACCACTGAACGGTTTCAATTTCAAGATCTTGTAGTGGCACAACTGAGTTCACTAAGCCCCAGTCATACGCTTGCTCGGCGCCATACTGACGACACAAGAACCAAATTTCGCGCGCCCGCTTTTGTCCAATGTGGCGTGCAAGTAATCCAGAGCCATAGCCACCATCGAAGGATCCAACGATTGGACCAGTTTGTCCAAAGCGGGCATTGTCAGCAGCAATGGAAAGATCGCAAACTACGTGCAACACATGTCCGCCGCCGATTGAGTAACCGGCAATCATTGCAACAACTGGTTTTGGAATTCGACGAATTGCAATTTGTAAATCTAAAACGTTGAGTCTACCTACTCCCGCTTGAGCAACTGCATCATCACCGATGTACCCATCATCGCCACGGATCATTTGATCGCCACCACTGCAGAAAGCCCAATCACCTTGGCCGGTCAAAATTACTACGCCAACACTTGGATCGTCACGAACTACATCAAAAGCATGAATTAATTCCTGCACAGTTTGTGGTCGGAATGCATTGCGCTTCTCAGGACGATTGATGGTGATTTTGGCAATGCCTGAATCAACACCTGCAGATCGTTCCAAAATAATGTCGGTGTAATCACCGGTTCGTACCCACTCACAGGCAGTCGTGATTGATGAGTAACTTGGGTCTTTTTTCGCAGGACTGTCGTCTGCAACCACTGGTGGGAGTACGTACTTTGTGCGGGTATCCATAACAAACCTTAGGAAAATCTTGAGGAATAGTTCTTCGCTCTAGGCTAGTCTCGATGACGCAATCTGACACATCCAGAAAAAGCCAGAATCCGCGGGTACTTACCGCGGTGACGGTTCCCCCTGGCATGGGTGGAGTTTTGAAACTCGCCTCCGTAATCGGCCCTGCCCTTGATGGCTCAGGCCCGGCAATTGCTCCAATGGCTGCCAGCCCTGAATTTGTTGTTACTCAGACATTGGAAGCGCTTCGCCCCGACGATCCAAATCATCCACTTGAATCCAACGACATTGCAATTGTTAGCGCGACATCGGGATCAACCGGTACTCCAAGAGGGGTATTACTAAGTCAACAAGCTTTGTCAGCTTCTGCAACAGCTTTTGGGAATCGCTTTGGCACCAACAATCGTTGGGTGGTATCCATGCCAGTACATCGCATTGCCGGCATCATGGTTCTGGTTCGGTCTTGGTATCACAACAGTCCATTTGAAATTGATCCAAGTGTTGGCGGCGCTCGTCAATTTGAAGCTGCTGCGTTTGCTGCCACCACAATGCGAGCTGTTCGCGAGAGTAATAAAGATGGCCGAGCGCTAATGGTTTCTTTGGTGCCAACTCAGATTGCTCGACTCATTGAGTCAGGCAGCGTTGGAATTGAAGCCTTGCAGTCTTACGACTTAGTACTCAGTGGGGCTGCGGCAACTCCGCAACCAATGTTAAACAAAATGCGCGAATTAGGAATCAAGGTTTCTATTTCTTATGGCATGACCGAAACTTGTGGTGGCTGTGTATTTGATGGTCGCCCACTTGATGGCGTAAACATCTCACTTGGCACTAAAGATGATGTTGAGCCAGGTCGAGTGACAATTTCTGGAGCAGTAGCTGCCAGCGGTTACCGTCTGCGTCCTGATCTAGATGCAGTCAGTTTTATCTCAGGCCAAGTTCAAACGCATGATGTTGGAAAACTCGACGCCAGCGGCCTCCTTCATATTTTGGGTCGATTAGATGACGTTGTAACAGTTGGTGGAGTAAACGTTGCCCTGAGCGCTGTTGAATCATTGATCCGACATCATCCAGCAATCGAAGATGTTGCTGTCATTGATTTACAAGATGAACTCTGGGGATCTATTCCGATTGCTTACGTAGTAACTCGCAACCATATTTCCAATCCTGCAAGTTTGATCTCCGAGATTCAGGGAACAATTCGTGATCAAATCAGTAGAGCTGCAGTTCCTCGAACTGTGCAAATTGTGACTTCACTACCCATGCTCGATTCTGGAAAAATCGATCGGATAAGTTTGCGGATGCAAGCTGCAAACGAAATGACGCAGAAACTGTTTCCGCACCCAGGAACAAACCATTAAGGATTTTCATGGCCACCCGTTCTCAATGGATTGACGGCGCACGAACCCGAACTTTGCCGGCAGCTGTAGCTCCAGTTTTGGTTGGAACTTCAATTGCGGAGTTCGAAGGATCCTTTCGGCCACTAATTGCATTGCTGGCACTTGTTGTAAGCCTGTCCCTCCAAATTGGCGTTAACTATGCAAATGATTACAGCGATGGCATCCGTGGCACTGATGAAAATCGCGTTGGTCCAGTTCGTCTCGTTGGACAGAAGTTAGCAACTCCCGAAGAAGTTAAGCGGGCGGCATTCATCTCGTTTGGAATTAGCGCACTGGCTGGACTCGGCATGGTTTTGCTAAGCCAAGTTTGGTTACTTATTCCGATCGGCATCGCCGCAATTGCTGCTGCTTGGTTTTACACCGGAGGATCTAAGCCATATGGCTACGCCGGTTACGGTGAACTGTTTGTTTTCGTGTTCTTTGGCCTTGTTGCAGTCGCTGGCACAAGCGCTAGCCAAACTGGCCAAGTGACTGTTTTAGCTTTGCTGGGCGGTGTCGCATGTGGCGCGTTTTCAACTGCGATTTTGGTAGCAAACAATTTGCGAGATATCCCAACGGATCAACTATCTGGGAAACGAACTTTGGCAGTTCGATTGGGCGATGCAAAAACCCGCGAACTTTATCGCGCCTGCATTTTGGTTGGCTTCTTTATGCCACTTGCTATGAACTTTTCCGAGACGGGGCCGGAAAGTGCATTTATCGGATTGTTCGCAATTCTTAGTGCTCGGCGCCCATTGCAGGCAGTTCGTAATGGCGCTACTGGTCCAGATTTGATTCCAGTACTGGGTGATACCGCACGCATGCTATTGCTTTTCTCAGGAATGATTTCTGTTGCAATTTGGTTGTCACCAAACGGAATGTAAAACTACTCGTCAAAATCTTCTTTACGAGTATTGGCATCTAGCTTTTGATTGATGCCGGTGAAGTACCCCGAAATTCGCCCACCTAGTTGGGAGCGCTGACTGTTAAGTAGGACCAAAGATAAAAGTCCTGAACCCAAGAACCCCAAAATAATTAATAGCGGCCCGCGTAGGCCAAACAAATAACCAATACCTAAGGTGACTGCAAGTAAGCCAAGTCGGGCCAGAGTGTATGAAATGAATGGGTTCACTTCATTAGTTTATGTCTGTTCGCCAAGTTTCGAATTCTGACTTACGATCTAGGTATGCCTCGCTTTGTTTTACTTGTTTTGGTCATAGGTCTATCGGTCTATGCCCTTGCTGACTGCTTACAGACACCAAATCCAAAAGCGCTACCGAAATTGGTATGGCTTGCAATCATTGTCCTAATTCCTGTAATTGGTCCACTGCTATGGATTTTGTTTGGCCGGACCAATGGTCGTGGCTGGGGACGCGGCGACGACGATGTGTTTGCGCCAGATGACGATCCGAGTTTCTTGCGCGATCTTTCGCCTAAGCGATAACTATCGCCTATAGGCCAGAGTATGAATGCAGGCCTTGGACGAAAATGTTCACAACAAAGTAGTTGAAGAGAATCGTGGCGTAGCCCGCAAGTGCTACGTAAGCTGCTTTTTTGCCACGCCAACCTGCAGTTGCCCGGGCGTGTAAGTAAGCCGCATAAATCACCCAAGTAATGAAAGCCCAAGTTTCTTTTGGATCCCAGCCCCAGTAACGACCCCAAGCAGCCTCGGCCCAGATTGCGCCAGCAATAACTGCGAAAGTCCAAATCGGAAACATAAACGCATGAATTCGATATGACATTAGGTCTAAGCGATCTGCGGAAGGAATGCGTTGTGCGAAAGCAGAACTGCGGCCTGGTTCTTTTCCAGTTGCTACCCGATCCTCAGCTGCTTGCGCAACGAGGTACAAACCTGACAATGCAGCGCCTATCGTGAAAGCCCCGATACAGACCACTGCGGCAGACACGTGAATCGCTAGCCAATAAGAATTCAAAGCTGGAACCAGCTGTGCGCTTTCCGTGTACAAAACCGTTAAGGCAAGTCCTAAGTCAAGTAGCACTGGAATCGAAATAAATAGTCCGAGCCAACGAAGATCGCGCGAGATTGACATTAAGCAGTAAGTAAGTGAAACAGCAAAGCCAGCTGCTAACGAAAACTCGTACATGTTTCCGATTGGCACTCGACCAGCCGATAGTCCTCGGAAAAGAATTCCAAGTCCAAGTAGTAAAGTTCCTAGCCAAGTTAGCGACATACCGATGTTGCCGGCCCGACGTCCTTCGCCAAGATCAACACCATCAGAAACTGAAGTTGAAACTGATGGTTCGTCTAGGGTCGCGGTGGATCCCTTACGAACTTGGTGCGATGCACTGGTACGTTGCGCCGAAACTTCAATAGTTTCAATTCTGCGGCCTTTAGCTAACGAAACGCTGAATGCGACCATAGCTCCAGTAAAGGCAGTCATTGATCCGTAAACCATGGCGTTACTTGCTTGCGCCAATGTTTCATTTACAGTCATAACTTTTCCTCCGGAGCATTTACCAGTTTGGCAAGCTGTGAAATTTCATCCGCCAAACCAGGAGCTTCTGTTTTTGATAACCCAGCAACTTCAATCAGATTACCTTCATCTTCGGAAGTCGTCACTCGCAACCAAGCTCGGCGACGCGGAATCAAAAGTGACAAGGACAATCCAACAATGGATGCAATGGCAGCACCAAGTGCCCAGCCCTTGCCTGGATCTTTTGTGATTACAAACGATGCCCACTGGCGATAGCCCGTAAATTCAACAGTTCCCGCCGAGTTTGGAAGATTCCAGGTTTCGCCAGGGGCTAGTTCTTCAATTCCAATTCGTTCCATGTTTTCGGTGTCAATTCGATAAACGCTTTGTGGCATTCCAGAATCGAGACCTAAATCACCCTGCCAGGCACTCAAGTAAACCTCTGGATCATCTGCTGCTGGAAACTTTGAAACTGGACCGTTTGTGAAATCTTCCGAAACGGTTGGGAGGAAAAATCCCTGCAGACCAATTTGTGGAACCGTGTCAGGTACTTTAACTACTCCACTTGAAGTGAAGGCGGAGTCTTGCGGAAGAAATACGGCTGCATCTTCCCAAACAACTTTTCCATCAGCGTCACGGACTGTGAATTCAGGTGCATAACCATGGCCAACTAAATAAACCGTGATACCTGAAGTGCGAAGTGGATAGTTAACTTCAATAGTTACTGGTCTTGGTTGCGACTTTGGATCGTCCTTGACTAAAACGTCGGCATGGAAAGCTCGTGGCGCACCATTTTGCTGTCCCCCACGTTGGAAGGTCGATTCAAACTCCGTGAGCTCAAATGAAAACGGCGGTAAGTCATCGGCGCCAAACATTCGACCTGGAGCAAAAGTGTCGTACTGCGTAACGTTGTTCGCAAACCCAGCATCTTCTCGCACGATTACAGTTCCGCGATAACCAACTGCGCCGCCATAACCAACCGCTATTAACAAAACTAAAAGTGATAAATGAAATAGCAAGTTTCCAGTTTCGCGCGTGTAGCCCTTTTCGGCCGAAAGCCAATCCTCACCTTGTCGAACTCGCCAGCCCCGCTTCTTCCAGGCTGCAGCGGTATCCGAGACAACCTGTTCGGCGGTCGCATTACTTTTCCACTGGAGGTGCACCGGTAAGCGACTGAGATTTCTTGGCGCTGCTGGAGGCTGACTTCTAAGTTCTTTGTAGTGATCAACTGCTCGTGGCAACACACATCCAGTTAGCGAAATGAATAGCAGCAGGTAGATCGAAGCAAACCAAGGTGAAGCAAAAACGTCGAACATATAAAACCGGTCGAGAATCGGACCAGTAGTTGGGTTGTCCTTTAAGAATTCATTAACTCGCAGCGGTGAAGTACCTCGTTGCGGAAAAATTGAGCCTGGAATACTTGCCAGCGCTAGTAAGAAAAGCAAAATCAATGCAATGCGCATGCTGGTTAGCTGTCGCCATAACCACCGCATAGTTGCCATTACTTATTCACCATTACTTTTCATTAGATTGGAACTCCCCAATCAGCTGCCCAAACGCGCAATCCAATTGTTAGGTCATTCCAGTAACCAGTTACCAGGAGTAACCCAATCACAATAAGCATGACGCCACCGAAATACATAATTCCTCGCGAATGCTTGCGTAGGACTTTGACAGTTCGAATGCTTCGCTCGAAGAACAGAGCAATGAACACAAATGGAAGTCCCAGTCCTAAGCAATAGGCTGCACTCAAAATTGCGCCGCGTACTGCGCTGGCTTCAGTCAGCGCCATACCTTGAACTGCGGCCAAAGTGGGACCGATACAAGGTGTCCATCCAATTGCAAACAATGCACCAAGTAAAAATGCCCCAAACAAAGTGCCAGTCGGAACTCGATGAATTCTGATGTCACGTTGGATTGCAGGAATTGCACCCAAAAAACCCAGGCCAAGAATTACAACAACAACACCCATGATCATTTGAATGGTTCGCTGATACTCCAGAAGTAGTTGTCCAATGCCGCCAAACAGTGCGCCATAAGAAATAAACACAACCGAGAATCCGGAAACGAAAACGATTGATCCCCAAACTGCGCGGGATCGCGAAACTGAGGTGCGTTGCGCAGTAGCTCTAGCTCCCGCAACTCCTGTTATGTAAGAGAGGTATCCGGGCACAAGCGGAAGTACACAAGGTGACAGAAATGAAACTAGACCAGCAAGAAATGCAAGTGGGATGGCAAGTAAAAGCGAACCCGATGTGATCGTTTCTACAATTTCAATTACTGGCATTAGCTTTCGCTCTCCAGAACGGCTGCAATTACAACCCGCAATTCAGACTCAGTTGTTGGTCCCAAGATACGAGCCGCAACTCTGCCATCTGAATCCAAAATGATGGTTGAAGGCGTTGCTGCTGGACCTAGATTTCCGAAAACTAAAGTTAACTGTCCGTCCTTATCTCGAATTGATGGATAAGAAACTTTGAATCTTTCGTTAAAGGCTTTCGCGGCGGCAAGGCCATCACGAGTATTAAGTCCAAGGAATTCAACGCCTTGGTCTTTGAACTGCAGGTATGAATTCTCTAATTCACTCGCTTCAGATCTACATGGTCCACACCAGGATGCCCAAAGATTTATGACAACTGGTTTACCTTGCCAGCTTGCAATATCTAGCGGCGTTCCATCTAGCGTCTCGCCTGCGAGTGAAATCGGTTCGCCACGTTCTTCGGGTGCAACCAGGACGGTACTACCATCGCCAGAAATGTAACCAGTGTCAGAAGTATTTGAAGTACTGCTCGCACTACATCCCGTCAGGAACGCTACGCACGCGCCTGCAAAAACTAGAGCGGCAACTTTACGCACCGGCGATCTTGCTCGCTTTCCCCAAAAGGTCGGCGCTCGGTTCGGTGTACAACACCGCTACTAAAGCATCGTCATCAAATGTCAGTGATGTTAGCGAAGCCAAGCTGCATTGACGTTTACGCGGATCATGCGGGAAACGTCGATCTTCGAAATCAAGACGACTTATCCAAATTGGAAGTTGGTGGCTGACCAGAACTGCTTCGTGTCCACGAGCTGCATCACGAGCATCCGCAACTGCTTGTCGCATCCGAGCTGCAACAACCACATAAGGCTCACCCCAAGATGGGCGAATCGGGTTGTAGAGATGTTTCCAAGCTCGTGGTTGACGAAGTACACCGTCGCCAACGGAAACCCGTTCGCCTTCAAACACGTTGTCAGCTTCAATCAAATTTTCGTCAGTGCCAATTGTTAAACCAAGTACCCCTGCAATCGGCGCCGCAGTTTGCTGAGCGCGTTCTAACGGTGATGCAGTTACTACAGTTACATCACGTGAAGCCAGAGCTTGCGCAGCTCTTTCGGCCATTTCATGGCCTAGCTCTGAAAGTCGATATCCGGGCAGACGTCCATAAAGGACCTTGTCCGGGTTATGAACTTCACCGTGACGCAGTAAGTGAACCGTTGTCCGCATACTACTAATCAGATCACGTTGCGCGACGTCGTGCAGCCGAGCGCTTACGAGATGGGCGCCAGCCAACTGAGCCTGAAGTTTCAGCTTCATCGCGAAGGGCGCCGCCATGAACTGCCAAGGCGTTTGCCAAAGCTGTGATGGTGGCATCTTCTGGAAGTACATCAACCCGTAGGCCATGCTCTTGAGCAGTCTTAGCGGTTGCAGGTCCGATGCACGCAATGATCGTTGTTGGGTGAGGCTTGCCAGCGATTCCAACCAAGTTACGAACTGTGCTACTTGAGGTGAAAATCACAGCGTCAAAGCCACCACTCTTGATTGCTTCGCGTGTCTCTACCGCCGGAGGTGCAGCGCGCACTGTGCGGAAGGCAGTTACGTCTTCGACTTCCCAGCCAAGTGCAGTCAGACCAGCAACCAAAGTGTCAGTTGCAATGTCAGCGCGTGGCAAGAAGATTCGATTAATCGGATCATTGATTGAATCAAACTCTGGCCATTCTTCAAGCAAGCTGGCAGTTGTTTGTTCTTCTTCTGGAACTAAGTCTGGACGAACGCCCATCGCAATTAATGCGTTAACGGTATCTTCACCGATAGCAGCAATTTTGATTCCTGAAAGTGAACGAGCATCTAAGCCATACTCGTCGAAACGTTCGCGAATTGCGCGCACTGCGTTAAGGCTGGTGAAAACTACCCATTCAAATCTTCCGGATACAAGTCCGTGAATTGCACGTTCCATTTGTTGTGGTGTGCGAGGTGGTTCAACCGACATAGTTGGAACTTCAAACGGAACTGCGCCAAATGAAATCATTTGTTCACGTAAGTCTTCGGTTGAATCCTTAGTGCGAGGTACGAGTACGCGCCAGCCATGCAGCGGACGATTCTCAAACCAAGCAGTGCGATCGCCAACAGTTTCGCCAATGATGACAATTCCGTTGCCGCTTTGCTTGGCAAGCTTCACTGCATTTGGAAGTGCTTCAAGAGTTGAATGCAAAGAACGCTGCTCAACTGTGGCGCCATCGCGGACGATTGCAACTGGTGTTGAACCTTCGCGGCCTGCCTTGATAAGGGCCTTAGATACTTCGGTTACTCGATCTGCAGCATTGTGAACTACCAGTGTCACAAGTGGATCGATGTGTGCGGCCCAATCAACGATTGGCGAATCAGCATCGATGATGCGAACTTCGCGAGTGCGACCACCGGTTAGTGAAACACCAACGTGTGCGGCGACTGCGGTTAGCGGAGAAACGCCCGCAGCAACTTCAAAGGCATGACCTGCCTTGGCGATTGCTGATGTCTCCATAGCAAGGCGCCCATCAAGAACTGGGTCACCTGAAAGTAGTCGAACTACCTGCAGGCCATCCTTACGAGCATCAAGCAAAACTTTGGTGCGGGCAGCCAACGAAAGTGGTGCACCGGCATTGTCCACGGCAACTAGTACTTGTCCTGAGGAAACTATCTCGGCAAGGCGAGTAATTTCTTCGTCAACAACTACGACATCAGCTGATTGAAGCAACCTATGTGCGCGAACTGTTAATAGATCTGGGTCACCGGGTCCGGCAACCACAAAAGACACTCCGACTGCGGCAGATACCTGCGAGCTAGCCATTTACACACCTACCTTGTTTGTGTACTTGCAGCTTTGGGAAGTCATTTTTTATCCTGCATTCGCTTGAGTCAGCGCGCTTTGGGATTTGCGCTGTTCGTGGAATGCAAGAATCTGTAGTTCGGTCGCAAGGTCTACGCGACGCACGTCAACACCAGCTGGTACTTCGATAAGTACCGGTGCGAAATTCAAAATACTTGTGATGCCATTGCGAACCATTAAGTCGCAAACTTCTTGGGCAGCTGTTTCTGGAGTTGCAATAACTCCGATTGATGCGCCACTGCTTAGAACAACCTGTGGCAGTTTTGAGATGTCCGTAACAACGATTTCTTTGCCAGCGACAGTTACGGTTTCGCCAACTCGATTTGGGTCAGTGTCGAACAAGCCCACAACCGAAAAACCTCGGGAAGCAAAACCTGGGTAGCCAGCAAGTGCGTTACCTAAGTTTCCAATTCCAACAATTACTACTGGCCAAACCTGAGTAAGACCCAATGCGCGAGCAATTTGATAAAGCAAGAATTCAACGTCATAACCAACACCACGAGTTCCATACGAACCTAGGAATGAAAGATCCTTGCGAAGTTTTGCGCTAGACACACCACTGGCCTCGGCCAACTCTTCGGACGAGACCAGGAGAACTCCACGCGCAGTTAGTGAAAGCAGGCTGCGGTGATACATCGGAAGACGACTAACGGTCGCGTCAGGGATAACACCACGAGCACTTACGTGCGAGTTCGGTGTCTGCGACAGCGACATTAAAACCATCCTTTTTGTGACCGTATGGCGATCAGGTTATGCGCCTTTTCGCTTTGTGCAAAATTGGCGTTAAGACCCTAGATCGTGCTAGGGAAATCAAGGATTTTTGATGTTACAAACGTGACTGATGTGACTTGACGAAGTAGCGAAAATTAGTTGGTTTTTTTATTTAACGCAGCGCGAAGGCGCGCTTCGTCTACGCGCCACTTGTCATGAATCTTTCCGTCAATCAGCGTGACTGGGATTGATTCAAAATACTGATCCGCAAGTTGGGGGTCTTCCAGAATTGATTGTTCACTCCAAGTTTCACCAAGTTCCTCGCACACTTTGGCGATTATTAACCTGGCGTTTTCGCATAAATGGCAATCTGGTTTTCCAATGAGTACAACACGTGGTTCCATTTTTTTGCTCCCATCGGTCTGTAACCAGTGTGGCACATTGCATTCGCAGTACCCTATAAACATGGGTTCAAATTCAGCTGGAATGCCTATCAATGAAGCCATTCCGGAACCCCAAAAAATTGGTGCGTTCTTTGATATCGATAACACCATCATGCGCGGTGCCAGCATCTATCACTTGGCTCGAGGATTGTTTGCCCGCAAGATCTTGAGCGCCACCGACCTAGCTAACTTTGCAATTGCGCAAGGAAAGTTTCTGACTTACGGTTCCGAGAATCTTTCCGACATGGCCCGCATTACCGAGAATGCGCTTTCATTTGTAACCGGCCGAACCGTCGAAGAAGTCATTGGATTATCCGAAGAAATTTATGACGAAATCATGGCTGACAAAGTTTGGCCAGGAACCGTGCAATTGGCTCACACGCACCGAGCAGCTGGGCATCAAGTGTGGCTAGTTTCGGCAGCACCAATTGAGCTGGCAAACATCATCGCAACCAGACTCGGATTGAGCGGAGCGATCGCCACAGTCAGTGAAGTTGAAAATGGGGTCTACACCGGACGGCTAAAAAATCCTCCGATGCATGGCGAGCAAAAAGCCATCGCCGTTGCAAAGTTAGCTAGTGAACATGGTTTGGATTTAGTTCATAGTTTTGCTTATTCCGATTCCAGCAATGACATTCCACTTTTGGAAAGCGTTGGGAACCCAACTGCAATAAATCCAGATTCGTCGCTACGAAGTCATGCCATCGAAAATGGCTGGCCGGTTCATGATTTCCGCAGACAGCGGTTAGTTAAGCGATATGGCGTACCTGCGGGTGCAACAGCCATTGCATTAGTAGGCGCGGGTGCCGGGATAGCAATTGCTGCCACCCGACGCTCCCGCGCCTGAAGTTTTTGAAAGGGTTTACTTACCCTTATTGCGACGCTGTGAACGCGTCTTCTTAAGCATTTTGCGATGCTTCTTCTTGGCCATGCGCTTGCGGCGCTTCTTGATCACCGAGCCCATTTGGACCACCTTTACTTATGTTGTTTAACTGAGTCTACGTGCTTGCTTTAGTGAACTTGCGTTAGGACTGGATTGCTCCAGTTACCCAACTAATTAGCCTGCTTCTACAAATGATTCTTGTAGGTAAGTGTGGACAGCTTGTTCTGGAATTCGAAATGATCTTCCAACCTGAACTGCTGGTAGTTCACCGTTATGCACTAAGCGATACACAGTCATTTTTGAAACTCGCATTGCAGTTGCAACTTCAGCAACTGTTAAGAAGCGAACTTCTCCGAGCGGACGTTCATTTGATGCACCCATAGGTCACCGAAACCATTCTGTGTGGGCTAAGCACCGGCTTCCCCTCCGGGCTGAACTTCACACTCATTCGTAGATGCTTACATTAGTGGCGAATGGGACGTAAGTGAAAGTCGATTCAGAAAGTAACTTAAATTACACGTGTGTAATTTAAAACTCGTTATTGCTGACCATTACTAATTGTTTGCATGGCAAACCCAATTTTGAACTCTATTCATTAGTTCAAAAGAACTGGCTATTGCATACCCAGTTCTTTTGAACGATCTCTAGCCGCTTCCATCGCACTCAAAAACGCAGCACGAACTTTAAAGTCATCAAACTGTCGCAATGCAGCAACCGTAGTGCCACCAGGCGAAGTAACTTGTTCGCGCAAAACCGTTGGATGTTCGTTAGTTTCCCGAAGCATGGTTGCTGCGCCATAGACGGTTTGCAAGACCAACTCGTTGGCTACATCGCGAGGCAGACCAAGCATTACCCCGCCCTCGATCATGGCCTCCACAACGTAAAAGATGTATGCCGGACCAGAACCTGAAATTGCAGTTACCGCATCCTGGTACTTCTCAGGAACTCTGACAACTTGACCAACACTTCGCAACAAAGTTTCAACTGTTACTAAATGCTCCTCAGTGCTGTTCGTACCCGAGCTGATCGCAGCCATACCCTGATCAACCAAAGCTGGGGTGTTTGGCATCACGCGAATCACCGGAGTTTTGGCCGGCAGTAAATCTTCCATAAAACCAGTCGTGATTCCCGCAGCGAGTGAGACAACTAAAGTTCCAGGCCTTAGCGAGTCTTTGATTTCATCCAAAACTATCGCCATATCTTGCGGCTTAACGACTAGGACAACAGTGTCTGCTTTCGCGGCAACTTCTTGATTCGTGCCATTAGCTACGCCGTGCTCTTTAGTAACTTCGGCAGATCTTTCAATTCGACGATCCGCGATTAGAAGTTCAGATTTTGGAACTCCAGCTCTTAGTAGGCCCGATAACAAGGTCTCCCCCATTACGCCAGCCCCGATGATGGCAGTAGTCATGACGCAGTCCTAACCCTTGGAAACCAAGGAACGCAAGAAGAGTGAAAGGTTAGATGGCTTCTCTGCCATCCGGCGCATTAGATACGGGTACCACTGATCGCCATAGGGAACATAGACCCGAACTTTGTGACCCAGTTCAGCCAACCGAACTTGTTCGTCTGGGCGGACACCAAGCAGCATCTGGAATTCGAAGGTTTCCTTGCTGCGACCACTTCGAAGAGCCAAAGCCTGGCCAATCTGGATCAGGCGTGGGTCATGCGTAGCCAACATTGGGTAAGCATCGGATTCGATCAAGGTGCGCATACTGCGCACATAAGCCTTATCAATTTCGCCGCGATCAACGAATGCTACGTCGGCAGCTTCGGCATATGCGCCCTTGCAAAGACGGATGCGGGAGTCGTTGTAAGAGTAGGCAGCAACGTCATCTTCAGTGCGATGAAGTTGTGCTTGAAGTACGCCACCAGTAGTTGGGAATTCTTTGCGTACTTCAGTCAAGATTCGCAGAGTTGAATCAATTGTTGTGTGGTCTTCCATATCGAAAGTAACCGTGGTGCCAACTTGCTTTGCAATTGAGCAAATTTCAAGAGCATTTTCTAGTGCGATGCTTTCGCCGCTGTCGCCAAGTGCCTGACCGACGGCCGAGAGCTTTACCGAAACTTCAGCGCTATCGGAAAGTCCAGCAGCAGATAAAGCGCGAAGCACATCTTTGTAATCAGCAACAGTTGTATCTGCGGCTGCGCGATCCAAGGTGTCTTCACCCAGACGATCAACGGTTGCTAGCAGTCCTAGATCATGCAGATTTTGAACGGTCGCAACCACATCAGCTGTGGTGGTGCCTGCCACAAATCGGTTTACCACGCCACGACTCAATGGCGATGTTGAAACAAGGTGCTCCAACTTTTCACTGCGTGATGCGGAAACTAATAATTCGCGAAGCATGGCTCTCCCACCTATGGCGACCCAAGTAATGGATCTAGCCCTTACTTTACGCGGTTATCGGACTACTCAGCATCGTCAGGGAACCAGTCCAAGCGGCGCAGGATGATTCCTTCCCGAAGTGCCCACGGGCAAATTTCTAAGGTGTCTAATTTC
>ENA-OUVC01000320-OUVC01000320.1-marine-metagenome-genome-assembly--contig:-NODE-320-length-33169-cov-4.339025_pt1 | contig 33169 bp, 20 predicted proteins | sample MGYA00248622_ERZ508571 | MGnify/ENA primary metagenome ERZ508571 (study PRJEB26236, sample SAMN06267175) | marine metagenome | isolation source: Columbia River Estuary | place: USA:Columbia River Estuary... | reverse complement strand
TTAAGTTCTCAAGTAAGTATTAATATGAGAACAGAATCTGGAGTAGCAACAGTTAATATGCAATTTGAAACTTTTGCTAGTGTTATTTAGGAGATTCGCATGCCACTATTAAACAGTGAATATTTATCAAACTGGTATACATTAAGCTTTGACGGTATAGGAATTGATGGTACACGTATATGTATTGCTGAATCTTTTACTCAAGCTAAAGTTCAAGAGGCGAGTAACAAGTCTGCTATTCAAGGTGATATTGATGGGCGATGTTTTTGCCAACTGTGCAGTTACCGCAGCCCCCCAATCACTGGTATTCAACAACTTACTTCCATTGAATGCCACCTGATCCACCGCACCCAAAGGCAACGAGGTAATTCCACCCATGGCAGTGGCAATTTGTTCTGCCTCGATGGTGCTCATGGTGTCGAAACCCGACCAAGGGTAAGTCAAACTCGTTGGGGTCTTGGGATACAAGGCAACCACTTCTATCCGGCCTGAATTACTCGATGCCAAGCTTTTAGCCAACACTGCGGCTTTTGGACAGTTGTTACAGCGAACGCCTGTAACATCAAACAACAAAACCTTTTTCACAGCTGCAGAAGGAACATTACTTATGTAAAAAGTATCCAACAAAGGCTTTTCTTCGGCTGTCATAATCACCGGCGGCAATTCCTCGCTACATCCAACCAATCCCATTATACCTGTAGACAACAAACCCAAAGAGAAGACCAAGACGTAAGAAAATTTGAATCGCATTCCACGAAAATAACTAAAATTCTAGGCAATTTTTACAGAGCCAGGCAAAGCACTTGCAATTTTCACAAAATCCACAAAACCAATCTGCACCTATCTTTGTTACTCCAACATGAGAATCATTAGAATTGCTTCCTTCGCCGCCGCCATTGGCTCATTGATTACCGCCTGTGTATTTGGTAAAACCAAAACCATCGACCCCAGTCAGAGTGCAGCTGCTGCCAAAAGCATCTACGACATTCAAATGAAATCATTGGATGGCGCGAGCCAGATCAATCTCTCTCAATACAAAGGCAAGAAAATCCTTTTTGTAAATACCGCATCAAAATGTGGTTATACCCCACAATACGCTGAACTACAGCAATTACAAGAGAAGTACGCCGAAAAGCTGATCATTATCGGATGCCCTTGCAACCAATTTATGGAACAGGAACCAGGGGGCGCAGAAGAAATTGCTACGTTCTGTCAAAAAAACTACGGCGTAACTTTTCCCATTTCAGAAAAATTGGATGTGAAAGGTAGCAAACAACACCCTTTATACCGTTGGCTTTGCAACAAATCAGAAAATGGCGCACTTGACGCTACAGTTGCGTGGAATTTCAACAAATTTCTCATCAACGAACAAGGACAACTCATCGCCTATTACCCTTCCGGTGTAAAACCTTTGGCACCAGAATTGGTTTCCTCCATCGAGAAATAAACACCCGAAACCCATTGAATTTGGGGCCTTGTGTATTATTTTCGCGCAGAATAATACTATGAGCATACTGGTTAACAAAGATTCTCGCGTAATCGTACAAGGATTCACTGGCAACGAAGGCACCTTCCACGCCCAACAAATGATTGAATACGGTACCAACGTAGTAGGTGGCGTAACCCCCGGCAAAGGAGGAAGTACTCACCTAGATCGGCCTGTTTTCAATAGTGTACAAGACGCCGTTCGCGAAGCATCTGCCAATGTAAGTATCATATTTGTTCCACCCGCATTCGCCGCCGACGCCATCATGGAATCTGCCGAAGCCGGAATCAAAGTGATTGTTTGTATCACCGAAGGCATCCCAACCAAAGACATGGTGAAAGTACGTGAATACATCAAAGGATTCAGCTGTACCTTAATCGGTCCAAACTGCCCTGGTATCATCACTCCAGGCGAAGCCAAAATTGGTATCATGCCCGGATTCATTTTCAAAAAAGGTTCAATCGGTGTAGTTTCCAAATCAGGAACCCTTACCTATGAAGCCGTAGATCAGTTAACCAAATTGGGATTGGGACAAAGCACAGCCATTGGAATTGGTGGAGACCCGATCATTGGCACAACCACCAAAGAAGCTGTGGAATTGTTCATGAACGATCCCGAAACCGAAGGCATCGTGATGATTGGCGAAATTGGTGGTGGCATGGAAGCCGAAGCCGCTCGTTGGATCAAAGAACATGGAACCAAACCCGTAGTGGGCTTTATTGCCGGACAAACTGCTCCCGCTGGTCGCAGAATGGGACATGCCGGAGCCATCGTTGGTGGGAAAGACGATACCGCTGCTGCAAAAATGGCCATCATGGCCGAATGTGGCATTCACGTTGTAGCATCCCCCGCAGAAATCGGTCAGAAAATGGCTGAGGTGCTGGGCAGGATGCCCGCGTAATCTAAGGTTTCCGCTTCCTAGTTAAATCCACAATCGCGACATCCACATGTGCAGCAGCATTCCATTCAAAGAAAGTATCAGCCAATGCTGTATTGGGCGTTAACAATGTTACCTCAATCGCGACTTCAGTGCCGTTCTTATAATGCTGAATCACCCGCTGGCACTCCTTAGCTAAAGATAAGTCACTCCCTTTTTTGGTTAATCAATGTTGAAGCCATTAATCAAGCGCATTTGTCCCATCCGTTCACCATTCTTGTATACTGATACTAAATACATACCCGGTCTCCAAGAGCCGCTGTTGACCCTCACCTCTCCAGCAAAATCTGTCAGTTTAACCCGTTGTAATTCCTTCCCTACCATGTCTGTCACCCATACTTCAACATTGGCAATTGGATCCAAAATTTGATACTTAAGTGTTGCATCCCCAACCACAGGATTCGGAGCCAACACCACTGTGATACCAGCATCTCTCAGATCGATGGTACCTGAATTATTCCGACAGTCAGGCAATGCCACACAAACCGTTTTGAAACAGTATCGCCCAGAAACAGGATCAGTCAAAATCACCTTAAAACAGGCCGTTCCGTCTAATGGATATTGATCAAAATAATTGAATGCGATGGTTTGGTTACCCATTCCAATAATGGATGGACTTACACCGCTCACAATACCACCAGGTACTGGCAAGATTTGCACTTGTGCATTGCCGCTAAATGGGTTAGACACCGTGAGATCAATAACGTAATTCCATCCCGTCAGCGATGGCTTGGCACAATGTGCACACAGTCCATTTACAGCAAATGTGCAACTGTCCTTACATGGCTGGCATTTGAATGCCATTGAGTCTTTGCACACGCGTTTTGTTACTGGATCAAACACATACATATATAACCAAACCCCACTGGTATAGGGCGGCAAATCCGTATACGTGAAGCACTGTGTGCTCAATCCCGAAGGAATGGTCACAGGATTTGTCGCAAACAATGCAGAGTTACTCACCAATGTTAACGTTGACCCGTTGCTACCCCCCCAATTAACACTCAAACAAAGGTAGTATTGAGGATTTCCATTGCCATCGGTCCCCACACATTGAACACTCTTTAACTTGTATGCATCCTTGCAATCCATACCCCCACAACGCGGCAATGGAATACACAAAAATGTGTCACACGACTTTGGCTTTACTGTATCTGATTGCGGATTCGTCGCAATTTTCTGATAGGTCGACAGCTGTACATAAAAACATGCCGTATCGTCAACATTGGGCAAATCTTCAAAAACAAAACTCACAGTGCTTACCCCTAGAGGCAATGTAGATGGCGTTACTGTCCCTACCAACCCTTGAACGGACGAAATTAACACTGTAGCGTTATTTCCCACCGTATTGTTGATATTGAAATTCATCTGATACGTTTGATTGCCCGCCGCAGAAACCGGACCACAATCCACTTTGCCCATAATGTCAAAATCACAGTCTGCCTCGCACACCACGAAATCAATATTGATAGGATCAGACATGGTGCTACAACCCGATGCATTGGTTACCAACACTGAATAAGTAGCATCCTGATGCATAACCAAATGCAATGTATCCTTTACATGGCCTGACATAGGGACTCCATTCATGTACCACTGGTATGAGGCGAATCCTTCCGACGCATACCAAACCACTTCTTTTACCGTATCGCAATAGGTATAACAACCTGTCTTTAAACCACACAAATCGGGCAAACGACCGATGGTGACCGCAGCCGTTGCTTTACAGCCGTTCGAATCCACCACTGTTACTGAATATCCACCTGCAAATCCTGTAACCAAAGAATCATTCAACACACCGTTGTTCCACTGATAATAGGCCAACAACGGTGACGGACTCTGGGCTACCAGCACGTGCGACTGTCCCTCACACATATTTGCAGGTGCCACTATACCCACCGTGGGAACTCCTACCGTGGAAATCAACAATGTATCGTAGGCGTAACAAGTATCCGGGCTTCGGAGAATGACACTAATCACATGGTTGCCGAGTATACTCGCATAATATCCCATCGTATTTCCAGATGCCCAAGGAATTACGGAACCGTCTACCGACCATTGTATACTCGCACCGGGTAAATTATTCGGGTATGCCACAGTATAGTCTACGAAACTATTTTTGCACAGTTTTATTGGGCCTTGTATATTGGCAACAGGCGTGTTTTTCTGAATCACTGTGATGATGTTGGAAACAGCCAAACATCCCTTTGCATCTGAAAAGGTCAATTGATAATCACCCGACTGGTATGCCCAGATAGACGATGAAGTTTCCGTGGTATTCCACAATCGACCGTAGGGTGGATATCCACCGCCTACAGTAGAGGTCAACTGAACTGAATCACCACCGCAAAATCTCATAGGCCCCACCGCCGATATAGACCCAATCAACGTATTCGGCAACACACGCACATATTTAGAATACCCGTCAACACAGCCCAAATTGCTCGTCAATTGGAGATTCACCAAATACAAACCCGCCGCGGAATAGGTTCTAATTGGCGACATTAAATTACTGCTCGCACCATCGCCAAAAGTCCAGTTACTATTCAACCCTACCCCAGTGCTTGTATTGACAAACACCACCGGTTTACCTACACAAACAGAATCCATGGCAGTGAATGCAGCATTGGGAATACCCGGTACCACCAAGGTTTGAATAAGTTGACAAACGCCATTGACAGTTAACTTGATGTTGTAGGTTCCAGGGGTCAAATTAAACAACGGATTCTTCACGGTGCTTGTATATCCCCCAGGTGTAACCAACCAAGCATAACTGGGTGCTGGATATCCCGAAAGCACCTTCGTTGTATTCACCATTTTCACGCCGATAGTTGACGCGTTCGCAACACAGTACATGGAATCGAAAAAGTTCGGAACATACTTGATCGTATCTACCTTCATCACACACTTTTCACAGGACCCAGTTCCCGCAGTGTTTGGCACCAACCCACAGAGTTTTACCCGGTAATACCCAGGCTCTGGGAAAGTATGTGTTGCACTCAGACCACTACCGCCGGCCGAATTATACGGATCATCGAAAGTCCAAGTCAACCCTGTAACATTAGAACTCGCCACACCCTGAAAACTATCGGTGTTACACCCCTGGCGATAACGATTAAAATTCAAGGTATATGCCTGTGCCGTACATGGCACACATGAAATAATGGATACCGTAATGGCATTGGATACACCCGTACAACCATAAGCATTGGTGGTGCTCACATAATAGGTTCCTGGCGAAATTGCCGTGTAGGAAGTCCCGGTAGCGCCACCGGGACTCCAAGTATACGTAGCGCCCACTACAGGTGCGGCCACAGTCATGGTCGTAGACACTAGCTTAACACAAAATTCCGTGGGATTTGGCGTTGAAATGTTGATAGAAGGTTTGGGTTTCACCACAATATTGTGAAATGCACTCGCCGTATCCACACAGTTGCCTCCATAGATGGTAGTAAGAATCACTGTATAGTTCCCAGCTGATGGATAACTATGCGATACACTAGCACCACTACCCGTGGCTCCATCACCAAAATTCCAAGAATAGCTCGCCGCAGAAGTACTACTGCTAAAATTGGTTAACACCCCAGCACATACGGTAAGCGGACCTAAAATCATCGGTGGCGGTGGCGGTTGTACTGTTATTGCAAAAGAATCCAAGCGACTACTGCCACATACCCATCGCTGTAAAACCACATAGGCCGTACCTGTATATTGATTCCATTCAACGTTTGCACTATTAGTATGGTCACCTGCGGTAACACTCCCCGCCAGTGAGGGCACAACATACCAATGGTAATCGGTGGCAACCGCAGTCGTTGAATATGGATTGTTGGGCGAACTCGGACAGCCTATCGTTGAACCACTAATGGGCGCAGGTGCGATGGGCAACAAGGATTGTACTGTAACACTTATGGGCAATGACGTACAACCGGTTTGAGGATCCACTTGAGATAATGATATAGCATATGGGCCCGCAGCGTTCCAAGTAATGGCCAATGTTTGTCCAACTCCAATAGTTGGTGTACCACCGGTAACCGTCCACTTCAAAACCATGGCAGGATCACTGGCCACACCCGTATAGGTATGAGTACTGCCAGGGCAAATAGCCAATGGACCTAAAATGGTGTCTGGCGCAGCAGGAGGCGGAGCCACTATAAAACTCGCATTGTGAGGACCCCCACAATAGGTATTGGCATTATCTGTTAAAACTACCGTGTAGTTCCCCGGGATAAGCGGCATGGTTCCAGAAAAAGGCACATTCCCCACCAACAAGGCCGATTGTACCACATTCCCCAAACCGTCTACGATACTCCAGCCCAAACTGCTGGGCGATGCGGGCCAGGCCGTGAATGAAAAGTTTTTACCCGCACAATAAACTGGATTTACACCACTCAAATTCAACGCCGGCCTAACCATCAATGGCAAACTGGCAGTGCCGCCACACGAAAGTGCAGGACTGGCGCCCTCCGCATGATGAAAATAATCTACCCAAACAGTACCCGATAAATTCTGCTGGTAAAAACACACCTTCACTGCATGTTCGTTGATGGTATCACCCATCACCGTTACTCCTACTGGAAAATGCCATACGATACTGTCAACCGGAATATCACAATCCAAATGATATGTATAACAGTCACCAAAACAAACCGCGGAAGGTCCCTCTATGGAACTGCTATTTCCAATTACCGGTACTTCCACGGTGGTGGCTGCCGGACAGTACCCGGCGCAATTCACGCCAAGCGTTAAATAATACGGACCCGTTTGTCCCCATTGCATGGTGATTAATGAATCATTCAACCCCTGCGTAATTTGTCCACCAACAGCACTCCAGTTATAGCCATTGCAATCGGCATCGGTATAATATTGCTGTGTGCTTCCCCCACAGACTGTACTGATACAAAATATATCTGGGCCAGGCATTCCTGATACCATGACCCATTGCTGAAAGGTATCCTTACACCCACAAGCATTGACCGCCACCAAAGTAACCAAAAACTGACCACTATCGTCGTATGCATGTGATTGCGCCTCATCGGCTGGATAACCCTGAATTTCCGTATTACCATCCCCAAAATCCCAGAATAATGCCTGCAAAGGCGTTCCTCCACCCGCATTGCTCTGATCAACAAACAATACCTCCTGACCCAAACAAGCGATTGTACCCAATCCACCTGCTGGAGGCATCGTTGTGAAATAGGCATTCGGCGACGCTACCACCTTAATGCACTGCTCTGCGATGCCGATACATCCGTAGGCCGAGGTCTCTTGAACTGTTAAAGTATGCTCCCCCAACGTTGTCCAAAATACCTGTACGGAATTTCCATTGGCGATCATCATCCCCGCAGAACCCACAGACCAAGTATATGTGCTGCCAGAATTTGCCGGCGTCGTGTATGTCATCCAAGTAGAATCACACGCCGCAAAACAAGTGACCTTGTCTTTACCCTGACTCCGAGAACTGTCACATTTTGAAACAAATGAAGACGATATAACCGGCAGCGGCTTGGATCTCACAACCACAGCTTGTACATCGGTACAAACCACATTCAGGGCAACATCCCTGACTACCACCGTTACAGTGCCAGTACCCGGACTTCCCCAATACACCGACACCGAAGAGCCCGTTCCCGAAATCACACCACCACCCGTGCAACTCCATTGGTAAGTGTACACGCCAGTGAGGGCAGAAGAATAAGTGGTTGACGCACCTGTACACGGATTTGCATTGCCCGCAATATCACAAGCAGAGGCCAATGCAACTGTACATTGCGCTACAATCCATAAGAAAATGAATAGTGATTTTTTCATGCTTATAAGATATGGTTATCCGCAAACTAATAGAAAAAAATTGCAGATTACAACTACAATCCGCTTTTGAAACAACTTTATTGCCCGTTCAGTGGCTGTTAAGGTTTCCGCTTCCTAGTTAAATCCACAATCGCTACATCCGCATGCGCCGCAGCATTCCACTCAAAGAAAGTATCAGCCAATGCTGTATTGGGCGTTAACAATGTTACCTCAATCGCTACCTCAGTGCCGTTTTTGTAATGCTGAATTACACGTTGGATCTTGTTCGTTAGCTTGTCGATCTCCAATTTTACATAACTGTAGTTCGCTGCGTTCTTGGGCACCAACTGTATCACATCGTAATTCTTGCCATTGCGAACAATCGGACCTTCATACTTACTCTTAAAACCCTTGTTATAAATCGTAAAAATCTCGTTGGGCGTAATACTATTATCCTTCAACTTGAAATTCTCTTTCGTCACCTCCGCATCGTCCTTGCTATAGGTCCAGGTAAACAGAGAATTGCAGTAAATCTCCTGCGACGCGTAATCCAATCTAAACTTCTTGCCCTTCAACCAAACATTGCCCTTCTCAACCGATGCCCTACCACTGACCGGCGTGGTTGTCAACGTGAACGATGCCTTGATGGTACTGTACGATTTATACACCGCCGCCACCTTCTTGATGATGGCCTCCGCCTTTGGATCGTTCTGTGCCTGCACCGTCAACGATTGACCTAGCAAATAAACTAATCCAACGTATAAAACGCCCACATAACGAAGCGCGCCCACTTTCTTTTTCAATCCCAAAATACCCTTATTTATCATCCTTTTACAAATCAACGCAAATTACTCAAAAATTGGTCTAAACTACGCTCGTCGGTGATCAAAACTTGACGCGCCTTGCTGCCATTGTTTCCACCCACAATGCCTGCATCCTCCAATTGGTCCATCAAACGACCTGCCCTATTGTAGCCAATCTTCAATTTGCGCTGTATCATACTAGTGCTGCCAACTTGGTTCAAGACCACCACACGCGCCGCATCCTCAAACATCGGATCCCAATCGCCAGAATCCAGACCATCACCGCTCAATACGCCCCCCTCTTCCTTTACCTCTGGCAAAACATAAGCAGTTGGAAACGCCCGCTGCTCTCCGATGAAATCAACAATCCGCTCCACTTCTGGGGTATCCACAAACGGACATTGTAATCGAATGACTTCATTGCCGCCGCTATACAACAAATCTCCCCGACCGATCAACTGATCTGCGCCATTGGCATCCAAAATCGTGCGAGAATCAATCTTCGAGCTTACCCTAAACGCAATCCGCGCTGGAAAGTTCGCCTTGATCATACCTGTAATTACGTTTACGCTCGGCCTCTGTGTGGCCAAAATCAAATGAATGCCTATCGCCCGGGCTAACTGCGCCAAACGTGCAATCGGCGTCTCAATTTCCTTGCCCGCCGTCATCATCAAATCCGCCACCTCATCAATTACCACCACGATATATGGCAAGAAACGGTGCCCATCATTCGGGTTCAGTTTCCGCGCCAAAAACTTATTGTTGTACTCAATGATATTCCTCACCAAAGCGTCCTGCAACAACTTGTATCGGTTGTCCATCTCCACACACAAGCTATTCAACGTATTAATTACCTTGTGATTGTCTGTAATGATCGCCTCGCCATCGCCCGGCAACTTCGCCAAGAAATGTCGTTCAATCTTATTAAACAACGTCAGTTCCACCTTCTTGGGATCCACCAACACAAACTTCACATAGGCCGGGTGTTTCTTGTATAGCAACGACACCAGAATGCTGTTCAAACCCACTGATTTACCCTGACCCGTAGCACCCGCCATCAACAAGTGGGGCATTTTCGCCAAATCCGCCACAAAGATTTCGTTCGATATGGTTTTACCCAAAATCACCGGCAATTGGAAATCACAATCCTGAAACTTCTTGCTGGCCAACACACTGCGCATCGGTACCATCTCTGGATTCTTGTTCGGCACCTCAATACCAATGGTTCCCTTACCCGGAATTGGGGCGATGATACGGATACCCAAGGCCGCCAAACTCAACGCGATATCGTCTTCCAAGTTTTTGATCTTGGAGATTTTCACTCCTGGAGCCGGCACGATTTCGTACAAAGTCACAGTTGGACCTACACTGGCCTTGATACTCGAGATGCCAATTTTATAATTTTCCAGCGTTTGGATAATCATATCCTTGCTCCGCTGAATCTCTTCCATGTCGATTTCCTGCTTCCGCGTATCATGCTCCTGCAACAAATCCAAGGTCGGAAATACGTATTTACTCAGTTCCTGGGTGGGGTCATATACCGTATCGATGCCCATATGCTCCATGGAATTGTCGCCCGTGTTCTCGTCCACCGCCTCATCGGCTTCATCGGCCATCACTTCCACCTGAAAATCTTCGTCGCCCAATAGGGTGTTTATGCCCACTGCGGGATTGGATTCAACCGCTTCTTCTGTATTTTTTTCACTGGGCGATGTGTGTGTGTGTAATGGATCAGACTCAAGATTGATGGGTGCCAAATCAACATCCACAAATTCCTCTTCTCCGCGATGCACCACAAAATCATCGTGCTTACCAATCACTGGTGGCGAAGGGTTCGCCACTTTTCCGGTCGCCACTGTATCAGCTGGTTTTAGCGATATCTGCGTCAATGCAGCGCGCTGTGCCTCTGTAAGTTCCTCGGAATCGTCTTCCAACTCCACATCCACCAAATCCAACTCCTCCTCTATCGCAAAATCTTCGTGTATGCTAGCTTCAAAACCCGAGGATTCCACTACAGCATCTTCGGAGTGAATGCCACCCTTGCTATGCGCAAACGACTCGTCCAAATCTGTTTTATCATCTAGCCCATCCCAATCCAATCGCTCGCCGTTGGGGCCATAATTCATTTTAACTCTGGCAAATGGATTAGCATTGAAAAAGAACATCGAATACGCCACGGCATAGGCCGCAAGGAAGAAAAACGACCCCACACCACCAATCGCGGCTTCAATTTGTTGATTACCAAAAAGGCCAAACGACCCGCTCAATAAGGGCCACCATCGCAAGGCGAATCCCAGAAAAAGGGAAAACCAAACCGTAAAGAGAATGGTATGCACCGCGATGCGCAGCAGGGAAAAAGGACGATAATCAAACAAAAGATATAACCCGGTAAGGGCGATGTAAGGCAAAATCGCATAGGCCGCCAAGCCAAAACCATTGTGCACAAACTGAAATGCCAGCTTGGCGCCGTAATAGCCCATGGCATTTTTGGCGCTGCCATTAAAATACGACAAACCGTCATCGCTGCGGGTCATCAAGCTCTGATCGAGCTTCCAAGAAAAGAAAAAGGAGGTAAAAGCGATGGCGAGCACGGCCGAGAAAACGACCAGAAGAAATCCCACAACTTTGCGGGTGGGCTCGTGCTTTAGGGTAATGGCCGACCAAATATCATTGGCCGAAATCTTTTCGATACGATCTCCATTGTCGCGCAGAAAATCTGGGCGGGTGTCTTTACTACTTTTTCGTTTGGCCATTTTGAATCCCAACGAAAATACCACCGCGGGACCAAAGCCCCGCGCCCGCGCGCGGCAGAGTTTTACACCATGTTCGGGAGTGTTTAGTGAATCGTTCAGTCCGGTCTTTTGTATAATTCAATAGTATGAAAACAGCTTAAAGCCAATGGAAATTCTCAGAGGGCCCCTCAATTGGGTAAGCCATCAATATCTATAAGCCTACAGAAAAAGTTTGCCCTTCAACGGCCTCATAGGTTGATTCAAACTCAGCCCTAGCTTCTAGTAGCAGAGGTTGTGCATCATTATATCGTGCACTGAAATGTCCGATCAACAATTGACCTGCATTTGACATTTTTGCAATTTGAGCGGCTTGCAAAGCAGTACTGTGATAGGTTTCAATTGCCCTAGATAAACAATCCGTCAAAAAAGTAGCCTCATGATACAACAAATCCACATGCTGCAAAATTGGTGTTAAATAATCCGGATCGTAGATTGTATCCGTGATATAGGCATAGGATCGGTTTTTAAGACCCTCCGTTGTGAGGAGTTCATTTTTAATTTCACCTTGACTGCTAGAAATATAATTTGCGCCTAACTTGATTGTATCATACTGTTCAATTGGAACTTTATATTTTACACAGGCATCCACATCTAATCTTCGTTCAGGCCCTTTTTCCTTGATGATAAAACCAGTACAAGGTACACGATGTTTTAATGGAACCGAAATTACCTCGAAATTATCCCCTTCCGCAACCGTTTCCATATGGTCGAATTGCGTACTAACAAATTTTAAGGGATAGGGCAATATTGAATCACTTTCTAGCAAAAGCACCTGTATGATGCTTTCTAATGCCGAAGGACCAACAATAACAAGCGGCTCTGTTCTGCCAAATAAGGCCATTGAAGTAATTAATCCGGGTAATCCAAAATAATGATCGCCATGTAAATGCGTAATAAATACATGTGAAATCCTTTGTGTTCTCAAGCCGTAACGCGCCAGCTGTCGTTGAGCCCCTTCACCGCAATCCAAAAGCATATAACTGCCTTCCATCCTCACATAATGAGAACTCGGATGCCGATACTTAGTTGGGGTGGCCGACGAAGTCCCTAAAACCGTAACCTCAAAGGCTTTTCTCATGGATTGATTTGATAATTTTCTAACAATTCCCGAATATACTTCTTCAATAATATGATTACAAAATCAGCCCTTTGAATTTGATAAAATTACTCGTTTAATTGGTCAAGAACGTGATTTACGCTAAGTTTCACCTGAGTTAATGAAATACGATCAATGCAGCGATCCAAAGGCTGAACACAAATTTTTTGATCGCAAGGATTACACGACAAAACTTCGTGCAAAACAATACTCTTTGTTGATCTGGGATAAAATACATTGGGAACACCGGGACCAAAAATTCCCACAGTGGGTATCCCCGCGATATCAGCCATTTGCAAAGGGCCGCTTTCATTTCCCACATATAGGGTACTCCGTTCTATGAATGCATAAAATGCCAATAACGAAGTAGATGCAGGACTAGTTTCACCCGAAATCCATACCTTACCCGCACCACCCAATGCAATGGAGGCAAGGATTTGCTCTTTCTCATCCATCGTGCCAACCCATACAGGCATTAATTTCTTTTCATCCAACAACCATTTTGATAATTCTCCAAAGCGATTCGGCGACCATCTTCTTAAATCGCTCCGTGCACCGGTATGCAAAACAGCAATTCCACTTACATTGTCCATTACACCCAAATCATCATTCAAGGCCCAGTCAACCCAATCCTGTGCAAGTACAATATCGTTGGCGCTAGGATACAATTTGGGTTTGTTTATCAAATCCGCCAATTCCTCCGCTTTTCTTTCTCCAACCATGTGTGACAGTAATGGCTCGATAATCCGGTAATTGGTAATTGTTTCATGTGGCTGCTTTCCCCTTTGTTGAAATCGAATCCAACCCCTGTCCACTCTATATTTGGGAATTGTTTTCCATCCCAAAGATTTACATACCGACTTCCATGTACCGCGTAATTCAACCACCAAATCATATCTTTTCGTCCACTGATCAACATCATTGATGATAATATCTACGTTTGGATCGGTTTGGATTAATGAGGAAACAAAGGGCTTGCACAAAACGGTAATTTCAACACCGGGATAATTTCGCTTTAACAATTCAAAAACATGGACAGCCGTTAGCATATCACCAATTTCGTCCCATTTTACAATGATGATACTAGTAATTTTGTCCGAGCTATTGGACATTGCTCCCAAATTGGTTTTCCCTGCATTTACAAATCGAGAAACCAAAATATTTATGAAATAGAGCCATTTTTCACCCATCGACAAAATCGTTAACTGATTTTTGCATTAGCAATTGTGTGAACCAAGGCATTCCATTTATAAATAACAGGCCTAGAAGGGACAGCATCTGTCATAAGGTTTGGCACCTGAAAATTTAACATATAAATTCCATCTTCAACCGAATCAGGCACAAAGATCAACTCAGTAATGGTAGATGAAAATCGAGGATGACCTTCATCCATTTTGACCGTATTTCCAACCTGACTTCTCTGAGGTAATCCCCACCATTCGTGATGTGCGGCCAACCGGCCATCGTCCTCTTCCGGATCCACACTAGGAAAATCAGTGAGCATATGAACGACCCTTAAATCGCGCAAATAGGCCAACGCTTCTGGCTCAAAATAAGGCGCCGAATTACCGCTCCAGTCCATGTGTTTTTTTTCATTCCTATTGGGTAGACTCCTAAATATTACCGATTCTATTTCACCCATTTGCAATGATTCAATATCAGCCAGACTGATACAACCCCTGGAAGAGATATCAATGGAAACCAATTGCGCTGAAAACCAAAATTGTTTCAACACATCTGGCAAAACAATTCGCTCTTCCGTAATATGTCCCACACATTCTGTATGTGTTACATTTCCATGGGCACAAAGCGTTAAAATCTCACAATTGGCCGAACCACCCTCGGAAACACGACCAACAAAATCACCCACTCTGATGGCATCAAATTTCGCAGGATCAATAAAAAATGCCCTTGGATTGTCGCCGCCTGGACCCATCGACAAAGAAATATCGATCGGACAAAGCAGGTCTGCCCAACCCTCTATCCCTTGAATTGAATGATTAATGCGCACTTCACAAAATTGGTGTATTTCTCGGATATTTCATCCAATATGAATCATCTAAAATAATCGAATCATGAAATTGTGTGAATTACCCCTTGCAACCTTAGTAAGTATTCTTCTTGAGTTACTTCATATGCTCCAAATTGCAACAAATGGGGATTAAGATATTGACAATCCAAGAGTTGAAAATTTTGTTCTTTGAGGAACTCCACTAAAAACACCAAAGCAATCTTACTCGTATCAGTGACCTTTTGAAACATGCTTTCCCCAAAAAAAGCTTTGCCTATTGCCACACCATATAAACCGCCAACCAACGCCCCATCGAGCCAAACTTCAAAACTATGTGCCAAACCTAGCTTGTGCATCTCTGTATACACGTCTATTATCTCCTCAGAAATCCAGGTGTCGCCCTGTCTTAACAAAGCACACTGTTCAATTACCTCTGGAAATGCCCTATTGATGGTCATCTCAAATTTCTCCTTCTTGTATAACCGCATCAAATTTTTTGGCACTCTAAAAGTATCGTCCAAAGGAATCAATCCTCGCGTTTCCGGCGTGTGCCAATAAATTTGATCACCCTCATCTGGATCAGCCATTGGAAAGGAACCCGACAGATAGGCTTGTACCAATAATTCAACTGAAATCACTCCGCAAAGTTAACTTCTTTCAATTTGTGAAGTGATTTCAATCTGGTAATTTTATCAAATATAAAATGTAAGTATCGCCAAAAAACAAACAACAACGATTAAGAGATTCTTGAATTGCACAGTACCTTTGCAAACAATGAGCAAACCGAAACTCATCAAATTTGCCGAATACAATTCGTTTGAAAACACCTTAGACGTCAGCGATAAAACCAAAGGTCGTTGGTCTGAAATTTTCGGAAATACCAATCCTATTGTTATTGAACTCGCTTGCGGTAAAGGAGATTACACCATTGGCTTGGCGAGGCTAAATCCGGAAATTAACTATATCGGAATTGACATCAAAAGCAATCGGATGTGGACAGGTGCCAAAACCGCAATTGTGGAATCTATTTCCAATGTGCGATTTTTGAGGATTCCCATAGATTCAATTATAGATTATTTCGGACCCAATGAAGTATCAGAAATTTGGATCACTTTCGCAGATCCTCAGCCGCAAAAGGAAAGAAAAAGACTTAGCAGCTTTAAGTTTTTAAATCTATATCGACAAGTTGCACCTCCAAATGCGTTGGTCAATGTAAAAACAGACAGTGAACTTTTCTTCGAAAGTACTTTGGAACAAATCAAGCGCGACAATTTGAAATTATCGATTTGTTATGATGATGTCTACTCTTTAGTCCCTGTCCCTATGATTTTACAAATTCAAACGTATTACGAAAGAATGTGGTTGGGCATGGGTAGAACCATAAAATACTGTCAATTCACACTAGGTGACTGTATAAGTGCCGAACCCGAAAAAAAATGCATGTAGCAAAATAAGCTACCAACAATCATAATTGTTTTACTAAATGTTGTCCTGAAAATAAAAAACCCCTTGATTATCAAGGGGTTAGGTGTTGTTTTTGCGGACTGGACGGGACTCGAACCCGCGACCTCCGCCGTGACAGGGCGGCATTCTAACCAGCTGAACTACCAATCCGTTTCCTAGTTTTTATCCTTGATGTGAGTAGTTGATTGCCAACTTTCGCGTCTCAGATACCTAAAAGGACTGCAAAAATAAGGTGTTTTTTGCCAAGTGGCAAGTAAGATTCGCAAAAAATGCCAATCAATTTTTCTCACGGCCCGTCAGTGCTATATTCGCTGAACATTTTTTCACTCTAAATACAGCCATTTTTACAGACCATTCGCATTACCATGAATAACGCCATCATCAAATCAATCAATACTTTATTGCCTAAGAAGATTCAAATGTCGCACACCGTCCCTACCTCAGAATTCACCCAAAAATCTGTGCACCCATCGGCATCGAAATACCTGCTTCCGCTCGCATTTTTTTTGTTGAGTACGCTTACCCTGAAAGCGCAGTTCCCAGAAACGCAGGCCTATCACATGGATGCAGGCGGACATGAACGCAACCGCAACATCGATGTCTTGCACATGAAATTGGAAGTTTCGTTTGATGCGCCCAAGAAAACCGTCTTCGGCAAGGTCACGCATACGTTTGAGTCCTTACAAAGCGTGATCGACACCATTTTCTTTGATGCCCCCGGAATCAATATATTAAATGCATCGATGGACGGCAAGGGCCTCGCCTTCAAAATCATCCCCACCGGAGTGATCGTTTACCCCGGCCTGAAATCAGAGCCCTACCAACCCATGCATGTGCAGAATCATGGCGCATCGATGCAGCATAAAATCACCTTTGAATATATCGCCAAACCCAACAAAGGCATCTATTTTATTGGATGGAACCTCGGCGAAATCAGCAGTCCGGATGAAATGACTCACCGACAGATTTGGACCCAGGGTCAGGGCGTAGATAACCGCTATTGGATTCCGATGATCGATGATCGCAGCGACAAATTTGTTACTGAAACCGTGATCACCTTCGACGAAAAATACCAAGTTTTATCAAACGGAACGTTGCTGTCAAAAACGAAAACCAAAACCAATAACACTTGGCACTACAAGTTGAATAATCCGCACGCGGGATACCTATTGATGCTGGCCATCGGGGATTATGGCGTTAAAAAATCTGTGAGTCCCGCCGGCACAGCGATGCAATTTTGGCATTACAAGGAGCACCCCGAAAGAATTGAGCCCACCGCGCGTTACAGCGAACAAATCATTGATTTCCTATCGAACGAAACCGGCATCAAATACCCATGGATCACCTATTCGCAGGTGATGATTCAGGATTTTATGTTTGGCGCGATGGAAAACACGTCGGCCACCACTTTTGGTGACTTTTTCTGGGTGGACAAGCGCAGTTATCAAGAACGAAATTACATTACTGTGAACGCTCACGAAGCAACGCATCAGTGGTTTGGCGACTATATCACCGGCCGTCACGATGGCGAACAGTGGTTGCAAGAGAGCTTCGCGACGTTTTATCCTGGTTTATTCTTGGGCAGCATTTACGGCAACGACGAAAAATCTTGGTATTTCAGAGATCAGATGCGCGGCGCGATTGCGGCGGGGAAGGCCAATTCATTGCCGGTCCGAAATAGTGCGGCGGGGTCTTCGAGGCATTACCCCAAAGGAGCCAGCGTATTGTATATGCTGCAGCACGTTTTGGGCGAAGAAAACTATCGTAAAAGCATCAACCTTTACTTAATAAGGCACGGCCTTCAAACGGTGGAGACGTGGGACTTGCAAAAAGCCATCATCGATGCCACAGGAATCAACATGGATTGGTTTTTTGATCAGTGGATTCACCGCGGTGGCGAACCGATTTACTCGGTGGACTGGAATGTTCGCGCAAAATCGTCGGCCAATTCCAACAACACACCCAATGTTGATGTGCTGATCCCCGAATTCGTAGTAGAAATCAACGTCAAGCAAACGCAAGTCCAAGACATCGTGGTTGGCTTGTTCAAGGCACCGGTTGAAATCGATTTGCTGTTTGAAGATGGCGGTCGCGAAGTCCGCACATTTTGGATAGACGAACAACAAGAAACGATGCGATTTTCTTCTACAAAGAAGCCGGTAACAGTGGTTTTTGATGCGGGTAGCTACCTTCTGAAAACCTTGGACATGAAAAAATCCAGAGAAGAATGGATTTGGCAAATGCAGCATGGCAGCAGCATGTTGGATCGTTACGATGCGCTGGTTGCTTTGCTCGGAAACAGTGATGTAAAGGATTACAAAGTGTTCTTGGAGCAAGCTTGGGATCGCGAATATTTCCGCGAAATGCAGGTCGAAATTACTTCTCAGTGGCTGAGTTTGCCGGGTGTGTTCAATGCAACAGATGTCAACAACGGAATGATCCAAAAATTCGCAAATAGCGTCCATTCTTCGGTACGCAAAATTTTATTCGAACGTCTTCCGCTGCAGCCTACTTACAGAGAACTTTTCTTGCACGGACTTAAAGATTCTAGTTATACCAACATCGAATTGGTGGTAAATCGCCTCTGGAATTTGCCACAGGTGTCAACTGCTCAAGTGGGTGCCCTGGGATCAAAGGAAATAGTGGCATCAACACAATATCAACCCGCATTTATAAGTCACCGCGATATCCTGGAAGCCATCAAAGACGAAACCGGTTATCTCCACAACCTGACAGTGAAGTATTTTGAACTTGCTTACACCGACGCCCTCGAGCAACAGAAAAAACCAGGATCATTTCAAGGCCAAAGAACGGAAAATGAGTCCCAAATTTTCTTAAACAGCCTCATTTCCATGACCGGACCTTACTATGAGTTCAGAACGAGAAGCAATGCAATGGCCGCGCTCAAGCGCCTAAATGTTTTAACACCAGAACTTACACAAAACCTTTTTGATGCGATTCTCGGTTTTAACAGCCGGTTGGCCTCTCCCGCCATCGATTTGCTCCAATATTTCAAACAACAAAGCAATTACAAAGCACTTATAATCAAAGAAATACAAGAACTACCTAGTCACCCATTCCTAGGTCGAACTTATACTGCAGAAGAACAAAAACGACTTTTTTCGATTGCGCAGTAATGTCGACACAGCATCAAATCGGCGTTATTTTTACGTATTTCCTTTGATGTTTGCCTATAAATTCATTATTTAGCATCTTAAACTCAATCTGTTTCCCCGAAACCTAACTAATGAACATCAAAAGATTCCGAATGCGCACAAAATATAGCTCCCTCTTTACCCTCGTTTTGGTTGCCATTGCATTTTATGCAACCGGCTGCAAACCCAAATATGAAGAAGCCGACAAATTGTTCAAACAAGGCTACTACCGTCAGTCAGCCATCATTTTTGAAGAGTTTTCAAAATCTACCAAGGACAAAAAGCTGAAATCTGAAGCTATATTCTTTGCCGCTGAGGCTTATCGCCTTTCGGATGAGTACGACAAAGCACTTCGTTTGTACGACAAAGTCCTTAAAACTGACCCAAAAAACACCAAAGCTTTGTTGATGCGCGCCAACATGCTTAAAAAGGTGGAAAAATACCGCGAAGCCTTGGATGCATATGATGTTTACTTGGCTGAAGTCCCTGGCGACACCCTCGCGGATGTCCGCAAGCAAGGTTGTGAATTGGCATTGCAATGGACAGAAGATAGTTCTCAATTTGAAGTCGAAAAATTCAAACCCGCCAACTCAAAAGCCAACGACTGGGCGCCAATGATTGCGGGTAAAAAAGATGATGTCTTGTTTTTTGTATCGGATCGTGAAGGTGGAAACAGCAAGCGTCTATACGAAGGAACCATGGAAACATGGACAGACATTTGGAGCGTTGAAAAGACAGGTAAAAAAGGAAAAGAAAAGTGGGGGCCTGCGATTTATAAAGACAAAACCGATAAAATTAGTACCAAAGCCAACGACGGTCCGATGACCTTCGATAGCCGTTTCAGCACGATGTATGTCACCCAGTGTGGACACCGCGAAAAAGGCAAATCAGAAAAATGTGCCATCTACGAACTCAAAAAAGTAGGTCCAGAATGGATCATGGGCGAGCCATTAGAATTCTGTAAAGAAGATACCGCTCATACCTACGGTCACCCCGCTTTGAGCCCAGACGGAAAAACATTGTATTTCTCATCCAACCGCGAAGGTGGTTTGGGTGGCTTTGATATTTGGGCCGTTACCTATAGTAAACGCTCGAAATCTTGGGGAAATCCTATCAACTTAGGGCCGGAAATCAACACCCGCGGAAACGAATACTATCCTTACTTCAATCAGCACGACAACAAATTGTATTGGTCGTCGGACGGTTGGGCTACTTTGGGTGGTTTGGATATCAACAACGCTGAACCCACAGACGAAATTGGTGTTTGGAGAGAGCGCGAAAACATGCGTGAGCCAATCAACTCAGGGGGTGACGACTTCGGTATCACTTTCTTTGAAGGCAATGCCAATAAAGGGTACTTTAGTAGTAACCGTGGAGACAAAAAGAACAACGACGATATCTATTCGTTTGACATCACACCTATCATTATTACAATTCGCGGTATCATCACTGATTGTAACACCAAGAAGCCTTTGGCTGGTGCTACTGTGATTTTGACCAACGATCGCGACACCACCAAAATGGTATTGAAGGCCGATGATCAAGGGGTTTACACCGCCAAGTTGCGTGAAAAAACCAACTACGAGATCTTCTCTAAATATCCAGAGAAATACTACTTTGAAGCAGAGCCAGCACAAAAAACCACCTATGGCATACGTTTAACGACTGAGTTGGTGCAAGATTTCTGTTTGGAAAACCCATTGGAGAAGGTGATTACCCTTCCCATCTTCTACGACTTGGATAAGGCGTTCATTCGTAGCGATGCAGCCCGAGTATTGGATACTTTCGCGCAAACTGTATTATTGAGATACCCTAAGCTGATTACGGAATTGGGTTCTCATACTGACTGTCGTTCTAGCTACGATTACAACGTAAAATTGGCACAGCGCCGTGCAGACAGTGCTCGTACCTACTTGATGAAAACGTGGAAAATTGATTCTGCACGTATTGTGGCTCGTGGTTACGGTGAAACACAATTGATCAACGATTGTAAATGTGAAGGCGGCGAAGTTGCCGGTCTTACGCCTTACATCGACGGAAAAACCAAGAAGATGGTGATTGAAAAAGATGCTGTGGGCAATGTGGTTAAAAGTTACTACGAGCGCTACAAGCCTTCTGAAATCAAGTTCGTAGATGAAAAACCCTTTGTTGCTTGTGATGAATTCCAGCACCAACAAAACCGTAGAACAACCGTTCGTTTCGGATTTGAAGGTCAGATTTCTCGCGCAATCGTGAATCAGGATGTCGATATCAACAATACCAACATCGGCAAGCAAGAAAAAGACAGTGCTGAAAAGGCGAAGAAAGCGGCTGACGCCCCTGTTGCTGGATCTGGTTTAGACATTTCATATGCGGTTCATGCGAAATTGGGCAACAATGCGGGTAAGCCAACCATCAGCGCGATGGTTTTGGATAAAGAGCCTACTGCATTTGCGTTTGACTTTAACGGTAAATTCACTGCGGTTCCTTTGGAAGTAGCTGCCCAGTGGTATAAAGAGAAGTTGATTAGTAAGAAAGACTTCTTGGAAGGTGAAAAATTGAAAGTGGGCAAGACCAAGTTGCCAAGCAACAAGTTCATGATCAACAAATTGGAGATCAACGGATATGTCATCAATAACATCACATTCCAGATCACCGACAAAGTAGATCAGCCTACATTGGGTAAGAGCTTGTTCAAGGTGTTCAAGTCTGAATCTTATTTGACAGATGCGGAGTACATTTTGATTCCTAAGAAGGCGCCTAAGAAAGAACGTCCAGCAAGACCAGCCCGTCCAGTAAAGGCGAAGCCAGGTGCTGAAGGTGATGCTGCTGCTCCTACCGATGGAGACGCTGCCCCAGCCGACAAGCCTCAGGATAAGAAGAAAAAGAAGTAATTACAAAATTGATTCGCGAACGCGAATCAATTTCTGCATCAGCCCTTCAAACTGATTCAATGGCAACATATTGGCGCCATCGCTTTTGGCAACAGAAGGATTGGGATGCGTTTCAATGAATAATCCATCGCAACCCACGGCAATCGCTGCTTTGGCAATCGTTTCAATTAGTTCAGGCTTGCCGCCGGTAACGCCAGAACTCTGATTGGGCTGCTGTAAACTGTGTGTGATATCCATAATCACAGGTGCGCCGAATTGCTGCATCTGCGGAATATTGCGAAAATCAACCACCATGTCACCGTAGCCGAACATATTTCCACGGTCGGTTAGCATGACCCTATCATTCCCGCAATCAACACATTTCTGCATGGCATGTTTCATGGCATCGGGGCCGGCAAACTGACCCTTCTTAATATTGACCCATTTCCCAGTTTTTGCAGCTGCGGCGAGCAACTCCGTTTGTCTGAATAAAAATGCTGGAATCTGCAACACATCCACATACTCCGCCGCCATCGCAGCCTCATGAGATTCATGAATGTCTGTCACCGTAGGAATCCCAAACTGAGCCCCCACTTCGGCCAAAATTTGCAAAGCCTTTTCATCGCCGATGCCCGTAAACGAATCCATCCGCGACCGATTGGCCTTGCGATAACTCCCTTTAAAAATCAGAGGTAACTGCAAGCGCTCACTCACGCCCACCAAATGCTCGGCGATTTCAAAAGCCATGTCGCGGCCTTCGATAGCACAGGGACCCGCCATCACAAAAAAGCGGTTAGAATCGGCAAAATGTAACTTGGGAATCGCAGGGTTCATACTGCAAAGATATTCTTTTGCGTTGGGACGAACTCAATAACTATAAAAGCTAAAGCTCTGGTTGCTGCCGTTGCGGTCTTTTCCCACGATTTCGATACGACCCCTAGCCGCTTCCATGGCCGAAATCAACTCTTCGGGCTCCGCATATGATTTCCCGTTGAATTTCACCACTACGAAGCCTTCGCCGAGGCCCATTTGAGCGATGGTCTTCCCACGCTGAATATTTATCAATCTGATCCCACTGGTGAGGCCATATTTCTGCAAATCGCTCGCACCCAATGGTTGAAAATCCGCTCCCAACAACTTGCTGTTCACCGCGCCTTTCATCAACAATGCTTGATTTTCTGTCGTTCCGATGAGCAATAACTCGGCTTTCACCGACTTGCCCTCGCGCAGATACTGCAATTCCAAGGCCTGTCCCGGACGTTTGTAAGCCAAATGCTCATCGAACATCGGTTTGCCATCCACAGGCATACCCCCCAAATGGGTAATGACATCACCCAAACGTAGCCCCGATTTATATGCCGGTCCATCCTCAATCAATTCTGTCACCTTCACCGCATCGTTGCTCAAACCATAGCGCTTCAGTTCATCCGAACTCGCCTCGCCAACCGTCATCCCCGAGAACGCACGCAACACCACGCCATTGTCCATCAGGTCTGCCACCACTTTCATCACGATGTTGGCTGGAATCGCAAAGCCATACCCCGAATAACTGCCTGTATTGCTTTGGATCGCTGTGTTAATACCCACCAATTCGCCGCGAAGATTCACCAACGCACCCCCTGAATTGCCTGGGTTGATGGCCGCATCGGTCTGAATAAAACTCTCAATGGGAAACTGATTCTTTACGATATTGATGTTTCGGCCTTTGGCACTCACGATGCCCGCCGTTACAGTACTGGTTAGATTAAAAGGATTCCCCACCGCCAGCACCCACTCACCCACTTTCACCAAATCGGAATTTGCGAAAGCCACCGCCGGCAGATCATTCGCCTCTATCTTCAACACCGCCAAATCAGAACTAGGATCGGTCCCGATCACCCTTGCAGTATATTCGTTTTTTGGCTTATTTAGAACAACAGTTATTTTATCAGCCCCTTGGATTACGTGATTATTGGTGACGATGTAACCGTCTTTGCTCACGATCACACCCGAACCCGTGCTTGCAGCCTGACCACGAGAACCGAAGGGATCAAAATCCCAAAACAAGCCACTGAAAGGACTATCGTATTGCACGGTACTTACTGTTTTAATGAATACCACCGATGGCGTTGCTGAGGCAGAAGCTTGTTCAAAACCAGAAGGCATGGCTCCATTGACAGATATGGCATGGACAGAAGAGCCTTCTTTTACATCACCGGCAATTTGCAGACCATTGGACGCGCGATCTAGGACGTTTGAATTGTAGAACCAGGCGCCGGCGTAACCAAATATCAACGACAAAAACAGCAGGGTTGAACCCAGGATTAGTGATTGTTTGATCGTGAATTTCATAGGGCTGAAAAGTAATCAAAAATGTTGCCAAATATGAAGCAACAACTGCTCTCCCTTACATTCCGGGGAACAATCCGCGCTGCAAGGCTGGATCTGACTTCCAAGGTCCTGGCATCATTAACAAAATAATCAAAAGCGCTGCCAACAAAAACCATTTTGTGTTGGGCTTCGCCGCCTTCGCCGAACGATGTGCTATCGTAATCAATACCACTGCAATCACCATCATCAATGAGTGTTCTACGGCAAAAAATCTTATCGCCGAATTTTTCATCGCCTCACCCATACCCAAATTCTTGATTTGCTTAAGACCCCAATCCCCGCCAAACCACTGAATCAAACCGATCAACAACATCACGTGAGATGAAATCATCATAATCAGGGTTTCCTTGCCATTTTTGCCTTTAAAGGCGTTTATCAACGACAAAATTAAGGTGATAACAATCACCCAGCGGAGCAAATTGTGCAAATGAACCAATCCAGTATACATAGTGTTATTTTTGAACGAATATAAATAAAAACTCGATCCGTTTTAATATGTCAAATAGAATATTTGCCCTACTCAGTTTCGGATTCCTCTATGCACCGCACGCAAATGCGCAGAGATATTGCAACCCCACGCGTTTTTCAGCTTCTCCCTGTCCGCCCGCACCACATTATTCAAGTCTAGATAACTGGAGCGCCTTGCCATCAAAAAAAGACCCTTCCGATGATTGTCCGCGGGGTTTAAAAAACAACCAAGAAAACGCCCAAGCCGACGTGTTTTTCATTCACCCCACCACATACACTGAGAAGCCTGAAACCGAATTCCTTTGGAATCAAGATTTGCGCGATGCATCTCTGAACAAAGTAGTGGATCAAAGTCCGTTGCGATTCCAGGCCTCCGCTTTCAACGCCGCCGGAAAAATCTATGCCCCACGATACCGACAGGCCCATTATTCGGTATTTCTCACACCACACAAGGACGATAAACGAGCGGCATTGGACACCGCCTACAACGATGTGGAACAGGCATTTTTGTATTACCTAAAGCATTGGAACCAGGGCAGACCCATCATCATCGCATCGCACAGTCAGGGAACAATTCACGCGGCCCGCATCATCAAAGAGCATATTTTGGGAACCCCGCTACAGCGGCAGTTGGTGGCTACTTATTTAATTGGAATGCCGGTGCCACAAGATTCACTACCTGGTCTCCCGCCATGCACCAACGATTCTGCCACAGGTTGTTTTGTAAGTTGGAGTACTTACCAGCGAGGTTATATACCGCCCTATTACCCGTTGGCACTGGAACGCGCCATTTGTGTGAATCCGATCAGCTGGGAGCTCAACGAAGAATACGTAGATAAATCGCAGCAGGCCGGAGCCGTTCTGAGACCCTTTTCAAATACCTTACCCCAAATTTGCGACGCCCAGGTTCACGGCGGCATTTTATGGATTACCAAGCCTAAATTCCCAGGGAGTAGATTTTACACCGACCCCAATTATCATATTGGCGACATCAATTTGTTCTATTTGGACGTGAGGAAGAATGCCGTTAAACGAGTAAATGCGTTTATCAACCAACCTCATCATTGATTATTTTTGTAACACCCCTCTCCCATGAATTTGAAAAAAATTGGTAAAATCACCGGCATCAGCCTCGGAGCCGTCATCGCCCTGCTTTTTGTACTTCCGTTTTTATTTAAAGGCAAAATTGTAAACGCCGTAAAAGAAGCCGCCAACAACAACTTCAACGCGAAAGTTAGTTTCAACGACGATGTTTCCCTGAGCCTACTCCGCAATTTTCCTAACCTTAGCCTAGGTATCGACAATGTAAAAGTGGTGGGCGTGGACTCCTTTGCCCAAGATACTTTGATTGATGCGAAGAGCATTCGTCTGGTCCTCGACCTTGCCTCCGTTTGGAAAGGCGAAACCGTTGTGATCCGAAAAATTGCGATCTCAGACGCAAGAGCACAAATCATCTTTTTGAAGAGCGGCGCTACCAACTTCGATATCGCAAAACCCGATACAACCGCCGTAACCGCAACACAAGACACCGCAGCGACATCCATTGCCATCAAAATAAACGATTTATCTATCGAAAATACTCGATTGCATTACGTGGACCATTCCATGGACTTCGAAATCACCAGCAACGGCCTCAACTGGCATGCCAATGGCGATTTTGCCGATGAGATTTTTACACTCAAAAACGATCTGCTGATCGATCAGTTTACAATGTCGTATGGTAGAATGACGATGCTGAGCAAAGCCAAAATTGATGCGAATACCAACATAGATATGGATTTGAAAAAGATGCGGTTTGGTTTTGCCGACAACGAATTCAAAATCAATGCGTTGCCTCTTCAAGCCAAGGGCTGGGTGGAAATGCGTGAAAAGGACATGGACATGGACATCGATGTGCGAACCCCCAATAGCGATTTCAAATCATTCCTCAGCGTTGTTCCAGGCTGTTATATAGAGAATTTCGCCGACGTGAAAGCATCGGGGAGTTTGAAACTCGTGTTCCTGATGAAAGGCATCATGGACGATGTGCGGATGCCATCAACACACGCGGAGTTAAATGTCGACAAGGCAGGTTTCCAATACCCCGGAATGCCCGCCAGCGCAAGCAACATCAAACTTAACTTCTTGATGGACAACACCGATGGCAATCCAGACAATACACATCTGGTAATTGCGCCTTTACAAGCTGTTTTGGGTGGCGATCCGATTTCTGTTGAACTAGACATGAAAACGCCGATTAGCAACCCCTATGCGAAGGGGAAAATCGACATCAACCTTCATTTGGATGAATGGAAGAAACTGATTCCATTGGAATCGGGGACGGGTATTTCGGGCGAGGTGAAAGCCCATTTCGCGTTCGACGGACATTATAGCGCGCTTGCAAAAGAGAACATCGCAGAGGAGCAACTCAACGACCTTAAGGCAAGCGGAGACATCGCCTTGAATCAAATCAAATACAATGCTGCCGGGACACTACCCCTGTCAATGAAATCGCTATCGATGAGCGTAAGTCCTAGCGATTTTGTCGTGGTGGGCGATGGGATTCAGTACGGAAAATCGGCAATGAGCCTCAATGGAAAACTTCAGAATATGTTGGGGTATTACCTCAACGATGAAACCCTCAAAGGGCAGTTGGTAATCAATAGCAAAAGCATCGACCTAAATGAATGGATGTCGGCGATGTCTTCAAGCGCAGTACCCGCAGCGACCGAAGGCAAAAAATCTGATGGTAACGGTGCTGAGGGCACAACCGCCGCGGCAAATGGCGCGTCCAATACAGCGACCACCGAATCGCCCCGCATCCCAGACAATTTGGATTTGATGTTCAACATGAACGCTAGTCGGTTGATTTATGAAGACTACGACCTACAGCAAGTCACGGCAAAAGCCGAAATCAAATACGGTATCCTCAATGTAAATCCATTAGCAGCATCCATTTTCGGTGCGCGTATGGAAATTGAATCGTTGTCGTACACCAACCCCATCGGAGGAAAACCCACTGTGAAAGGGGGATTCAATATATTAAATGTGAACCCAGCCAATTTGGCCACCACCCTATCGCTGGTGAAAGAATACGCACCCATTGTGGGCAGAATCCATGGTTTGGCGAACATCGAAACGCAAATGGGCATGCAGTTGAAGCCCAATATGGACATGGATTTGGCCACGCTTACCGCCGGTGGATTGTTCAATTTGTTTAGCGGCAATTTGGATGTCCCCACCTGGATGGGAGAGACCGCCAAACAGTTGCAATGGGGCGCTGCTGATAAAATGTCGTTGAAGCCCACCAAAGCCGGTTTTTTGATAGAAAACGGACAGTTCAAATTAAAGGATTCCATTGGCGTAAACCTTCCCAAAGAATGTCAAATGAAATTGGGTGGCTATGTAGACCTGAGCAAACAATTGCACTTAGGTGGCACCTTGATGGCCAAAGGCAGGAAGTTGCCATTCACAATTACTGGCGACATGAAAAACCCCAAACTCACCGTGGGTTGGAAAGGCGCGCTCAAAGAAGCCGCGGCACCGGTGATCAATCAGTTGAAAGACAAAGCGTTTGATGCACTCAACAAACAGGTAGCCGACATACTGAAAGAGGCCAAAGAAAAAGCAGACCTATTGAGATCGAACGGAAAAGAGACGGCCGATAAAATGCGTACTGAGGCCAAAGAACTGGCCGCAAAACAGAGGTCTGAAACCGACAAAGCCTATACCATGGCCATGGAGAAAGCCAAAAAAGAAGCAGATGCTCTTGTGGCGGCGGCAAAAGACCCACTCCAAAAGAAATTGACCAAAGTAGCCGCTGAAAAACTGCTCAAAGAAGCGGATAAAAAAGCTACAGAAGCCAAGGGCGAAGGTTATAAATTGGCGGATCAAACCGAGGCCAAAGGCAACCAAAAGGCGGACCAATTGGAATCTACGGTGAACGACAAAGCGGACCAAGTTGAGTTGGCGGCCAAAAATCGAACCGATGAAATGATCAAACAAGCGAAGGCAAAGGCCGACGCCGCAACAAAGTAATAACAACTAAAGAAACATCGGTGATTGCAGGTTTGGTATTGGCAGGAGGTGAAAGTCGCAGGATGGGGCACGACAAAGCGTTGATATCCATCCACGGGAAGCCGGCTTTTTTACATGCCGCGGAACTCCTGAAGAACTTTTGCGAAACGGTGTTTGTATCGTGCCGTGAAAATCAAGATCTAATGTCACACCTGGGCGAACAACCCACCTGGCTTAAGGCGGTTTTTGATAAATCCGAATACTCAGACAAAGGTCCGCTCACCGGGCTGCTGAGTTGCATGGCGCATATAGGTATTGATCAACTGGAAACATTGCCTGCGGAAATACCGTTTGATGGACTGCTTGTTTTGGGTTGCGATTATCGGAACATGACCCAAGAAACATTGGAGAATGTGGTTGCAGTTGGACAAATGCAATCGCGGATCTGCTGTTATCAAAACCACATCACACAGTTTTTGGAGCCCTTGGTGGCATATTACCCCATTTCTGATTTAATGCATTTAAAGGATTTCGCTGTTGAGAATTCCTCGTTGCAGCAGTTTGCGCAAGCCCACAATCCTTGTATCTTGCCAACCGATTCACAGCGCATTTTGACATTGAGAAGCTTCGACCAATGAGCGATAAATTCAGCATATCCCCCACAGAAATTAAACGTTTGGATGGTTCCAATGCGCGAACCCAACCCGATTTTGTGGTGGTTGAAGAGCCCCTGGAAATCAAGCTCATCATTGGCCCATTGCCTGGTCAAAATTCACAAGCTGACCCACTCGCAACATCTCAAGCTGAATCAGAAGCCGCATCGCTCATCGAAAAACCACTGTCGATTACGATGCGAACCCCCGGAAACGATGTCAACCTTGCCGTGGGATTCCTTTTCTCAGAGGGCATCATAAAAAATCGACAAGAATTGGAGCATATTACCCAAGGAAATGACCCCAACGGAAATGTAATCATTGCAAAGCTACAACCCCATGTATCGGTGGATTTGGTGAAGCTGGAAAGGCATTTTTATACCACATCGAGCTGCGGTGTGTGCGGCAAAACATCCATGGAGGCCGTGGAACAGCAGTGTAACATCGAACTGCCCAAAACCCAATGGAAGATCGAACCGAGTATTCTGTATACCCTGCCCGATATACTTCGGGCCGAGCAATCGAATTTTGACCAAACGGGTGGGATTCATGGTTGCGGACTATTTGATCTGATCGGAAATCTGATCCACACCTCCGAGGACGTGGGCCGACACAACGCGCTCGACAAACTCATAGGTCATTTCGTACTATCGACCCCCGAAGCAGCAGATCAAATCCCTTTGTGCAATCACATCCTTTTGTTGAGCGGCAGAATTTCCTTTGAACTGGTCCAAAAAGCGGCCATGGCGGGAATAAGAATGATTGCAGCGGTGGGAGCACCATCGAGCCTAGCCATCGACCTAGCCGAAGACATGGGCATCACCCTCATTGGTTTTTTACGCGGCGACCGCTGCAACATTTACACCCATAGTCGGAGGGTGGAAACCGCACAATAAACAACCATGAAAATTCGCATCAAAGACAACCACATCCGATTCCGAATTCAGGAAAAGGAGCTTGCCCAACTTTTGAGCGGCGAATCATTGGAAAATCATCTTCCCTTCCCCAATCAAACCCTAACTTTTGTGTTGCAAATTGGTCATCAAGCGCAATCAGAAGCCCATTTTACCAATCAAAAATACATTATCAAGTTGGCCCAAGGCACCCGAGAAATCTGGATGGAAACGCCCAAACATCACATCGCTTTTTCATCGGACCAACCCTCAACCCAGGCCCTAAACATAGAAGTCGAACTCGATTTGATGCGTGATAAATAACCATTACCCATCCAAACAACTGCACAACCAACTGCCCCGTTGAAAAGGATTTGATGCGTTCACCAAAAGAATTTGGTATTTTTGAGTTTACGAGTTCAACATGGACAATCATAAACACACCAAAAATACCTCTCACGATACGCCAACCACACAAGTGCATGCCGAAAATCCGGAGGTACTGCTCAAATTGCGACTCCATAAACCGAGCACATCGGCGGCGGGAATTACCGGTGTGAAAGTGGCCGTGCAACACGTGCTCAAAGAAATGAACGTTGCCCGCGGTGCCAAAGCCCTCTTTGCACTCAACCAAAAAGGCGGATTTGATTGTCCCAGTTGCGCATGGCCCGATCCCGATGATGAGCGCTCGCCCATCGGTGAATACTGTGAAAACGGTGCCAAAGCCGTGGCCGACGAAGCCACCACCAAACGTTTAACAGCATCATTTTTTGCCAAAAATAGCGTGGCCGACCTGTCGCTTCTCAACGATTACGAAATCGGAAAGAAAGGTCGGATCGCCGAACCCGTATACCTCGCAGCAGGTGCATCGCACTATACCCCCATCAGCTGGGACGATGCCTTTGGCAAAATCGCATCGCATTTGAACAAACTCAATTCGCCCGATGAGGCGGTGTTTTATACGAGCGGACGTACATCGAACGAAGCCGCGTTTTTGTATCAACTCTTTGCCCGCGAATACGGCACCAACAACCTCCCCGATTGCTCCAACATGTGCCACGAATCCAGTGGTGTGGCCCTCAACGAGAGCGTGGGCATCGGAAAAGGCTCTGTAAAACTTGAAGATTTCTATAAGGCCGAAGCCATCCTGATCATCGGTCAGAACCCCGGCACCAACCACCCCCGCATGCTCAGCGCATTGCAAAAAGCGAAAGAATGTGGTGCCACCATCATTTCCATCAACCCCTTGCCTGAAACCGGACTGATCGCATTCTCTGATCCGCAATCGGTAAAGGGTGCGTTGGGTATCAAATCTAGACTTACGGATATTTTCTTGCAGGTAAAGCTCAATGGAGACATGGCGTTAATACAAGCCATCGAAAAGTTATTGCTTGAGGAAGAAAAGAAGGCTCCGGGCACCGTTCTTGATCATAATTTTATTACCAACAGCACCCAAGGGTTTGATGATTGGAAGCAGAATATCGAAGCGCAATCACTAGAAAACCTCATCGAACAAACCGGCCTCAGACAATGGCAAATTGATGAAACGGTGGCGGCGCTGAAAGACAAAACCAAGATCATTGCTTGTTGGGCGATGGGACTCACGCAACACAAAAACGCGGTGGATACCATCAAAGAAGTGGTGAATTTGCTGCTCATCAAAGGCAGTATCGCCAAGGAAGGCGCAGGCACTTGTCCGGTTCGTGGTCACTCCAACGTACAAGGCGATCGCACCATGGGCATCTACGAAAAACCGCCCCAAGCATTCTTGGATCGCATCGAAAAAGCGTTTGGTTTTCACCCACCACAAGCCCACGGCTACGATGTGGTAGACTGTATCCATGCCATGCACAAAGGCGATGCAAAAGTGTTCTTTGCGATGGGTGGAAACTTCCTATCAGCGAGCCCAGATACTGAATATACAGCCGATGCGCTGCAAAATTGCGACCTCACCGTGCAGGTTTCTACCAAGTTGAATCGAAGTCATTTGGTGACCGGCAAAGAAGCCATCATCCTCCCCTGTTTCGGCAGGTCCGATTCCGATATCATCAACGGCGAGCACCAGTTTATCACCTGCGAAAACTCTATGGGTGTGGTGCAGATGTCGAAAGGAAAACTTAAACCCGTCTCCGGCGATCTCCGCAGCGAACCCCAGATTGTGATTGGCTTGGCCCAGGCCACGTTGGGTAGCAAAAGTGTTATTCCTTGGGACAAATATGCTACTCATTACGACCATATTCGCGATGCGATTGAGGCCGGTATCCCAGGGTTCGATAATTACAATGAGCGCGCGCGCGAAATGGGTGGATTCTATTTGCCCAACTCAGCCCGCGATGGCAAGTGGAACACGATAACGGGAAAGGCCAATTTCAACGTGGCAACGCCTGTTCCCGTTTCAGTGGC
>ENA-OUVC01000318-OUVC01000318.1-marine-metagenome-genome-assembly--contig:-NODE-318-length-33262-cov-3.773663_pt1 | contig 33262 bp, 27 predicted proteins | sample MGYA00248622_ERZ508571 | MGnify/ENA primary metagenome ERZ508571 (study PRJEB26236, sample SAMN06267175) | marine metagenome | isolation source: Columbia River Estuary | place: USA:Columbia River Estuary... | reverse complement strand
CTGATAAAAAACTCCCTGATTGGGATCGGAATAATAATACCTGGAAAAAGGGGAATTAGTAAAATACAAAAAGCCGCCTCAAATGAGGCGGCTTTTTAAATTAGTATCACTGGTAGGGCTTACCGCACATGCACCTTTCCTTCAATTAATTTGTTTCCATTGGCATCACCAATTACTACGTAGTAGATTCCTCTTGCTATGTACTGGAGGTTCACAGGAAGTAAAGTATATGGACCGGAAACAGAGAAGGCTTCGCGATATACACGGGCGCCTTTTCCATCATAGATCATTAACTGACGATTAGCGCTACCACTGCCACCATAATAATAGGACACGGTAAAGTTGCCATCATTGGGCGATGGGAAAATAAATAAGCGGCTGCTCACATTGGCAGTGAGCGTTACCGTAGAGGATAAGGCAGAGCAGAATAAACCACTGGGCCAAGTCTCACGGATACCCACTTGATAAACACCGAGCGCATTCACATTAGCTACAAACGTAGTAGGAGTGGTAGGTGTCAGCGATAAATTATCCTGCGTCCAATTAGTTGTAATCACACCACCCGTGCTGCTACTTGGTGTAGCGGTTAAAGTGGTAGTTTGTCCGGGTAAGAGTGAAGTAAGCGGCGATGCGCTCAATCCAATAGTAGGCACAAGACGAACCGTTAATAAGGCCGCAGCTGATACAACAGGTCGGGTACAAGTATTATTGGATGCCATACAGCGGTAACGATTTCCATTCATCGCAATAATCACGGAGGATAACGAAAGGTTTGAAGCAGTAGCACCCGGTATATCTGTCCAGGTGGTTCCACCATTGGTACTCACCTGCCATTGATAGTTGATAGCAGGTACACTACTCGCTGCAATTAAAAAGTTAGCGGTAGTACCCGCACAAACCTCCGCACTAGCGGGTGAACGATTAATTACAACAGGAGCATGCACCGTCAAGGTAGCGACAGCAGAGTTTACTGTGGGTGCACAAGTTCCACTCACCACACAACGATATTGATAACCACTCATCGCCACCGTAGGGTTTACAATAGTTAATGAATTAGAATTCACACCTGTATAATCTGCCCCATTGGATAAGTTGGTAAACCCGGCACCGGTATTCACCTGCCATTGATATTGCACACCAGTTCCACTTGCGGTGATAGTAAATGACATGCTGTTTGCTTCACAAATAGTTTGTGATTGTGGCTGTGTGCTGATAGCAGGAAGTGTATTAACCGTCAGCGTAGCAGCAGCAGATACAGCAGGTGTAGTACAAACTGTATTTGAAACTAAACAACGATACTGATAGCCACTCATGGAAGGCGTTGTACTTGCAATCGTTAAAGTAGCCGTGTTCGTCCCACTATAAATACCACCATTATTCAGATTAACAAATCCAGCACCGGTATTCACCTGCCATTGATAAATTATATTGGTTCCACCAGCGGTGATTGCAAAACTTACACCAGCACCATCACAGACCGTTTGAGAAACGGGTGAATTTACCACTGTAGCAGGGGCTACAACAGTCAACAATCCGCATCCGGAAGTTAATGCGGCGGTACAGGTTCCATTCACTACACAACGATAAGCTGTGTTATTTAAAGAAAGTCCTGCATTGGTGATGGAGTATGTTGCATTGGTGGCACCTGTAATATTTGTCCAGGGACCATTACAGCCATTCAAGCTTTGTTGCCATTGATAAGTAATGGCCGAACCAGTTGCCGTTACTGAAAAACTAACATCAGTTCCCGCACAAATAGTCTGTGCATTCGGTTGTTGTGTAATGGCAGTGATTGGATTAACCGTTAAAGTAGCCGCATTAGTATTGGCGGTACCACAAGATCCACTGACTACACAACGATATTGATTACCAGACTGCGCAGTACCGGGAGCCGTTACCGTATAGGTTGTATTGGTAGCACCATTAATACCAGACCAGGTAGTACCTCCATCGGTACTGATCTGCCATTGATAGTTACTCACTCCTAATGCAGTTACACTAAAGTTAGCATCAGTTCCAGCACACACGGTTTGCGATTGCGGTTGTTGTGTAATACTCAACGCACTCACCACAGATAAAGTTGCTACCGTTGAAGTAGCCGTAGTAGGTGCACAAGTACCCGTCACAATACAACGATACTGATCACCGTTCATCCCTACTGTTATTCCACTCAACGTGTATTGAGAAGAAGTAGCACCAGTTATATTGGAGAAACTAGTTCCGCCATTGGTACTGAGCTGCCATTGATACGATAATCCAGCACCCACGGCCACTACACGGAAAATATTCGAACCACCTACGCAAATTGAGGCGTTAGTGGGCTGTGTTGTAATAGTAGTGCCGTTGGCAACCGTTAACAAGGCAGTAGTGGTGGTTACACTATTTCCACAAGTATTAGAAATTACACAACGATAAAGATTACCCGATTCTGTAGCAGAAGCATTGCTCACCGTATATGTTGCATTGGTCGCACCAGATATATTGGAGAAAGTAGTTCCTCCATTGGTGCTAACCTGCCACTGATAAGTTCCTTCATTCACCAACACCGTAAAAGATGCATTGTTACCACTACACACTGTAATATCCGAAGGTTGTGAGGCAATTACAGGCGCTGTGCCCGCCGTAATGGTGAAGGTGAGAATACGAGACTGTGCTACGGCACCCGTTGCCGTACCGTTGATAGTCACGTTATAGGTACCAGGTAGTAAAGTATTCGTCCCATTTAAAATTACAATAGTGCTGTTACCAGCAGTAACAGGGTTAGTTGTAAATGAAACAGTAGTCCCTGCAGGATTTCCAGTGGCAGCTAAACTAACCGCACCGTTGAATCCACCATTGGAGATAGTGTTCAATGTAATACTCATATTCTGTGGAGCAGGACAAGCAGCAGAAGCAGCAGCAGGTGTATTAAAACTAAATCCGGATGGAGCAGGAATGGTGGCCGACCAAACACCTCTACCATAGGTTGCTGCAACCAGTGTACGATCCGATGCACGATATTTGAGCATACTCACACGCACATTAGGAAAACTTGGATTTGCTTCCCACACGGTGCTGGTTCCATTGAGTAAATCGGTTTCCCACACACCCGTTTCAGTAGCAATAATTGCTTTTGTATCAGTATCCGGATGAAAAATAGCCCAACGTACGGGCATGTTAGGTAAGTTACCATCGCATTGTGCCCATGTTGCACCACCATCCTGACTAACCCATACATTATTTACGTTATAACTGGAATAAACTGCAATAAGTTTTGATTCAGACGAACCTGTATTAACACAACTCACATAACCAGTTGCACCAGTAGGACTAATATCTGCTGCTGTAGGTGTAGTTGATTGTGCATCGGAAACACGCACTACTTTACCGGCACCCATTCCAAAGAATACACGATTAGCAGTAAAAGGAGAAACATGCACAGCAGAAACATTCTGTCCTGCAAATTCACTGATAGGAACCACGGAAGTAATAGCAGACGCTGCATTAGCTGCAGTCTGTGGATTTTCCCAACGGAGATAATTACCCGCTGCATTACAAGCATAGATCATATTGCCCTGATTATCGTAATCCCAGGGATTGATAAATCGACCACTACTGCTATTAATGCTAAATGAACTCCAGTTAGCCCCATTGTTAGCGCTACGACGATATACATTGTAAACATAGGAACCGAACTGATAGTTTGCTTCATTTTGGTCGATAGCCACATAAGCACCATCACCACCGGTTACTTCAACGGATGCACCCAGTCCAGGATTATTTAATTGATGGACACCATTATCCTGCGCACCGGCTAAGAAATAATTGGTTTGTGTAGGATGAACTGCTACTGCATAAAATTGCTTTACTCTAAATCCAGTATTGCGATCACGAATAGTAGTTCCCTTATCAGAAGAATAATGTACTCCACCGTCGCAACCAAAAATTAATTTATTACCTCCATCCCACCATTGGATATCGTGTTGATCCGCGTGTACATATTGATAGGCGCTAGAAGTTCCTACCCATGCAGATATTCTTGTCCAAGTAGTACCACCATCCAACGTACGTGCGCAATCAATTCCCCCAATAATACATTCCTCGGAATTGGCTGGATTAATCCGAACTGATACATCATACCAGCCTTGTCCGTTGGCAAATGAACTAGCTCCCTGCGCATTGGGTGGAGCGCCGGGTGTAATAGCCCAGGTAGCGCCACCATCTACTGATTTATATATTTCAGGAATCTGACTTGAGTTATTAACGGGTAATGCATAAAGCACGCTGCCTAATACTGCAATTTCTGCACGGTTATTATAAGAAGGAAACGGAGTAGTAGGTGCATTCCATCCGGAACCCGTACTCACACCGGCAGGATCATCCGTGTATCGATAAGCTTGAGAGTTGTTAATCCCTGTTACCACATGCAAACGTCCTTGTGCCGCAGTGGATGAAATCTCCATGTCACAAATACGACTGGACGCTAAACCAGAAGGTGTGATACCTGTCCAGCTAGTTCCTCCATCGTTAGAACGGTAGAGTCCGTTACGCGTACCGAGATAAACATTTCCCTGAAAGTCGCAGAGGATGCGGGTGCAATATGTATACGCAGAAGTGCTGGCAAGAAATGTCCAGGTAGTTCCGCCATCGGTACTTTTAAAAACACCTACCCCTTGCGCAGCATCTGCATTAAAATAAGATTCACCCGTACACAGATACATATTGTTTCTAAAACCTGGACGGGGATCCTGACAAATAGAAGAGATAGCCAGGTTGGATAAGAAATCATTCACTGGCGTCCAAATGGCAGGAGTAGCCGTGATATCAGTTGTTTTCCAAAGTCCACCAGAAACACTTCCTGCAAATACAGTTTTTTTATTGGGATCTAATGAATCGACCATCAACGCGCGAACACGTCCTGCTGTAATTCCTCCGTTCGCCCTTGTGTTTCCATTGCTGGGGCCTACGGCATCTGCATTAGGACCACGTTCTTCCCAACTGAGCGCATTGATACGATTTTGACGAGCAGCCTCACGCGCTGTTTCAGTAGCTAATTTTGCTTCGAATAATTTTTGCCAAGGCACTTGACCCGTACGTGGGTCGCGAATCATTTCCAATTCCTGTTCCCACATTTCTCCAGGACCATCGTAATGATCTTTTTTGTCTTTATCGATGGATGTATTTTGATGACAGGCCACAAAAAAAATGGACAGGGTCAACAATCCTAGAAACGCACGAAGCGTGCGTGAAATTGATAGAAGCATGGGGCAAGTTTGAAGTCGCTAAAATTAAGCAAACCCCCTCTAATAACAGACCCTTGTTTAAGAGAATTAAGGAAGTATCAAAAAGTATGTAAATCCGCTTAGCCCGCAGCAATCATGCTGATCTCCACATTCACAAATTTGGGCAGCGCAGATACCTGTACTGTTTCCCGGGCTGGATAATCCCCCGTAAAGTAACTCCCATAAATGGTATTCACTTCTGCAAATCGGTTCATATCGGTTAGAAAAATGGTAGTCTTAAGCACATGTCCAAAATCAAGCCCAGCCTCGTTAAGAATGGCTTTAAGATTTTCCATAACCTGACGGGTTTCCATGGCCAGATCGGCATTATTGAGCTGACCGCTCACAGGATCCAGACAAATTTGTCCTGAAATATAGAGAACGCCGTTATAACGGACTGCCTGATTATAAGGGCCAATGGGTGCGGGAGCCTGATTGGTGTTGAGAATGGTTTTTGACATGGTGCTTGTTTTGCAGGGCGAATTTAGCTTTATACGCTTTCTTTGCAAAAAATGGTCGTATGAAGGTGGCATGGATTGCAAGGGATGAACAAAAACAGGAGTGGTGCTCATTTCCGGGGCATACTCCCGAACAAAGTGGTATTGCCCAAGAGACCTGGCTCACCCACCCTTCTTCATTAACTGACCAGACTCTTTGTTTTGATCTATGTTTTGAGGACGAACCAGACCATCTTACATCCTTAGAAAATTTTCAACAGCAAGGTGGTATTGTTGTAGTAGCCACTTCATTAAAAACTTGTAAAGAATTACCTGAAGGTTTTATACGCATGAATGCCTGGCCCGGATTTTTGGACAAGGTATGTGTAGAGTTAGCCGGTGGTAATTCATCCGCGCAAGAACAAGTAAATCTTTTTTTAAAAGAAATAGGACGAACAACAGAGTTTGTCAAGGATCAAGTTGGTTTTATTACTCCTCGGGTGATTGCTTCCATTATCAACGAAGCTTATCTGGCTTTGCAGGAAGGCGTGAGTACCAAAGATCAAATTGATCTAGCCATGCAATTAGGAACCAATTATCCGCTGGGGCCCTTTGTCTGGGCTGAAAAAATTGGAAAGAAAAAAATACTCGCCTTGCTCACTGAGCTATCAAAAGATTTTCCACGCTATACACCGGCTCCTAATTTTTGTGAAGAAGCAAATAACCTATGATTAAACTGCTTCATATCGATACTTCGGGAGCGCTGGCCTCTATTGCATTTTCACAGAATGAACAATGCGTATTAGAAAAAACAAATGACCGCTTACAAGATCATGCAACATGGATACATAGTGCCATACAAGAGGGATCAATTGCTTGCGGAATTTCACTAAATGAGTTGGATGGGGTCAGTGTAACGATTGGTCCGGGTTCTTATACCGGATTACGAGTGGGACTCTCCACGGCTAAAGGTTTTTGTTATGCCTTACAAAAACCTTTGCTGACTATTCCCACCTTAGAATTAATGGCTTCAGTGATACCAAGTGCAGCTGATCAATTAATCTGCCCTATGATTGATGCGCGTCGTATGGAAGTATACACAGCTTTGTATGATGCAGCACTCAAAGAAATACAACCTGCGCATGCACTGATACTTGAACCCAATTGTTTTGACGCGGTGTTACAAAAACAAATCGTTTTGTATTGTGGCGATGGGGCGATGAAATTCAAATCACTTTGCACTCATCCAAATGCGCAATTCCTGGATATTACAGCAACAGCAAAAAATCAAATTCACTTGGCCTTGCAGAAATTCCGAAATAATGATTTTGCAGACCTCGCCTACCAAGATCCCCTCTACGTCAAAGAGTTTTACACACCAGTATCTCCCTCATATTGATATTTATCATAATATATTTTGATAATTGGATTTATCTTTAGGGGGTTATGAATTCTTATATACTTACTCTTCATGATAGGGAGAATCCAGAGGAATTAGTAAGGCTGGATCTCCTGCAATTAAAAAAATCAGCGATACTGATTCGCGCCATCAATCACAAGCTACGACAGGAGATTTTACAATGGATCGATGAGAAAGGAAGGATAACCGTAACAGAGCTGTATGTTCATCTTCGGTTGGAACAATCAGTAGCTTCCCAACATTTGGCAGTGCTGCGTAAAGCAGGGTTTGTAAAAACTACGCGGGAGGGAAAGTTTATCTACTATTCGGTAAACATCGAGAAAGCTAGAGCCATGGTGGGATTTATGGAACAGATGCTAGGATAATCTTACAACAGCATTTACTCCCCTTTGTAAACTGGCCCGTAAGAAGGCTGCCACTGATGACGCCAGCGACGATGACTCCATAAATAATTAGAAGGATTCTCTAGTATTAAACGCTCCGTTTCTTTTTTATAGAGCCAGGTTAGTTGCTCAGGAGTATAATTGGCACAGTCGCGCGTAAGGAGGGTGGCTTCCAAATGATAATATCCTCTTTTTTTTCTAGTCAGGTTCAACATGACCATCGCTGTGTTCTTAGCAATAGCTCCTTTGGCTGGTCCAGGATGAAAAGGAGTGGCTTTTCCAAAGAACTCGATCCAAATTGCTCGATCCGGTTGACTGGGATTTTGATCGGCACCTAGGATTAAGGCAGCGGGTTGTGCAAAAATTTGATCGCGGGCTGCAGCAAAAGCTTCGGCAGCTACCGGCTTACCTCCTTGTCGACTTCGAAGAAACAAAAACAACTGATTAAAAACAGAAGATTGTATAGTACGATAGACAAGATAGTAGGGTCCGGGAATTTGTCCGGGAATAACCTGATTCACATACTCCCAGTTAAACTGATGAGCCGCCATGAGTTGAACTGATTTTCCTTCCTGCATTAATTGACGAACTACAGAAAAATCAATAGTACAACGCTTATCAATTTGTGCTTTGGAGAGGGACAATAATTTGATAGACTCCGTAAACGTATCGGCAAAGTTTCTATAAAACTGGCTGATTAGTTGATTGACTTCTTTAGAAGAATGATTAGGAAAAACAGTTCGGATATTTTGTTCGATTACATCCCGGCGATATCGGATCACATGCGTCAAAATAAAAACAGCTATTTCACTCAACGCATGAAAAAAAGACATGGGTAATAAGGAAACTCCTTGAAAAAGCAGAAAAACTACTCGGTACATACTTCAAAGATAGAAGGCTCTTCCGAACCAACTTGATTACAATACAATATTTTGAACCAAGGTTGCTGGTTGCGGATAGTCGGTATTATAATGCAAACCACGACTCTCCTTACGGAAAGTAGCACATTTCACGATCAAATAACCAATAGTAATCATATTACGGAGCTCTAGCAGCTGCGGTGAAACGGTAGTATTTTGATAAAGCTGCTCCGTTTCTTCCCATAATAAATCCAAACGACGGGAAGCCCGATGTAGACGAACATCGTTTCTAACAATACCCACATAATCGCTCATGATCTGCTGTAATTCCTTTAGACTTTGTGTAATCAAAATCATTTCTTTGGGATCTGTGGTGCCTTTTGCACTCCAATCGGGAATAGCCTGATTGTATTCGAGCGTTGGAATGCTGGCACGGGCATCTTCAAAACAACGATGTGCAAATACCATCGCTTCCAACAAAGAATTACTGGCTAATCGGTTAGCCCCATGTACACCAGTACTAGCACATTCGCCACAGGCATACAGCCGTTGAATCGAACTGGCACCCCACTCATTGGTTTGAATACCGCCACAACTATAATGGGCGGCGGGCGCTACCGGTATAAATTGTTTGGAAACATCAATACCGATTGATAAACATTTTTCATGAATAGTAGGAAAGTGAGATTTGAATTGCACCATATCGATATGTGTACAATCTAACCATACATATTCTGATCCTGATTTTTTCATTTCAGAATCAATCGCTCTTGCCACAATATCGCGGGGAGCGAGATCCTTTCGCGCATCATAATGCCGCATAAAATCGTCGCCGTTTTGATTACGAAGAATGGCCCCTTCGCCACGTACGGCTTCTGTAATTAAAAAAGCTTGGCCACGTAAGCCTGGCTCATATAATGCGGTGGGATGAAATTGGATGAACTCCATATTTTCAATTCGCCCCTTGGCACGATACACCATGGCTACGCCATCACCGGTGGCAATCGAGGGATTGGTAGTAGTTCGATAAACCTGACCCACACCGCCCGTAGCCAATAGCGTAACACGGGAAAGAATTGTATCGATTGTATTAGTTTCACGATTGAGCACATATACTCCATAGCAAGTAATATCCGGTGTAGACTTGGTTATCAGATAACCCTCATGGTGCTGCGTGATCAGATCAATAACAAAACAATGTTTGATCAATTCTATATTGGAAAAAGATTTTACTGCTTCCAGTAAGGCTCTTTCCATCTCTAATCCTGTAACATCCTTATGATGTAAAATTCGGTTGGCAGAGTGTCCGCCTTCTTTTCCTTTTTTAAACTCCCCTTCTTCATCCTTATCAAAACGCGCGCCCCATTCAATAATTTCTTCTACACGTGCAGGTCCCTCACTGACCAATAAACGTACCATTTGTTCGTCACAAAGCCCATCACCTGCAATGAGTGTATCCTGAACATGCTGCTCGATACTATCATGGAGTGTATCACTCACTACGGCAATACCGCCTTGCGCATACTTGGTGTTTGTTTCGTCTGCCGTAGCTTTTGTAATGACCAAAACTTTTCGATCAGGAAATTCCTTCGCACACTTTAGGGCGAACGTCAATCCGGCAATACCGGAACCAATCACTAAAAAATCTGTTTCCCGCATAATCTAAAAAAGAGAGTGACGTGATTTTTCACGAAGAATATACTGCAAGGCACCATTAGTCAGGAGAAACTGCGCTAATCCATACGTGACCATGATTACAAGAGCGGCATGCGGAAACGGGGCACTAAATTTATTAATGGCAAGAGCCGAATCAGAAGCAACAAAAAAAACAGCACCCAATGCAAACAAGCGACCAGCTCGAATAGCAGGCATGTATAATAAATGAAGTGCCAGCAATAGCATCATGCTAATTACCGCTCCGTAAATCATCACGGGGATTTTCATTCCACCCAGCTGTGGCGCTAACCAACTAATTAATACGGTATAATAAATAACTACAGGAAAAAATAAAAGCCAACTGAACTTGATTTTCTGCTGACCCATTATACGATAGAAAAAATAACTATAACAAAGCTGTGCCACCAGAAAACAAATTAGGCCATATAGAAAAAAAGAAGGGTCTGCTGTATTCATCAATAGCAGATCACCGAACCAGGAAAACAATAGTGCAACAAGAAACAACGTAATCAATCGATTTTTAATTCCATAAGTCAGATCCCAGAAAAAATAACCTAAGAAAGGGATCAACATAGGTTTAGTTAGTTTGGCTAACCAAACAATTTCATGGATAATCCCCGCCAAATGAAACAGGAATACCACTGAAAAACCGATGATCCAAACTATTTTACGCATGTGCAGCTTTTTCAATCCAAACACCATTTTCCTTGAGTAGCTCAATGAGTTGATCCACCGCAACAGCACTGTCTACATTTCGTTTTACAATATCCTTACCCTTATACAAGGTAATTTTTCCGGGGCCACTTCCCACATAACCAAAATCAGCATCGGCCATTTCTCCGGGGCCGTTAACTATACAACCCATAATAGCAATCTTTACACCCTTGAGATGATGCGTTACCGCTCTGATACGAGCGGTGGTTTCCTGTAAATCAAACAAGGTGCGACCACAGCTGGGACAACTGATATATTCTGTTTTGGAAATACGGGTACGTGTAGCTTGCAGAATACTAAACGCAGTGTTATTGGTAAACTGATAAATATCTTTTACTGGTAAATAAGTTCGTCCCTTTACTTGAGGTTGTTCCACAGCTGCCTCGGGCTTGTAGCCTAGACAGATACCATCCCCCATGCCATCTAACAATAACCCGCCAGTCTCGGTTGCAAAATGAATCAAGTGTTCGTCAGGAGATTGCCCTGGACTATCACAAATCAATACCACCGGATTTTTCACCTGATTTATATGCAATTCAGAGAACATACGACGCACCGACTGCATGGCATTCTTGTTCAAACTACTTAAGCAAAGCGCTGCCGTCTTGTCTTGACGAATGGCATTAAGATAGAGTTGAAGTACTTTTCGATCCGGATCACTGTAGCAATCCATCATCACAAAATTGAGTGTGTCACTTCGCAATTCACTTTCTACATACTGCCTGTATTCAAACAGCGGAACGTAGGTTTTGGAGTTAGCAGATTTCCAGGCAGCAGGATAAACCAAGACACGCAGCGTACCAGGCAATTCAAAATTGAGCAATTGGTTGCCGGTAAAAATAAAATCAGCAGCGGTATCAGCAATTGACCACTTATCGGTATCCGCATCATACGTGTATCCCACACTTTGTAAATGTGCAGGAGTAATTTCTTCAATAGTGCTTAGATCTGCTATTACAACTGGAACCTGTGAACCACCAATACGCTCCACTTGAAAACTTTCTCTACGCGTATAGGCAAATGGATTGTAAGGCAAAGTTTCAATGGGAGGTACCGAACTGGGCTCACAAGTAGTATAGCGCTTGACCATATCCTTGCAAACCGGAATTTCTAATTCAGGATCCTCAGTTAGTGATACACGAATAGTATCGCCAATCCCATCCTCCAACAATGTACCAATCCCCACGGCACTTTTAATTCGTCCATCTTCTCCATCACCCGCTTCAGTAACACCTAAATGCAAGGGATAGATTTCTCCAAACTCATCATTCATACTTCTAATCAGCAACCGATAGGCCTGGACCATCACCTGTGGATTGCTACTCTTCATGCTCAAAATAATATTATGAAAATCCTCATCACGTGCAATTCGTAAAAACTCCATTGCACTCTCCACCATGCCAATCGGCGTGTCCCCATATCGGCTCATGATTCGATCACTGAGCGAACCATGGTTAGTTCCGATACGCATAGCAGTACCATGTTCACGACAGATTTTTACCAAAGGAGTAAATCGTTCCCTGATACGCTCGATTTCCTCTGCGTATTCCGCATCAGTATATTCTAGTTGTTCAAACTTTTTCTTATCGACGTAGTTGCCGGGATTCACTCTTACTTTTTCTACTATACGTGCAGCAATTTCCGCTGCATTGGGAGTGAAATGAATATCTGCAACCAGTGGAGTATCATACCCACGTTTTCTGAGTTGATCCTTAATAATTTGCAACTGATTGGCCTCTTTAATGGAAGGGGCCGTTATACGGACTAATTCTGCACCGGCTTCAATACATCGAATGGTTTGTTCCACCGTTGCGTTAATGTCCATGGTATCGGTAGTGGTCATGGTTTGCACCCGTATCGGATGACCATTACCCAGTAGCAGATTACCAACACGAACCTCCCGCGTGATCAGACGTTTGTATTGGGTTTGTGACGAACAGTAGGCTTGCATGATAAATGCGTTGATTATCTATTTCCTTCAAAAAAGCCCTGACCTTTCAGGATATTTTTTACATGGTCTACCAATATAGCTGGCAGGTTTTCCTGTGCCGTGCTGGATTCCGTATTCAAAACAAAAAAGTAGGCATGATTGTTCTCTTCTATCCAACCTACGACCCATCCGATTTGATTTCCATTTTTTAGAATACCCGTTCCTGTCTTATAGCCCAACTGGTAAAGTGTATTATCCTCCTGTACCAACGCTTTTTTAACGGTTTCCTGGTAGGCTTTAAAAAATGGAAGTTGTCCAAAATACAGTTGCTTGATTAATCCTAATTGCGCATCAGGTGTAATTTTTAAAGAGTTATCTAGCCAGAAAGCATCAACTGTATTGATCTTGAAGCGTTCTTTATCATTACGTGCGCCGTATCCCAATGAATCCATCCAGGCCTGTGCCCCTTTTTTCTCCAATAGCGGTAAACTGTCAGTGGAGAAAGAAGGTACTTCCGTAAATTGCCCAGTTTGTAAGCCAATCAATGCCTGCACAATCCCAAACGTTCCCGCAGGCAAATAACTACTGTCTCTAAACCGCTTGAGGTTATGTACGGTAAACCGACCTGTTCCATTGTCCATAATGGCAAAGGAACCATTGAGGTTATTTTCCTTGAAATAGTTTTCCAATTTGGAGTCCTGCTCCACCGCATTGAACGTGCAGGAACTCAGTAATAGTACAAGGGCTATGAAAGAGAGGTAACGCATCCCGATAATCTTTCGGGCAAAGGTAACCATCCTACTTTAGTACACCGAGCTCTTTCCCCGCTTTAATAAAGGCAGCGATCGCTTTGTCGAGATGTGCTTGTTCGTGTGCGGCACTTAATTGAACACGAATCCTGGCCTGGCCTTTAGCCACCACCGGAAAGAAAAACCCAATGACATAGATGCCTTCTTCTAACAAGCGAGCCGCCATTTTCTGCGCCAATACTGCATCGTACAACATAATGGGTACAATGGGGTGATCGCCTGGTTTAATATCAAATCCGGCTTCTGTAATCTTACTTCGGAAGTAGCGAGTGTTATACTCTAATTTGTCACGAAGCTCAGTGGTTTCCGTGAGCATATCTAATACAGCAATAGAAGCACCTACAATGGAAGGGGCCAGCGTATTGCTGAATAAATATGGTCTTGAACGCTGGCGGAGCATTTCAATAATTTCTTTACGTCCGCTAGTGAATCCACCAGAAGCTCCACCGAGCGCTTTACCCAAAGTACCGGTAATGATATCGATCTTACCCATTACACCGCGGTATTCATGGGTACCCCGACCTGTTTTACCAAGAAAACCAGAGGAGTGACATTCGTCGATCATTACCGCAGCATCATATTTTTCTGCGAGTACCACAATCTTATCTAGCTGAGCAATGGTACCATCCATACTAAAGGAACCATCCGTGATAATGATTCGGCTTCTGCAAGAAGCTGCTTCCTGAAGTTTACGCTCCAGGTCTTCCATATTATTATGCTCATATCTAAAACGCTGTGCCTTACAAAGACGAACCCCATCAATAATGGAAGCATGATTCAATGCATCAGAGATCAATGCATCTTCCTCATTGAACAAGGGCTCAAATACACCGCCATTTGCGTCAAAGGCCGCTGCATATAAAATCGTATCCTCGGTACCGAGAAAAGCAGAAATTTTAGCTTCCAGTTCCTTGTGAATATCCTGCGTACCACAAATAAAACGTACACTGCTCATGCCAAAGCCACGTTGGTCAATAGCTTGATGTGCTGCCTCAATTACTTTGGGATGCGAGGAAAGTCCCAGATAATTATTAGCACAAAAATTCAGCACCTCAAGTCCGCCCACTTTTATAACTGCACCTTGTGGACTCTCAATCACACGCTCCGTTTTAAATAGTCCGGCTTGTTTGATCTCCTCCAGCTCGGCGCCCACACGTTGTACTAACTTTTCGTTCATACCTTTTATTTGCCACAAAGATAGGTGGCCTTACCATTGGTGTAATTACAACAATCTTTTACCTGTCTTAACATTTTTTTCAATTTTATGCGGCTAGTTTTGCGCCACAAAACAAAAAATCACATGACTGCTTTTCGTTCAAGCCTTTTTGTAATTACGATGCTGTTTTCCCTGACTGCTATAGCGCAGAAAGACACCATCATTATCAATCGCGGGAAAACCATTTACACTAAAGTGGATACTTTCAAAATCGGGAACGACCCCTCGAATATTGAAAGAATTATAGTTATCAAAGGGGATAGTCTTAGCGTCAACAAAACGGACAGCTTTGTTCTCAAAACCGATAAAATTGTGATGGGTAAAACAACCATCCTTTCCAAAACGGATACAGTGAATGGTAAGCAACAAAAAACAGTGGAGATTTCAGTTTCTGGTGAAGGACTAGGTGAAATGATCGAAAAACAAATCGACTTTTTTACCAATCGTGATAAAAAGCCAGGAAAGAAAGTTGAAGGATTTGACTTATTTAAAACAGAAAAACTGGTAGAAGGCTTTGATCTGTTCAAAACGGAAAAGAAAAAGGAACTCAAAAACATTGAAAACTTCTGGTGGGTGCTGGACCTTGGATTTTCAGGGTACACTGACCAAAGCAACTACGCCCTGGCGCGTACGATCGGATTTGTAGCTCCCAATGTTGGCAAAGACCAACTAAAGCTGAATATGGCCGCTTCAAGAAACGTAAACCTTTGGATCTTGATGCAGCGTGTGAACCTGGTTAAGCATAGGTTGAACTTAAAATATGGTGTAGGACTGGAGATGAACAATTATCGTTTTGAGCAGGAGAATATACAGTTTCAAAAAAATCCAACAGCTATCTATTTAGGAATGGTGGAATACAATAAAGTAAAACTAGCCGCAGATTATATTACTGTACCCATGATGTTGAACCTAAATACATCGCCAGAAAAAAGTAATGGACTCAGACTTTCTGCGGGAGTGAGTGCCGGATTTTTATATTCTTCCCGTTTCAAAACAAAAGAGGGAGGAGATATCGATAAAATCAGAAGCGACTTCGACCTTGAACCTTTCAAATTTTCATGGGTGGGCGAATTAGGATTAGGCCCCATCACGCTCTACACCAATTTTGCTATGAATAATATGTGGAATAAAGGATTGGATATGCGTCCTTACAATGTTGGAATTCGATTGGGAGCTCGTCCAGAAAAAGCAAAAACTAAAACTATCACTGCAACTAAAAAGCCAAGTTCCTTCAGCTGGTCTGAAAAACTTTAATCGGCTACCCGCCCTGCTGCGATCTCGTCTACTACGGCGGGATCCAGCAAGGTGCTAGTATCTCCTAAGTTTTTAGTTTCCCCCTCTGCAATTTTTCGAAGTATACGTCGCATGATTTTTCCACTGCGCGTTTTAGGAAGTCCTTTTACAAACTGAATTTTATCTGGCTTTGCAATCGGACCGATTTGACGAGTTACCGTTTGCAAAATATCTTTTCGGGTTAATTGAGGATCGTCATGTAGTTGCTCCATGATTACATAAGCATAGATACCCTGTCCTTTGATATCATGTGGGTATCCCACTACTGCACTTTCCACTACCCCAGCATGCATATTGATAGCATTCTCTACTTCGGCCGTTCCTAATCGGTGTCCACTTACGTTTAATACATCATCCACCCGACCAGTAATTCTGAAATTGCCTTGTTCGTCCTTCAAAGCACCATCTCCGGTAAAATAGAGACCAGGATACGTAGAGAAATAATTTTGACGACAACGTTCATGATCGCCATAGGTAGTTCGTAAAATACCAGGCCACGGTGCTTTGACACACAAGTTGCCTTTGTAATGTCCCTGTTCGTCCTTCACTGTTATTTCTTTGCCCGTTTCATCCACCAAAATGGGTTGAATACCGGGCATAGGCAAGGAAGCCCAGGAAGGAATACCCGGTGTAACACCCGCCATGTTGGAGATCATACAACCTCCTGTTTCAGTTTGCCACCAGGTATCAACAACAGGACATTTTTCTTTTCCTACATTTTTATGATACCAATGCCATGCTTCTTCATTGATGGGCTCACCTACTGTGCCCAATACCTTGAGTGAAGAAAGATCTTTTCCCTCCAAGGGCGTGGTACCAAATCCCATCAAACTTCTGATGGCGGTTGGTGCTGTATACAAAATGTTCACGCGATGTTTTTCAACAATATCCCAGAAACGCCCGGCATCGGGCCAGGTGGGAATTCCTTCGAATAATACACAGGTAGCGCCTGCACTTAATGGACCATAGAGGATATAACTATGCCCAGTAATCCACCCGATATCGGCTGTACAAAAATGAATATCGCCAGGTTGGTATTGAAACGCATTCACAAACGTGTAATTAGTCCACACCATATAACCTGCCGTAGTATGCACTACTCCCTTGGGTTTACCTGTACTTCCTGATGTATAGAGAATGAATAAAGGATCCTCAGCATCCATTGTAGCAGCTTGCTGATGCACTACTCCATTTACTTCAACCTGTGCTTCGGCATGTTCCATTTCGTCCTCCCACCATACATCACGGCCCTTCAACATCGATACGGGCGTGCGTGTGCGTGTATAGACAATTACCTTCTTCACTAATTTATTTCCGATCAGCGCATCATCAATCACTGATTTAAGTGGAATATCTTTATTGCCACGATACGCTCCATCGCAGGTAACAATAAATTCTGCTTTTGCATCTTCCAAGCGATCCGCAATACTCTGGGCAGAAAAACCACCAAACACCACACTATGTATTGCTCCGATACGCGCACAGCCCAATACCGCATAAGCCAACTCAGGAACCATTCCCATATAAATACAAACGCGGTCTCCTTTTTTTACTCCATTGTTCAATAACACTTGTGCAAATTGACAAACGCGTTTGTGCAATCGGTTGTACGTAACCACACGTACGCGTTCATTCGGATCATTGGGTTCCCAGATAATAGCGGGTTTATCGCCTAACGTAGCCAAATGACGATCGATACAATTCTCCGTGATATTTAGTTTGGCACCAGCAAACCACTCAACCTTAGGTTCTTCAAAATTCCAAGACAACACCTTATCCCATTTCTTTTTCCAAGAGAAGTTTTCGGCTACTGTTGCCCAGAATTGTTCGGGATTCTCCACACTCTGCTTGTACGCTTGTCGGTAAGCAGCCTCACTACGTATTTGATAGGGATAAGACATAGTATTTTTTTGCAGGAACTAAAATTATTGAATGGATCTTGAACCAAAGAGTCTAAAAGTGAAAAGCCCAATGAATGCGGAGAGTAAGGAGGCCACCAGGATTGCTACTTTGGAGCTGACTATCGTAGCAGGATCTGGAAAAGCCAAGATGGTAATAAAAATTGACATGGTAAACCCGATGCCTGCTAACATTCCTGCAGCCATGATATGTTTCCAAGCTACCCCCGACGGTAAAGAAGCTGTTTTGATTTGCACAGCCACTGCACTAAACAGTACTATTCCAATTGGTTTGCCTAAGGTCAAACCCATCATAATCCCTAAGCTATTTACTGAGCCGAGTGTATGTAAAATTTCACCCGAAAGAATAATGCCTGTATTTGCTAATGCAAAAACAGGTACTATAAAATAGGCTACAATGGGGTGTAAAAAATGTTGGAGTCGGGCAGATAAGGATTGATCACCGCCCTTTCCAAATGGTATGGCAAAAGCAAGTAATACCCCACTAATGGTAGCGTGCACTCCCGACCGGAACATACAATACCATAGTACTAATCCGCCAATACCATAGACCCAACCCTTAGTGATACCCTTTTTACCCATGAAAAAAAGTAACGCAAAAGTCAATAAGGCAATACTTAAATAGAGTATTGAAAGTTGCTCGGTATAAAAAAGTGCAATCACTAAAATGGCACCCAGATCATCAATGATGGCAAGGGCAGTGAGAAAAACTTTTATGGCAGGTGGAACAGCTTTACCAGCCAGCGATAAAATACCTAGTGCAAAAGCAATATCAGTAGCCATAGGTATCCCCGCACCGGAAGCCGTAGGGGTTCCATTGTTCAATAACAAATGAATTCCGGCGGGCACCAACATACCCCCAAGTGCTGCAACAATAGGTAATATAGCAAGACGAAAAGTAGAAAGCTCTCCGATATATATTTCTCTCTCGATCTCCAGCCCGACCAGTAGAAAAAATACGGCCATCAAGCCATCGTTAACCCATAGTTCAACCGTAAGACCGGCAAAAGGGTAATGCCAGAAATGCGCATAGTTCTCTCCCCAGGAAGAATTGGCGACCAAAAGAGACAGCGCTGTACACCCAATCAGTAAAAATCCTGAAAATTTTTCGCTTTTAAAAAAGTCCAAAAACAGCCGGGTAAAGACCAGGTTGCGGGAATTGGAGGATTGAGTTCCGGACATAGATTGAATTTCAGGGGCTTAGCCTGGTGTTTTGGAAGCCTCAAGTTAATTATTTACAGTTCTTTGACAAGGGTCATTGGCAAAAAAATTGCGTTTATTGTAAATTTGCGGCTCAGTATGAAACTGATTGCTTCAATATTACTCTTTGTTTTCTCCCTAACGGTCACATTGCCGGTGGCTCAAGCCCTGCTGGCAAAAAATCAAATAACCCTTTTTGTGGTGGACGAAGAAAAAAGCGGATCAAACGAATTGAATGAGATCAAGGAAGAGAAAAAGGATATTGCAAATCAGTTTTACTTATCAGTCATAGCCATGCAACTGGCTTTATCACTTGATTTATTTTGTCTGAATCAAGCGAAAATTCCATCCGCCCCATTACTGGAAAAAACTACGCCCCCTCCCAATTTTTGTTGATTGAATTTGTAAACTGCTTTTCAAAAACTGAAAAGCGGATTGTTCCAATCTATCAACAAAATAAAAATGAAATCTCCCAAGAGCCCGTTATCCAGGATTCTGGATTTAGTTAAACTGGAAAAAGCTGAAATCTGGTCAATTTACTTTTATGCCATCCTCAATGGCTTAATTCTGCTGAGTGTTCCCTTAGGCATTCAATCTATCGTTGGATTTGTGATGGGTGCCTCTTTTCGCGCTTCCATTTATGTGTTGATCCTATTAGTGGTAGTAGCTGTGCTTGTTAGCGGCTTGATGCAGATCAATCAGATGAAGATCATCGAGAAAATCCAGCAGCGGATTTTTGTTCGTTATGCCTTTGCTTATGCAGATACAATCCCACGTCTTGATTTAAAAAAAGCGGATGGCATTTATCTACCTGAACTAATCAACCGCTTTTTTGATACAGCTACGCTACAAAAAAGTTTAGCCAAGATTCTATTAGAAATCCCAGCGGCTACTATTCAAATTTGCTTTGGACTCATTTTATTATCCTTCTATCATCCCGCCTTTATTATTTTTTCACTTTTATTGGTGGTGATCCTTTGGTTGATCATCTATTTTACTGGTGGAAAAGGACTCGAAAGTAGTTTAGAAGAGAGTCGCAGTAAATATAAAGTAGCCGCTTGGTTGGAAGAAATGGCTCGCGTAATCAAATTTATAAAACTGGCTGCGGGACACGCCTTGCATTTGAAAAAAACAGATGAAGCTACCATTAGTTACTTAAAAGCAAGAAACGATCACTTTAAGATTCTACTATTACAATATCGAAGCTTAGTAGCATTCAAAACAGCAATCACAGCAGCTATGCTAGTGTTTGGCTCCATACTATTAGTAAATCAACAGCTGAATATTGGTCAATTTGTAGCGGCAGAGATTGTCATTCTAACCATCTTGAATTCAGTTGAAAAACTAATTATCAATTTGGATAGCGTATATGATACACTTACAGCCGTAGACAAATTAGCGAAGCTGACAGATAAGCCATTAGAAGAGAGTGGTATGATACCTATGACAAAAACAGATCAAGGAATTTTACTACAGGGCGAAAATATCAGCTACAGTTACTCAGAAAAGCAGCCTGTTTTGCACGATTTGAATTTTGATTTTCAACCAGGTCAATTGATCTGTATCCAGGGAAAAGCCGGTACAGGCAAATCAACCCTGCTTCGACTGCTGGATGGTGCTTACACGGATTTTTCAGGGTCGCTACAAATGGACAAGATCCCTGTTCGGAATTTTGAACTCAATTCGTTACGAGGACAGATAGGAATTCTCTTACATCAACATGATATTTTTCAAGGCACGCTTTGGGAAAACATAACCATGGGTCGAGAAAATGTTTCCATAGAAAAAGTTGTTGAACTTTTTCAAAAGGTTAGTCTGTCTGCTTATTTCTCAACATTACCAAAAGGGTTTGACACTGAACTGGATCCAACCGGCCAACGCTTACCCCGACAGATTATTCATAAAATTTTATTAGTACGGGCACTAATTGGATCTCCTCGTTTGCTTTTGCTTGAAGAACCTTGGAGTGGTATGGATAGTGGTACAAAAAATAAAGTCATAGCACTGCTACAAGAATATCAGTCAAGCACAAGAGTAGTTGTGAGTAATGACGAAGTATTTGCCGCTACCTGCGATCAGGTTTTATTAATGACAGAAGATGGCACTTTGGTTAAATCCTACATAAAATAATTAGCATGGACACGCAACATTATAAATCCCACGAATATGTATACCGGTACGATCGTAAAAGCCGGGTCAAAAATTGGTTTTTTGGAATATTACTTGGAATGGCAGTAATTCTGTTTTTGCCCTGGACACAGAATTTCAGAAGTAACGGATTAGTTACTACCCTTTATCAAGATCAACGCCCACAACAGGTAAATACCATCATCGGAGGACAATTAATTAAATGGTATGTAAAAGAGGGAGATGTTGTTAAAGCAGGAGATACCCTGATCCAACTAGCCGAAGTAAAGCCAGACTATCTGGATCCTGCACTGTTGGAACGGACCGCTGAACAGCTGGAGGGTAAATCTCAATCCGTTGAATTTTATAAACAGAAAGCTGGAACAGCATCGTTACAAATCGAAGCGCTGGACAAAGGAATTGGGTTGAAGCTTGAGCAATTAAAAAATAAGTTGGTCCAGCTTGAATTAAAGGTCCAAGCTGACAGCGCGGAAACGATTGCAGCTACCAATGATTTGAATATTACCCGCGTACAATACGAACGCCAACGCGTTATGTTTGATAGCGGGCTAGTCTCCTTAACACAACTAGAACAACGTAATCAGTCCTTTCAATCTGCGCTGGCTAAAAAAATAAGCGCAGAGAATAAATTAGCTAACACCAAACAGGAATTGGTCATTACCCGTCTTGAGATCAATGCGCAAGTGCAGGACAATCGAGAGAAAAAAGCAAAAGCAGATGGAGATCGATTACAATCACTCACTGCAATAGCAAATGGACAAGCAGAAATTGCAAAATTGAAAAACTTATATGCCAGCTATACAATCCGAAATGGAATGTATTATATTCTGGCTCCACAAAACGGACAAGTGATCAAAGCAAAAAAAGCAGGATTAGGTGAATATGTCAGGGAGGGTGAAATGATTGTGGAGATTGTACCCGAGAAAATAGCCTATGCCGTTGAAATGTTTGTCCGGCCATTGGATGCTCCGCTGATTAATCCTGGACAAAAAGTTCGGTTGCTGTTTGATGGTTTTCCAGCAATTGTATTTAGTGGATGGCCAAATGCCTCATATGGAACCTTTGGAGGCATCGTTACTGCGGTGGAGCGAAATACTAATGGTGAAGGAAAATTCAGAGTACTGGTAAAAGAAGATCCGAGCGATAAACCATGGCCACCACAACTACAAATCGGTGCAGGTGGACAAGGAATTGCACTTTTGAAAGATGTTCCGGTCTGGTACGAGCTATGGCGAAATATCAACGGTTTTCCGGCAGACTATTATAAACCCGGCTCAAAAACTGATACCAAAAAATGATACACTTGAAACGTAAAATATTTTTTTTACTGCTTTGTATGGGTTTGGTGACAGCACGTAGTATAGCACAGCCCTTGCCTATTACATTATCATTCGAAGAACTGACCGCTATGGTTATTAAGTATCATCCAATTGCCAAACAGGCGGAAATACAAATTGACCAAGCAAAACAAGACTTACGCATTTCCCGCGGTGCCTTTGATCCTGTGTTTAATTATAACGTAGGCGAAAAAACATTTGACGGCACATCCTACTATGCCTATCAACAACCCCAACTGAGTATCCCAACCTGGTTTGGTGTAACCGTGAAAAGTGGAGTGGAGCAAGTAGAGGGTAACCGGGTTGACCCCACAGAAACACTGGGACGCAGCAGTTATCTGGGATTGCAGATCCCACTCGGGCGTGATTTATTAACTGACAAGAGAAGAACTGATCTCCAAAAAGCAAAAATTGCAAAAGCTGCTTCTTACACGGAGCGGAGAAAAATGTTGAATGACTTATTACTGGAAGCACACAGTGCTTATTGGGAGTGGTGGCAAACTGGACGTGTATTTTTAATTGCTTCGGAGGCGCTTAGTGTAGTAAGAAAAAGAGTTGACTTTGTTCGTGGAAGCGTCAAGCTAGGCGATCGTCCGGCAATTGATACAACCGAAGCCGTAGCCCAGCTTCAACTTTTTGAAATGCAATGGAATACCGCACTACTAAATCTTAGAAAAAAACAATGGGAATTATCCCAATACCTGTGGCAGGAAAATCAAACTCCTTATCTGTTGCCTGAAAACTGCCAGCCTTTTTCCAATGAATTTGAACGATATACCTCCCTGCAGAAGTTAAAGCCACTGGACAGCCTATTATCCCTTGCAAATAATAACCACCCGGAATTGATTCTTTATAACTTCAAACTAAATAGTTTGGAGATAGAAAAAAGATACCGGACACAACAGTTACTACCAAAAGCCACACTTAATTATAATTTTCTGGAGAGTGGCTTCCAATGGACAGCCCCCAAAACTGCACTCTTTGAAAATAATTATCAATATGGACTTTCTTTAAATATTCCCCTTCGACTATCTGCAGAACGTGGAGAATATAGGAAAGTGAGATATACCATTCAGTCTACTACTTTGGAACAAGATTTAAAAAAACTACAAATAGAAAATAAGGTACGTGCCAGCTATTTTGAAGTTGAAAATCTTCGGACACAGGTAAGCATTCAGGAAAAAGTGTTGATCAATAATCAGACCTTATTGAGAGGCGAGGAACTTCGATTCAGGACAGGCGAGAGTAGTCTGTTTTTGGTGAATGCGCGCGAAACAAGAGTTTGGGAATCTGCTCAAAAATTGGAAGAGGTAAAAGCAAAATACCTGATTGCCATTCAACAACTCTTCTGGTCTGCAGGGGTTTTAAATTAATTTCAATGTATGTCCAAAACAATTACTAACTCCATTGATAAAGCGGCTGCCTTACTCGTTGCCGGCGAAGTGGTAGCAATACCCACGGAGACCGTTTATGGACTGGCTGGAAATCTATTTAACCCCAGTGCGGTTGAAAAAATTTACACATTAAAAAACAGACCCCGTAACAACCCACTTATTGTTCATGTAAAAGACATGGAAGCTGCTCTTCCATTAATCACTGAATTCCCAAAGCCATTACAGCAACTCGCAGAAAAATACTGGCCTGGCCCCTTGACAGTTTTACTAAAAAAATCAAAACTTGTGCCTGATTCAATTACAGCAGGCAGTGATTTTGTTGCTATTCGTGTACCGGCCCATCCTTTAACAAAGCAATTACTTGAACAAATCCCTTTTCCGCTTGTTGCTCCTAGTGCCAATCCTTTCACCAGAATTAGTCCAACCAAAGCTGAACATGTTGAACACTACTTTGGAGATTCAATCCCTTGTATCCTGGATGGAGGAAGTTGTTCAGTAGGTCTTGAGTCGACAATAATTGGCATGAACAACAATACGCCTCTGCTGTATAGAGAGGGTGTGCTGGGTAAATTGTTATTAGAAAGTTTGATTGGGCCGATTGAAAAATTTAATTCGCAAAAAAATGCAATATTGACACCTGGACAATGGCCGCGGCATTATGCGCCGCTGACCAAAACTATTCTTTGTAAAAGGGAGGAAATTATGCTGCATGTAAAAGATAATACCGGGATTATAGTTTATAAAGAGCCTCTTTTATCAGTGAACACAAATCAGCAACATATTTTGTCTGAAACTGGAAGTCTGGTAGAAGCCGCAAAAAATCTCTACCAGATTTTGCACCATGTGGATAAACAGAAATATGAAACAATCATTTGTGAAATGTTACCGCAGGAGGAATTAGGCAATACCATCAATGATCGACTCAAGCGTGCCTCCTCAAGTGAAATTGATAATATTCCCCAGTAAATAATTGACCCCTATCTTTATACTCCTTATCCGAGAATTATGCCATCTACCCCCACCTTTAAAGATTACATTAAAAGCTTACCCAATGACCTAACAGCCTCTGTGGTTGTTTTTCTGGTTGCCCTACCCCTCTGCTTGGGTGTAGCATTGGCATCTAATGCACCATTATTTAGTGGCATCATAGCAGGTGTTGTAGGGGGCATTGTTGTTGGACTGGCCAGCCGGTCACATTTAAGTGTAAGCGGCCCTGCTGCCGGACTGACTGCAATAGTTGCTGGATCACTGGCCTTACTCCCTTCATTTGAAGCCTTCTTGTTGGCGGTAGTAATGGCGGGCATTATGCAATTAATTCTTGGGTTTGTTAAGGCAGGCGTAATTGGAGATTTTGTTCCTGGCAGTGTGATCAAAGGAATGCTGGCCGCAATTGGTTTAATCCTGCTGATTAATCAGTTTCCACATTTATTAGGAGACGATTCACAGTTTGAAACTGATGAAGGTGTACCACGTAAGGGCAATATTTTTAGTAACTTCTTTTTTGCTTTTACTAACATTAACACCAGCGCTTTCATCATTGGGGGACTGGCATTATTAATAAATATTATTTGGGAAAAATTTCAGAAAGGAAAGACGGGAATTATTCGCTTTGTTCCAGGTCCCTTACTCATGGTATTATTGGGTGTACTACTCAATCAATTATTTAAAGTACAGGGCTGGCTACCTGCCTTAGAGGGCGAACATCTTGTAATTTTGCCCGCTGCGAGTAACCCGCAAGAGTTTCTTTCTTTTTTTACAAGTCCTGACTGGTCTCAATTTGGAAATTCTGCAGTACTAACTGTTGCTATTACGCTGGCATTGGTTGCCAGCCTAGAAACCTTGCTCAGCATTGAAGCAGTTGATGAATTAGATCCATATCAACGAGTAACGCCAACCAACCGTGAATTGAAAGCACAGGGCTTGGGTAATATAGTTTCCGGACTCTTGGGTGGACTACCTGTTACCAGTGTTATTGTTCGCTCCTCAGCCAACGTAAATTCAGGAGCCAAAACAAAAATGTCAACCATTTACCACGGCACACTCCTGCTGCTTTGTGTTGCATTCATACCCCTAATCCTGAACCAGATTCCAAAATCTGCACTAGCGGCTATTTTAATTTTCACCGGATATAAATTGGCAAAACCTTCATTATTTGTAAGCTATTACAAAAAAGGATGGAACCAGTTTCTTCCTTTTGTTGGAACCATTGCCGCTATATTGGCGACAGACTTACTAAAAGGAGTTATAATTGGAATTGGAATTGCTATCATCTTTATCATTCGATCTAACTTTAGATCAGCAATCATAGTAGTAAGTGACGCCAACAAATATTTGGTACGCCTAAGAAAAGATGTTTCCTTTCTAAATAAGGTCATTTTAAAGCAGGGATTAGAAAAAGTTCCTGCCAACTCCTTTGTAATTATCGATGTATCTCGAGCTGATTTTATTGATCAGGACATTATAGAGATTATTGAAGACTTTCAAAAGCACGCGCCACTTGAAAATATTAAAGTCGAAATCAAACAAAGCCCATTTAAAAAATCAATCTTCAATAACGCATAAAATAATTTTATGAAAGCTTACGAAAAACTACTCTTAGAAAATAAAGCCTGGGCCGCTGAAAAAGTGGGAGATGACCCAGACTTTTTCAACAGACTAGCAAATATCCAAACTCCCGATTTTCTATGGATTGGCTGTAGTGACAGCCGTGTGCCTGCCAATGAGATTACCGGGACACAGCCAGGCGAGATCTTTGTACACCGCAATGTGGCTAATATGGTAGTGCATACAGATTTAAATCTGCTAACCGTGTTGGAATATGCGGTTCATCACTTAAAAGTTAAACATGTGATTGTTTGTGGTCACTATGGTTGTGGAGGGGTAAAAGCATCCATGACACAACACAACTTTGGCATCATCAATAAGTGGCTTCGTAATATCAAAGATGTATATCGCTTTCATCGGGATGAAATTGATAGTATTAAAGACGAAGAAGGTCGAGTAAACCGAATGGTAGAACTAAATGTGCAGGAGCAAGTCATGAACCTGGCCAAAACCTCTATTATTCAAAAAGCCTGGAAGCAAAATCAATACCCTCATTTACACGGATGGGTATATGGTCTGAAAGATGGATTAATCAAATCTATTTTTGAAATGCCTGCAGGAACCCATATTGATCCCTTGTACGAATTTGATGATCTCTGAGTTACCTTCGTGGCATGTCCATCGAGGTAAGCGGTCTTCTTAAGGAATATGGCACCCAGCGCGCCGTAAACAATATTTCCTTTCAGGTGAAGCAAGGGGAAATTGTAGGTTTTCTAGGCCCCAATGGAGCGGGTAAATCCACTACTTTAAAAATGTTGACGGGCTATCTGCAACCTACTGCAGGAAATGCAAAAGTTTGCGGACTGGACCTGGCAATACAGCCACTGGAGGTTCGAAAAAAACTAGGATATCTCGCAGAACAAAATGCGTTGTACCCGGATCTCTATGTACGCGAGTACCTTTCTTTTATTGCAAGAGTTCATCACGTAAATAAAATTACCGAGGCAGTTGAACAGGCATTAGCCCTGACAAGACTTGAACAAGAAGCGCACAAAACCATTGGACAGCTTTCCAAAGGATATAAACAGCGAGTAGGATTGGCAGCCGCCTTAATTCATAATCCGGAGGTTTTGATTTTGGACGAACCCACTTCAGGGTTAGACCCCAACCAATTGGCAGAGATCCGAACTCTGATCAAGCAGCAGGGGCAAACCAAAACCGTTTTATTCTCCACGCATATCCTGCAAGAAGTAGAGGCGCTTTGTGATCGCGTGATCATCATTAATAAGGGGACCATTGTTGCAGATAGTCCATTAAACAAACTTGCGGAGACAGTATCTTTGCCGCGCCGTGATATGAAATTGGAAGAAATATTCCGCTATCTGACCGGCGAATCTTAAAACCAACAATACGACTATACCCATGAGCTACATTGCTGAGATTTTTGCCCGACAAATTTTAGACTCCAGAGGAAACCCAACCGTTGAGGTGGATGTAATCACTGAAAATGGTGCTTTAGGACGGGCCGCTGTTCCAAGCGGCGCCAGCACAGGTATTCACGAAGCGGTTGAACTAAGAGATGGAGACAAAAAGAAATACCTCGGTAAAGGAACGCTCAAGGCCGTTGACAATGTCAATAAAAAGATTGCCCCGCTTCTGTTAGGATATGATGTTGCCGATCAAACGGGCATCGATGAAATCATGATTCAAATAGACGGCACTCCCAATAAAAGTAAATTAGGTGCTAATGCAATGTTGGCCGTAAGTATGGCTGTTGCAAAGGCAGCTGCGGAGGAAGCTGGACTTCCCTTATTTCGTTATATAGGCGGAACCAATGCCAAAGTGTTGCCAATGCCTATGATGAACATTCTCAACGGCGGAGCGCATGCCGATAATAAAATCGATTTCCAGGAGTTTATGGTATTGCCGGTAGGCGCACCCAACTTCAGCGAAGGTTTACGTTGGGGCGTTGAAATTTTTCATGCCCTCAAAACAGTACTCAAGAAAAAAGGATATAGCACCAATGTAGGGGATGAAGGTGGTTTTGCACCAAATATCCAAAGCAATGAGGAAGCAATTGAAACTGTATTGACGGCTATTGAGGCTGCAGGTTACAAAACAGGTACACAGATCAAAATTGCGATGGATGCTGCCAACAGCGAACTATGGGACAGCAAGAAAAAGAAATATGTTTTTCATAAGAGCAGCGGGAAAGAAATGAGCAGCGAACAATTGGCTAAGTACTGGGAAAGCTGGGTAAAAAAATACCCCATCTGCAGTATCGAGGATGGTATGGCAGAAGACGATTGGGCCGGTTGGAAAATGCTTACCGAAGCAGTAGGGACTAAATGCCAGCTGGTAGGAGACGATCTTTTTGTAACCAATGTGGAGCGTTTACAACAGGGTATTGATAAAGGAATTGGTAATGCCTTATTGGTAAAAGTGAATCAGATCGGTACCATTACGGAAACTATCAATGCTGTATCCTTAGCTCAGCACAATGGTTACAATACCATCATGAGCCATCGAAGCGGGGAAACTGAGGATACGACTATTGCTGATCTGGCGGTGGCCCTGAACTGCGGACAAATTAAAACTGGAAGCGCCTCTCGCACGGATCGGATGGCTAAATACAATCAGCTCTTACGCATCGAAGAGTTATTGGGAAGCTCAGCCATCTATCCAAAAGGAAAAATCAAATTTGGTAAATAATTTAAAGAGGGGCGAATCAAGCCCCTCTTTATCTTTGAGGAATACATGAACCAGTTTCTCTCTACCATTCCACCTTGGATTCGCAATAAATATTTTATTGCCACTGCCATTTTTATAGTGATTGTATTGTTCCTGGATAAAAATGATTTGTTTACGCAATTAGACCGTAAACGAGAGTTACACAAATTGGAAAAAACCAAAGAGTATTATTCCAAACAGATTGAATTGGAGCGGAAGGAATTGGAATCGCTGAAGAAAAATCCGGCTACTATTGAAAAATATGCCCGGGAAAAATACCTGATGAAAAAGGACAATGAGGACCTGTTTCTGATCACGGAAAAGCCTGCAACCCCAAAAAAATAAGCCCTTTCTCAGCTTTTACACAATAAGGGATCCCCTTTCTCGTTTCTAGGTAGTATCATTTGATGATTCACCCCATGTACTCCTACACCCCCGAAGATTTAGTCCTTTATCTCTACAACGAAATGGAGGCCCCCCGCCGGGTAGCCCTGGAGGAAGCACTGGAAACAGACTGGACGCTTCGTGAAAAAATGGGTGTTCTCAAGACTACCCTACAACGCTTAGATCGTACACTTGAAACTCCCCGCACCGAAGTAATTCTTAACGTACTTCGCTATGCCGCCAGTACAGCGGTGCAGACCGTTCGTTGATCCGTAACTTGCGGCCATGACCCGCCAACAGAAGTACCAATTTGTTACGGACTATTTCCTTTCCCACGCCCCCGATGCAGAGACTGAGTTGTTCTATGATAATCCCTACCAATTATTGGTGGCGGTAATTTTATCAGCGCAATGCACCGATAAACGCGTCAATCAAACCACTCCTGCCCTATTTAAAAAATTTCCTACCCCGCAAGCTTTGGCAAAAGCCAGTTTTGAGCAAGTGTTCCCCTTGATTCAAAGTATATCCTACCCCAATAATAAATCCAAACACTTGATTGGAATGGCACAAAAACTAATCAAGGATTTTGGAGGAGAAGTACCCATGACCGTCGAAGAATTAGTTCAACTACCTGGTGTGGGACGCAAAACTGCCAATGTAATTACATCGGTAATAGACAATCAGCCCAACATGGCAGTGGATACGCATGTGTTTCGGGTAAGCAGAAGAATTGGATTGGTACCATCAACCGCCACTACACCACTGGCCGTAGAAAAAATATTAATTAAAAATTTTCCAGCCTCGCTCATTCACAAAGCACACCATTGGCTGATCCTGCATGGCCGATATACTTGTGTTGCACGTAGCCCCCAATGTGAAAAATGTGGCTTGCAGGATGGATGTGCTGCTTTTAAAAGAAAAGCTTTTTAGTTTTTTCCACCTAGCATCTCTTCGAGACAAAGCACCAACTCCGTTTTAGTAATGGGTACACCCATGATTTTGTTATACCCTTTGGCATCGACTAAATAAGTGTCACGAATTATTTTGATCAACTGCCCGTTATTGATTTCCGGTATAAGGACTTGATCAAAATTCTTGATGAGTGCTCCCAGATTACGTGGGAAGGGACGTACATACCTGAGATGTGCATGACTAACCGCTTCACCACGGGCTTGCAATTCCGCTACGGCAGATTTGATAGCTCCATAAGTAGAACCCCAACCCAACACTAATATTTTTCCTTTTTCAGGACCACTGTCTAATTTTTGCTCCGGAATATACTCGGCAATCTTATCTACTTTTTCCTGACGAAGTTTTACCATCAGTTGGTGATTCTCCGGTTCGTAGTTCACATTACCGGTAATATTTTGCTTCTCCAATCCTCCAATACGATGCTCCAAACCGGCAGTACCGGGAACAGCCCAGGGACGTGCTAACTTTTGATCGCGTGCGTAGGGCTTGTACTTTTCTTCCCCTTCGTCCAATGCTGTTTTGAATTTTACTTCAATCGCTGGAAGATCTTTCGATTGCGGATAACGCCAAGGTTCAGCACCATTAGCAATATATCCATCACTTAAAAATATGACAGGTGTCATATGCTGAATGGAAATACGAACAGCCTCATAAATCGCATCAAAACAATCCGCAGGAGTGGAAGCAGATAAAATGGGCATTGGACATTCTCCATTTCGTCCGTAGTATGCCTGCATCAAATCACTTTGTTCTGTTTTAGTAGGCAAACCAGTAGAAGGACCGCCGCGTTGGATATTAATAACCAATAAGGGGATCTCCAGCATCACAGCCAAACCCATGGCCTCACCTTTTAAAGCAATACCAGGACCGCTGGAAGTAGTAATACCTAAAGCACCACCATAGGAAGCTCCTATGGCAGAAGTAATAGCGGCAATTTCGTCCTCCGCTTGAAAAGTACGAACCCCAAAGTTTTTATACTTGGAAAGATCATGCAGGATATCAGAAGCAGGCGTGATAGGATAAGATCCTAAAAAGAGTGGTAATCCGCTTTTTTGTGACGCAGCAATTAAACCAAGTGACAAAGCCTGGTTACCCATGATGGAACGATAAGAACCGGGTTCCATTTTGGCGCGCTCTACAGAATAGGTTGTAGTAAATGTTTCAGTAGTATCGCCGTAATTATACCCCGCTTGCAAGACCGCAATATTACTATTCATGATATCGGGCTTCTTGGAAAACTTTTCTTTGATAAAGTTGATTGTGTTTTCCATTTCACGGCCGTACATCCAATACAAAAATCCCAGCACGAACATATTCTTTGCACGGTCCTTCTCTTTCATGCCGAGTGTAACATCTTTGAGCGCCTCACGCGTCATTTTTGTTACATCCATCTTGAACACTTCATAATTAGTAAGACTTCCATCCTCCAAGGGGTTAACGCCCTCTGGATAGTTAGCCAATCGTAAATTCTTTGCATCAAAACCATCTGTATTTGCAATGATCTTACCACCTTTCTTCAGGGCTTTCAGATTTACTTTTAAGGCAGCTGCATTCATAGCAACCAATACATCACAGGCATCACCCGGTGTAAATACACGATCGGAAGAAAAACGCAATTGAAATCCACTCACACCAGGTAGCGTACCCTGTGGTGCACGAATTTCTGCAGGGAAATCAGGAAAAGTAGCCAAGTCAATTCCTAATAACGCCGTGTTGTTTGTAAACTGACTTCCGGTCAACTGCATACCATCGCCACTGTCCCCAGCGAATTTGATCACTACATCCTGTAATATTTCCTGTTTGCGGCCCATACTTGTGTTTTAAGTTCGGACTATGAATTTAATAATTATTGACTCAATTTACCGGGATGGCCTAACCATACTTTTCTTCCTTGTATACGGCGTACAATAAACATTACACCTACAAAAATGAAAAAGAAGGGTCCGGCAAATCCAAGTAAGGCGATATAGCGGGTGCCATAGAATTTTTCCATAGGCCGACGCAACCGCTCTGCAATCAGATACATGCCGGGTACCATGATCAGTGTAAGGAAGAAGGAGAAAATGAGTCCGAATATAATGGTCCAACTAAGTGGGCCCCAGAAGACTACACTGTCTCCGCCAAAAAAGATATTGGGACGAAGGTGTTGGAACAGTCCGGCAAAGTCAATATTAAAACCTACGGCCAGCGGCAATAAGCCCAAAATTGTAGCTACAGCAGTTAAGAGTACCGGGATAATTCGAATTTTTCCGGCCTGGATGGCTGCTTCACGCGTGCGATAGCCACGGGTACGCAATTCATCGGTAAACTCAATGAGCAGAATTCCGTTTTTAATTACAATACCAGCCAGTCCCACTACCCCTACACCCACCATGATAGTCGCTAGCGTAATACCGCTTAATGCATAACCTAAAAAAACGCCAATCACGGAAAAGAAGATCTCAGTGATAACGATGAAAGGCTTACTCATACTATTGAATTGCAAAACCAGAATTAAAAAGATGATTCCAATAGCCATTAGCAGCGCTGTTCCCAAAAAGGCTTGTGTCTCTTGCTCTTGTTCACTTTGGCCTTGCTGACGAATTACTATATCAGATGGGATAGAGGTACTATTTATAAATTCTTGAATTCTTT
>ENA-OUVC01000317-OUVC01000317.1-marine-metagenome-genome-assembly--contig:-NODE-317-length-33287-cov-3.695784_pt1 | contig 33287 bp, 31 predicted proteins | sample MGYA00248622_ERZ508571 | MGnify/ENA primary metagenome ERZ508571 (study PRJEB26236, sample SAMN06267175) | marine metagenome | isolation source: Columbia River Estuary | place: USA:Columbia River Estuary... | reverse complement strand
GGCCGATGGACTCGTCGAGCGAATTCCCGACAATGTTACCGACGAGGACGCGGTGTTTACGCCACTCGCCGCCATCGCTCTTCAAGGGATACGCTTGATAGGTGCCCAGCCCGGCGACCGCATCGTGGTCAGTGGTCTGGGCTTAATTGGCCAACTCGCGGTGCGCTTACTGGTCGCCCAAGGGTACGAGGTCTATGGCCTCGACCCCGATCCGGACAAATGCCTGGCCGCCGAACGTTTCGGCGCCCGCTGCTTCACGTTACACGCGTCGGCTGATCCGTTGCCCGACATCCTGGCTTGGTCGGAAGGGTCGGGCGTTGCGGGGGTACTCATCACCGCTTCCACGCCGGCCTCAGAGCCCGTTAATCTCGCCGCCCGTTGTTGCCGTCGCCACGGTAAAGTCGTCCTGGTTGGCGTAGTCGGACTGCAACTGAATCGCGCGGATTTCTACCGCAACGAAATCAGCTTTCAGGTTTCCCAGTCCTATGGCTCCCCCGACCCGACGGATGTTTACTCGGCGCGGAGTAACTTTCAGGCGGTACTCACGCTCATGGCCCAAGGGCGTCTGTCGACCGAGGGTTTAATCTCCGAACGCCTAGCGTTTGAGCATGCAGATCGCGCTTACGGCACGATGCACCGAAAGGGGACTCTGGGGCTGCTACTGGCCTATGGCGATGCCGAGGGCCTCTTAGCGCAAAACGTCACCCTCCGGGTATCCGTGCCGTCACCCGCCGTTCAGCAGGTGGCGCTCATCGGCGCAGGAAATTTTGCCGCCCGCACGCTCGTGCCTGCGTTACTCGCCCAAAATCCGTGCCCGGTCGTCGCCCATGTGGTTTCAGCCCGAGGTGCCTCCGCTTTGATTGTCGCCCGCCAAGCTAAGGCCTGGCGTGTCTCCACAGATTTACCGGCAGTCCTCGCCGATACGGCTATCCGCTCGGTCTTCCTGTCGACGCGACACCATCAGCACGCGGCCCAGGCCATCGCGGCCTTGCAGGCCGGCAAAGCCGTCTGGGTCGAGAAGCCGTTGGCACTCTCCGAGGTCGAGTTAACAGAAATCGCTGCCGCCCAAGCAGCCTCTGGTCAGCTCCTCATGGTGGGCTTCAACCGCCGCTTCGCCCCGCTGGCCCAACATATTGCCCAGCGCCTCCGGCAAATCCCAGGACCTAAACATTTTGAAGCCACCATCAACGCCGGCACCCTCGCGCGTGATCATTGGCTCTTAGACCCGCAAGTCGGTGGCGGACGGATTGTCGGCGAGGCCTGCCACTTCGTGGACCTCTTCCGTTACTGGGCGGGCGTTCCGATTGCTTCCGTCCACGCCACCTATCGCGGTGCCGACGGACAAGATGCGGGTCGCTTCACCTTAGAGTTTGCTGACGGCTCCACGGGCCAAATTCATTACCTCACGGACCTTTCGCCGAGTCAGCCCAAGGAGCACTTCCGGATTTCCGGCACGGATTGGGAAGTAGAAATCGATAACTGGACGAAGTGCCGCGGTCGCGGTATCGCTGGATTTAACCGCGGCGGCTTCTGGATGTCTTCGCCCGACAAAGGCCACCGCTGGGCGCTTCAAGCCTTTCTCCGGGCCGCCGCCACCGGCGCCGCCGCCCCCATTCCCCTCGACGAGTTACTGGAGGTATCCCGCTGGTCCATTCGTATGCAAAGCATGCCCATCTCTTCCTCTCCATGAACGACCTGTGCGTCCTCGGCCTCGGTTACATTGGTTTACCGACGGCTTCCATCTTCGCGACCAAGGGTAAGCGCGTCCTCGGCGTCGACATCAGCCCTACGGTGGTCGAGACCATCAATAGCGGTAAAATCCACATTCAGGAGCCCGACCTAGATGTGCTCGTCCGTGCCGCTGTGCAATCGGGCAACTTACGTGCGGCCACCGTCCCAGCATCGGCAGAGGTCTTCATTCTCGCCGTCCCCACGCCTTTTGACGTTCAGCCTGACGGGAGTCGCTTGCCCGACCTCTCGTATGTCGAGGCCGCCACCCGTTCGCTGGCTCCGCATGTCCGCGCCGGCAACCTGGTTATCCTTGAATCCACCTCTCCAGTCGGCACGACCGAAAAAGTAAAAGCTTGGTTAGAGGCTGAGCTGGCTCGCTGTGGCCTCGTACTCCCGCCGGATATTCTCTACGCGCATTGCCCCGAGCGCATCTTACCCGGTCAGATGCTCAAGGAACTGGTTTCCAATGACCGTATCGCGGGCGGCCTCACGCCCGCCGCGTCCGTTCGCGCCAAGGCCTTGTACGAGACCTTTTGCACCGCCCAGATTTTCCTGACCGACGCCCGGACGGCTGAGCTGGCGAAGTTGACCGAGAACGCTTTCCGCGACGTGAACATCGCTTTCGCTAACGAGCTATCGTTAATTTGTGATCGCCTAAAAATCGATGTCTGGGAACTCATCCGTTTGGCGAATCGCCACCCCCGCGTGAAGATTTTGCAGCCCGGGCCCGGGGTGGGCGGTCACTGTATCGCCGTCGACCCTTGGTTTATCGTGGCCGCAGCGCCCGCGGAGGCTCGCCTCATGCGCACGGCTCGCGAAGTGAATGACCACAAGCCGCATCACGTCGTCGCACAAGTCCGGGCGGCCGCCGCCCAGCACGCGGAGCCGGTCGTGGCCTGCCTCGGGCTAGCCTTCAAGGCTAACGTCGATGACTTACGCGAATCTCCGGCGGTCGAAATTACCGCGGCGCTCGCCGCTGCCGGCCTCCCCGTCTTGGCCGTCGAGCCGCATGTACGCACCTTGCCACCCAGCTTAGTAGGCAAGGCCAAGCTCGTGAGCCTTGAAGAAGCCATGGCGGCCGCGAACGTGATTGTTCTGCTGGTTGACCATCGGGCCTTCGGGTCGCTGACCTTAGCCTCGTTCGCTGGCAAGGCGCTCATCGATACGCGCGGCCAAATTCGCTAATCTTTTTGTATCTCTCCGCCCTCCAGCATCTTGGCCCCGTATGGTTTTTGCGGCGGCTTTGGTTACAGGCCGAACGTTCGTTCGGCTGGCTCGAGCGTCGCTGCCCGCTGCAGACTTGGGACCAGATTCAGGTGCCAGACGATTATGCGGCTCGCTGGCGTCGCTCCGCGCCGTGTCTGCCGATTGCTAAAATCGACCGGGCTTTTCTGGCCCCGCATGTGGAAGCGTGGGCAGTCGAGAATGGACATTCCCCCGTTGCTGACGCCGATCTCTTAGCGCTCGGGCGTTTTCGAATCTTTAACCACGACTTATTTGATGCCGGCGTGCAACCACGTTGGCAAACGAGCGTGCTCAATGGCGCTAGCGTGGATGCTTCCGTGCATTGGACGAAACTCTCGGACGCTAGCACTACCGACATCAAAGGGGTTTGGGAACTCTCGCGCTTCGCTTGGGTCTACCCGTTAGTGCGCGCTTGGGTGCTCGATGGAGAGACTCGGCACGTCGAACGGTTCTGGGCCTTGCTCGAAGACTGGATGCAGGCTAACCTGCCCAACCGTGGGCCGCAATGGATGTGCGGACAGGAAGCATCGTTCCGGCTCATCGCCGTGGCCTACGCGTTGCAGGCTTTTCGTAGTCACCCCGCAACGACGGATGCACGCGTGTTGCTGACCGCCCGGCTGGCGACGGCGACGGTGGAGCGTATCCAGGCGCACCTGTCGTACGCCCTTTCGCAGCAAAATAACCACGGCATCAGCGAGTCATTAGGGCTCTTCACCGCGGGCGCATTGTGGCCGCAGCTGGAAGGCTCCGCGGGCTGGCGCGACCAAGGGCTCGAGACCCTTTTCCCGCAGGTCGATGCGCTCGTTGATACGGACGGTGGCTTCAGTCAGCACTCTTCGAACTACCATCGCCTGTTCTTGCAGCTCATGACGTGGGCCGAGGTTGTTCTGATTGCAGAAGGTGAACGGCTCCCGCCGCACACGCGCGACCAGGTCAGCCAGGCCACTGAGTTCCTGCTGAACTTAATGGAGGCGGACGGGACCGTGCCGCGTTATGGTGCCGACGACAGCGCCGACCTCTTTCCCCTGAGCGGAGTGCCCGCCCACGATTTCCGTCCCGCCGTTGGCGCCGCGCAGGCCTTGTTCCTCGGCAGTCGGCCAGTCGCTGGCCCGTGGGATGAGACTTCCCTTTTATTGGTTGGGCCTCTGCCGATCACCACGCGCTCTGAGGCGGGTGGCGGACAGGTGGACTGTCTGGCCGCTGGCGTTGGCGTGTTGCGTAACTATCGCGGTGCGGCGTTTATGCGGATGCCTTCCGCTTGGCGGTACCGGCCTAGCCAGGCTGACCAGTTGCACGTCTCCCTCTATTGGGATGGTGTCTGGCTCACCGAAGACGTGGGCACATTTTCCTACCGTGGCGGTCCAGCGGAAGATTTTGGATCAGCCGTGCACCATAATGTCGTCACCCAAGCGGGACGCGGGCCGATGCGCAAGGCCGGCCGTTTCCTGTGGTTGCCGTGGGTACCTTGTATCCGCCAGTCCGAACCCTTGGGCTTTTGTGCCAGCCTGCGCGATCTGGCGGGAGCCACGTGGACCCGCCGGGTCCTGCGCTTACCGCAAGGCTTCGTGGTCGTCGATCAAGTCCACGCTTCCGCTGCCGCAGACGGTTGCGAACTTCGTTGGCACGGCCGCACCCGTGCCGGACTGGAGCGGCTATCGGTGGTCTGCTCGGAATCCTCTGCGGAAACTTGGATTTCAGCGGATACGCAGACAGGGCAAGGCTTCTTTGCGCCGCGGTATGGTCGCCGTGAACCGTCCTGGACGCGCCGACTGACGGCTGCTGGTCGTACCGTCACTTTCGTGACTGCCCTCGGTTGCGCCATCGATTTGCGCCCCGACGCCGTGTGGGTCGATGGCCTCCCTTACCCCCTTTAAACAACATGCGTACTGTCGCCCTGATTGTTGGCACCCGTCCCGAATGCATCAAGATGGCGCCGCTCTATTTTGAGCTGCTGCAGTCGAAGAAAATTCGCCCGGTACTCGTTGTGACTGCCCAGCATCGCCAGATGCTCGACCAGACGCTCGCCGTCTTTGGCCTCCGTCCAGATGTGGACCTGAACCTCATGCAACCCGGCCAAGGCTTGTCTGACCTCACCGCGCGGGTGCTCACGTCCGTCCACGCTTGGATTACCATGGCCCGCCCCGACGCGGTCCTTGTGCAGGGTGACACTACGACCGTCCTCGGTTCGGCCTTGGCCGCGTTCTACGCGAACGTCCCAGTGGGGCACGTGGAAGCCGGCCTCCGCACGGATGACATGCGCTCGCCGTTTCCAGAGGAGATGAACCGCCGCTTAACCGCACCCTTAGTCCGTTGGAATTTCTGTCCGACCGAGCAGGCCCGCGAGAACCTCCTTAGTGAAGCCATCGACGATAAATCCTGCACCGTGACTGGTAATACCGTGGTCGATGCCCTGCTCTGGACGCGGGCCCGCTTGCAGGGCCTCGGGCAAGACGCGGAAGTCATCGCGCGCTTAGGCGTCCCGCCAGCGTTCGCGCAGCGGTTCCTGACCGACCCGAAGGCCCGGTGGCTACTGGTTACGGGCCACCGCCGCGAATCCTTCGGCTTAGGCTTCGAGCAGATTTGCCGCGCGCTGCAGCAACTGACTGAGCGTCATCCAGACCTCGGCGTGCTGTATCCCGTGCACCTTAATCCCTTAGTCCAGGAACCAGTCCATCGCCTCCTCGGTAAGAACCCGCGGATCGCCCTGATTTCGCCAGCGCGCTATGAAGACTTCGTCTGGCTCATGGATCGCGCCACGGTGATTCTCACCGACTCGGGCGGCGTGCAGGAAGAGGCGCCTTCCTTGGGGAAGCCCGTCTTGGTTTTACGTAATACCACCGAACGCGTCGAAGCCGTCGCCGCTGGAACCTGTATCTTGGTCGGTACCGACCCAGCGCGCATTTGTCAGGAAACCACGCGTCTACTCGACGACCCGGTTGAGTACCTGCGCCGCTCTAAACTACAGAATCCCTACGGTGACGGTACCGCCGCCCGTAAAATTCGCGCCGTCCTGGAGCAGGATCTCGGCTAAGCGCCCGCCGGTATGCGGCTCCTCTACTTCCATCAGCATTTTGCGACCCCGCTTGGGTCCGGTGGGACGCGTTCCTATGAGTTCGCGCGGGCCTGCGTCGCTCGTGGGCATTCAGTCACGATGGTTTGCGGTGCCCATGCTCAGTCGGGCTTGAGTCTGCCCTGGAATCAACGGGCAGGTTGGTCGCGCGGCGACGTCGACGGCATCGATGTGATTTCCCTGCCGCTTCCTTACTCTAACCGTGACAGCTTACTGCGGCGTGGTTGGACGTTCACCTGGTTTGCCCTTCGCTCGCTCCGTTTGGCCCTAACCGAAAGTTACGACGTTGCCTTCGCCACTTCGACGCCGCTGACGGCCGCCCTCCCTGGGCTCGCCGCGCGCTGGCTCCGCGGGAAGCCTTTCGTCTTTGAGGTGCGTGACCTTTGGCCCGAGCTCCCGCGCGCCTTGGGGGTGCGGAACCCTTTACTGCTGGGCGCCATGTCTTTCCTTGAGTGGGCGGCTTATCGCGGCGCCGATGCGTGTATTGGACTTTCCCCTGGGATCGTGGCGGGGATTCAACGTCGCGCGCCGCAGGGCCGCGCGGTTACCTTGATTCCGAATGGGTGCGATTTGGATTTGTTTCACCCCCGCCGGCGGGCGCCGCTCGCTTTACCCGGCATCGCCACTGGGGATTTTGTGGCGGGCTTTACGGGCGCCCATGGCCCGGCCAACGGCCTCGATGCCTTATTGGATGTTGCCCGCGAGCTGCGTCGACGCGGCGATACCCGCGTCAAGCTGGCCTTCATCGGCGACGGTAAGGAAAAAGACCGCCTAAGGGCGTTGGCCACGGCGGATGGCCTGACCAATTGCCTCTTCTTCGACCCGGTCCCGAAGCAGCAGTTAGGGGCCATCACGGCGTCACTCGATTGCGGGTTGATGGTGCTCAAGGATGTGCCGGCCTTCTACGACGGCACCTCGCCTAATAAATTCTTTGATTACGCCGCCGCGGGGATTCCCATCGTCAATAACTACCCTGGTTGGTTAGCGGCGATGATTAAGCAAACCGGCGCCGGCATCGTGGTGCCGCCCCGTGACCCCGCCGCTTTCGCCGATGCTTTGCAGGCCTTGGCCGCTGACCCGGAACGGTGCCGTCGCGCCGGGGTTGCCGCCCGCACCCTAGCGGAGGAGCGTTTTGCCCGTGGCGATCTCGCGACCCAATTCGTCGATGTGCTGCAAGGTGTCGCCCAAGAACTTTCATGAACATGCCAACCTTTACCCGGGACGCCGCCGTACGACTCGTCTTAGCTCGACTCGCCCGCTTCGGGCAGGAGTTGGGCCAGCCGGCCTTGGCAATGGCCGATGAGCAGACCCGCCTCTTTGGTGAGGCTTCCCCTCTCGACAGCATTGGCCTCGTGACGTTGATGTCTGACCTCGAGGGCGACATTCATAAAGCCTGTGGGGTTTGGGTGACCATTGCCGACGAGAAGGCGATGAGCCGCCTGACTTCCCCCTTCCGCCGCGTCGGCTTATTGGCTGACCACATCGTCGAAATTGTGGCCGCTACCCGAGCCTAAACCCATGCCTGTCGCTATCATAACGGGATCGTCGCGCGGCCTTGGCCGGGCCCTCGCCGAAAGCCTACTGGCTGATGGTTGGACCGTGCACGGCTTCGCCCGTAGCCCACAGTCCTTGGTCCATCCGCATTTTCAAGCCCATGCCGTGGATGTGGGTACCGAGGCGTCGGTGCAGGCCGCCGTCGCTACCGTGCTGGCCGCGGGCCGGATTGACCTACTGATCAATAACGCCGGTGCTGCGTCGATGAACGCTTTACTCCTAACGCCCGCGGCCACGGCCGAAGCACTCATGCGCGTGAATTACCTCGGCACGCTGCATTGCCTACAGGCAGTCGGTAAGGCGATGGTTCGGCAGCGGGCGGGCTTAGTGGTCAACCTCACGACTGTTGCGGTGCCGCTGTCGTTGGCGGGCGAAGCCGCCTATGTGGCGAGCAAGGCCGCCGTGGAAGCCTTGACCAAGGTCGCTGCCACCGAACTGCAATCCTATGGTATCCGCGTGAACGCCGTGGGGCTTGGTCCTGTCGATACGGACCTCACGCGGGCCGTCGGGGCGGACAAACTCCACACGCTTAACCAGCGCATCGGCCGGCCCCAAGGGACGACGCTCGCGGAGGCCGTCGACTTTATCGCCCAAGAATGGCGGGCGCCCTCCAATACCACCGGCTCCATTCGTTACCTCGGTCAACTCAACTGATGTCTGTTTGGTTTGAACAACGCTTGCTGGACTGGGGTCCAGCCCTCGCGATGCAAGGGCCTTGGGGCGATTGTACCTATGCAGACCTCGCTCGCCTGCAGGCGGCCATCCGCATCGACCTGCAGGCCCTAGCCTTGGACGGTCCAGCGGTCTTCGCCCTGGTCGGAGAACATGAGCCGGCGGCGGTTGCCTGGCTGTTCGCCTTGGCTGAAGCTGGCCATAGCGTGGCCCCGCTGGCCGGCAATCTGGCTGAGCACCCGGGGAAACTCGGCGAGATCGGTGCACAATGGATTATCACGAGCGCGGGCTTTGGCTGGACGCTTTTGCCGCGCATGTCCGAGCCCTCTGCGCATGCGGCCTTCGGTCAATTGCGGACGCAGGGCCATGCGGGCCTCGTGCTTTTTTCCAGCGGGACTAGCGGCCGGCCGAAAGCGATGGTGCAAGACCTCACCGTCTTGCTTTCCACCTACCAAGACCGCCACCGGAATCGCCTGCCCGTGCTCGCTTTGCTCGGCTTCGACCACATCGGCGGGTTGAACACGTTACTCGGCGCTTTGGCAACAGGATCCACCTTAGTGGTCCCCGCTGATCGCTCGGCGGCCGTCGTCGCGGCGGCGATAGCCCACTACCGGGTCGCCGTCTTGCCGGCCTCACCGACATTTTTAAACCTACTCCTGGTTTCCGGTGAACACCATGCCCACGACCTGGGTTCCTTACGTGTTATCACCTACGGTACGGAGCCCATGCCACCGGGCCTACTGCCGCGCTTGCGGGGAGCCTTCCCGCGGGTGCGCTTTATCCAGACCTTTGGCACGAGTGAGACCGGCATTATCCGGACGGAAAGTCCGGATGCCGATTCGACCTTCATCCGGTTTGTGGACCCGTCCACCGAATGGAAAGTGGTGGACGATGAACTCTGGCTGCGGAGTCTGACGCAGGTGGGTGGCTATTTAGACATACGCGATGGGGCAGGGAAGTTCACCAGCGATGGATGGTTCCGGACCGGCGATAAGGTCGAGCTCGGCCCCGAGGGCACGTTGCGCATCCTTGGCCGCTTGGGCGAAGTCATCAACGTCGGTGGAGAGAAACTCATGCCCGCCGAGGTTGAATCCGTGATCTTGAACTTACCCTTGGTCCTGGATTGCCGGGTGCGTGGCGAGGCCAACGCCTTAGTTGGCCAAGCGGTCGTGGCGGACATCGTGGCGGCGCCCGCGGCGGACCACGAGCAACTCCGGGCGGCCATTCGCAACGCTTGTCGGCGCGCGTTGGCGGCACATAAGGTCCCGACGCGCGTCCGTTTCGTCGCAGCGGTCAGCGGTGAGCGACTCAAAAAAATCCGCTAAGCATGCACCCCACCATCCGCTTTCTTTCGCAGCACCCATTGTTGCGCAGCCGCCCCTGGGTGGGCTTCGGCCGGTTCTTGTGGTGGCAGGGGATCTCGCGGCTTCGTCCAGGCCGGCACCGCTACGACTGGATTGGCGCGTCCAAGCTTTGGTTGCAGCGCGGCTGGGGCGGGCTAACGGGTAATTATTACGCGGGGCTCCACGAGTTTGAAGACATGGCATTCCTTCTGCACCTGCTTCGTCCGGATGACCGCTTTGTCGACGTCGGCGCGAACATGGGGAGCTACACGGTTTTGGCTCGCGGGGTTTGCCAGGCCTGTACCGTCAGCTACGAGCCCGTGCCGGTTACCTTCCAACGACTACAGGATAATTTGCAGCTCAACGATGCGCTCGATGAACGATCGCGCTTGGTGAATGCCGCGGTTGGCTCAGCTGCCGGGACGCTCCGAATGAGTGAAGGTCAAGATGCCATGAACCATGTAGCTCGGCCCGATGAAGCCGCTGCCCTCGAGGTACCAGTCGTCACTTTGGACGAGGACCTCTTCGCCACGCCGCTGTTGATTAAAGTGGACGTTGAGGGCTTTGAGACGGAGGTCTTCCGTGGCGCGCGGCGGCATTTGGCGAACCCGGCGTTACGCGCCCTCATCGTGGAGCTCAATGGCCTAGGCCAGCGCTACGGCTATGACGAGCAGGCCTTGCATGCGGAACTCCTCGCCGCCGGTTTTCGGCCCTTCGCTTACGATCCGTTTGCCCGCCAGCTACGCCCCTTGGCGGCCCCCGGTCCGCATAACACCCTCTACTGCCGTGACCTTGCCTTCATCGAGGCCCGGCTCGCCTCCGCGCCTCCGGTGACCGTCATCGGGATGACTTTCTGATTCATGCAGCCCGCTCCGCTCATGCCCGCTCCGTTCGCCCCCCGACAGCTCATGCCCGTCGGGGTGTTTACGACGTGGATACTCCTTTTTGCCTACTTCATTTTGACCTTGCCGACGCAGTGGGTGAAGGCGGTCCTGCCTTACTATGGTGACGTGGTCTTCGGGGTAATCATGCTCTTAGTTGCGATTCCCTACCTCTTCATGCGCAGTTTTTGGCGTGGCACCTCTATGTGGGCGGTGTGCTTGATGGTCTATGGTATGATTGTTACTTATTTAACGCGCGGCACGGAAGGCACTTGGGCCTTGGGCTGGCGCGAGTTTATCTTGGATATACTATTATTTTTGGCGGTCGCCTTTGGCCTGAAGCTCGGGGAGGCCTCCTTCGCATCACTCCGCACCTTAGTTTCCCGCATCTCTTGGGTCTGTATTCTGATGGGGTCGGCGAATATCCTCCTGATGCGCTTCGGTTATGTGCAGATTGATGCCGATGCGGGCAATCGTATCGTCAGCATCAGCTTATTCTACATCATCAGTCCATTGCTCTTCTTAGTGCCCTTGCAGGTGGTTTTTCGCTTAGGGCTCTGGCTGCCCATTCTATCGGTAGCCATGGTCGGACTCGTTGCCTATTTCACGCTCACGCGCTCCATCGCGATTGCCTTCTTCCTCTTGTTTGCGCAATTGCTGCTCCTCTTACTACGCCGTGCGATGGGGGCGTTCGCCACGGGCTTCACGGTTTGGCTATTCCTCATTTTGCCCCTGATGGGTTTAGGGGGTTATTATATGCTGAGCTCTATCACCGAGGCCCGTGGCATCGACAGCATCGGCAATACCTCCGGCCGGGATCTGGAATTCGAAGCTTTTTTGGAGCAAATGACGACTCGTGGATGGATTACCGGGAATGGGCTCGGCACGGGTTTCTTGATGAATGGCTACGACCCAGAAACCGGTGCACCGATGAAGGTCGTCACGACGGGCTTACACTACACTACTTTGACGCCGGTGCTGAAACTCGGCTCCGTCCTGACGCTCTTCATCTGGTTGGCGTTGATGTATGCCAGCGCGCGCGTATTTTTTGGGCCGGGCGATATTGACCAGAAGGCGGTGGTGCTAGTCCCCTTCAATTATATCATCATTTATTCCATCTCCGGCGGCTGGCTAGCCTCCGCCTATCTCCTCCTGGGAATCGCGCTTTGCCTCCTCTTTAACTTCCGCGCTTTTGCCGAAACTGCGGCCGCGGCCGCTCAACCTAACCTACCTGATGGACGCCCCTTGCTTCACCGTCGTCATCGTCACCTATAACTACGGCCGATTCCTCCGGGCGGCCTTTGATTCGGTCTTAGCGCAGTCATGCCAGGACTTCGAGCTCATCGTCGTCGACGGGGCGAGCACCGATGGCACGGTGGATATCCTCCAGGAGTATGCTCCGCGCTTAGCCTGGTGGGTGAGCGAGCCCGATCGCGGACAGAGCGATGCCTTTAATAAAGGCTTTGCCCGGGGCCGGGGCCGCTATTTCGTCTGGCTCAACGCGGACGACATCCTGCTCCCTGGCACTTTGGCCGCGGCGAAGTTGGCCCTCGCGGATGGCCGGTATGCTTGGGCTTCGGGCGACTTTGTCCGCACGGACTCCACCCTGAATATTATTTCCTGTTTCCGAGGTCCCACGAGGCAGCCGGCCTGGTTGCGTCGCGCGGATGCCCCCATCACCGTCTGCGGGCCCAGCAGCTTCTTTTCCGCAAAACTGTTTCGGGAGGTTGGGGGATTCTCGACCGACTTACATTACGCCATGGATATCGATCTCTGGCTGAAGTTTATGGCCCGCGGGCATTACCCTCGGCGCTTTCGCCACTATTGCTGGGCCTTCCGCATGCATGAGCAGTCGAAGACCGCGGACCAGTTCTCGGCCTACGTCAATCCCCGCGCCAAGGAAATCCAGGCCGAGGTCGCCGCCCTCTATGCCCGCCTAGGCTATCGCCTCTCGCCTTGGGCCCGCCTGCTCTCAGCCGTGCAAAAGATTGCAGACGGCAGTGCCTTGGGGACTTGGGCGGATACGCGAGCGTTCCGCGGCAAGCCGGCCTCCCGCATCTCTCCCACCGCATGATTCTCATCGACGCCACATACGTTAACGTCGGCGGCGGGATAGGCCTCTTGCGTCGACTAATCAATGAACTGCGGGGTCGGGCCGAATTTGCGCTCATGCGCGACATCCGAGTCAAAGACCTAGATACGGCAGGCTGTAAGGTCTTCGACGCGGTTCCTGATCATTTCGCCCGACGCCGCTTTTACCAAGCTCATGGGCGGGAGTTTTCACGGGTGCTGTGCTTTGGCAACGTGCCACCGCTGCTTAGGTTGCCGGTGCCCACGGCAACGTATTTTCATAATCTCCTCTTTTGCGAGGAGTATCCGCAGCAGTCAGCCCGTGATCGCCGTATCGCCCGCTTGAAGATGGCCTATATTCGCCACTACGCACACAACACTGACACCTTCCTTGTCCAAACGGCCAATATGGTGACGGCCCTGCAGCCAATCATCGCTGGCCGTGCCCAGGTCGCCGTCCAGCCATTTTTCGCCTTTTCCCGTTCAGCGATACAGTCCGCGGGTGCGCGTCAGTGGGATCAGTTCGCCTATGTCAGCGAGGCACACCCGCATAAGAACCACCAGCGTCTCCTCAGCGCCTGGCACCTCTTGCTGGCTCGCGGGCTCCGCCCCAGCCTGCATCTCACCGTTACTTCGGCTTACCCTGCGATGCTGGCGGAAATTTCGGCCCTGCAGGCGGCGGGCGCCCGCATCACTAACCATGGGTATGCTCCGCCGGCCCCAATCTACGCGCAGTGTGGCTACCAGATTTATCCGTCTTTAGTTGAAAGCTTCGGGTTAGGCTTAATCGAAGCGGCCGATGCCCAGTGTGCCGTGTTAGCCGCCGATCGCCCGTACGTTCGGGCGGTCGTCGAACCCTTTGCGGTCTTTGACCCCTATTCGCCAGAGTCCATCGCGGATCTCGTTGCGAGGTGCTCGGGGCATCCCGCCCCCGCTTCTATTACCAAAGTGCAGGATGATTTGGCGGGTTTGCTTGCTTGGTTGAGCGAGGGGACGCCTTTCCAAGGGCTCCAAACTTAACATGTGCGGCATCGCTGGATACGTTGGGGACTTTGCCCCCGCCTTGCTCACCGAAATGGGTGCAGCGATCGCGCATCGCGGTCCCGACGGCCAAGGGGCTTGGTCGGAAGGCCGCGTCGGCCTAGCGCATGCGCGCTTAGCGATTATCGACCTTTCGCCGGCGGGGGCACAACCGATGGCGTCGACCGACCGCCGGGTGGTGGTGACTTTTAACGGAGAGATATACAACTTCCGCGAACTCCGGGATCGCCTCAGTAGTGAGGGGGTGGCCTTCCGTGGGGCGAGCGACACTGAAGTCCTCGTTGAATTACTGGCGCGTTTCGGCGAGAAGTGCCTGCCTTGGCTTAACGGCATCTTTGCCTTCGCCGCTTGGTTTCCGGCGGAGCGTCGGATGATTTTAGTCCGGGACGCCGCCGGCGTGAAGCCGCTCTATTGGACTCGGACTTCGGGTGGCTTCGCTTTCGCTTCCGAAATCAAGGCACTCCGCCCAGTGCCAGGTATCGATTGGTCCCCTGACCCCGTCGCGATCGCGTCTTACCTAACATTACTCTATGCGCCGGGTGACCTGACGCCTGCCCGCGGGATTCGCAAACTTCAGCCGGGAGAGATTATGGAGTGGTGCGAAGACGCGCTGCCTGTCGTGCGTAGGTTCGCAGCCCGTCCCAATGAGCAGGGTCCGCACGACCTCAGCACGGCCGACGCGGTCGAGGCCTGCCGCTCTTACCTGCAACAGGCGGTGCGCCGGCAATTAGTATCTGATGTGCCCATTGGGGGATTCCTCTCTGGGGGTGTCGACTCGACGGCCCTCGCGGCCCTTTCCGTCCAAGCGCTCGGCGAGGGGTCTCGTTACCCTTGCTTTACCGTCCAAGCATCGGCGTCGGCGCACTCCGGCAACGATGGGTTCGTGGACGATTTCCCTTACGCCCAGCTAGCGGCGAAGCGCTTGGGCATTCCCTTGCACGCCATTACCCAAGAGTCCGCCGCGATTCAGGACGTGGATCGCTTGGTCTGGATGCTCGATGAGCCAACGCCTGACCCAGCGGCGTTCATGACGTACGCGATCAGCCGGGCGGCACGAGAGCGTGGCGTTAAGGTCCTGCTTTCCGGTGCGGGCGGTGACGACCTCTTCAGCGGTTACCGTCGGCACCAGGCTTTGCAGTCCGAGCGCTACTGGGGCTGGTGGCCCAAGCCGCTCCGGGCGGGCTTACGTCAGTTGACCGCCGACAACTTGCAGACGCATCCGTTGGGCCGCCGCTTAAGTAAGTTATTCGGACATGCGGATGCGGATCCAGCTGAACGTCTCGCGAGCTATTTCCTTTGGCTGGGCCATGAGGCCATGCTGCCCATGCTGGGGGCGGATTTCCGTGCAGCCCTCGGGCACCAGCGGTCTACAGATCTCCTGACGGGCTCGCTGGCTCAGTTACCAGAAGGCGTGACGCACCTGAGCCGAATGCTGCACCTCGACCGTAGCTTCTTTCTCGCGAGCCATAACCTGAACTACAAGGACAAGATGGGCATGGCCTGTGGGGTAGAAATTCGTGTGCCGCTCCTCGACGCCGACCTCGCGTCTTTTGCGGAACGTCTCACGGATAGGCAACGCATCCACGGGGGCGAAACGAAGTATCTCTTTCGGCGTGCCCTCCGCGGCGTGGTCCCAGATGAAGTCCTATCTCGCTCTAAGTCTGGCTTCGGCCTGCCTTTGCGAAGTTTCTTCCATGAGGTCTACGGGCCGCAGATACGCCGCTTGGCCGCGGAAGGCCGACTCGACGGCACGGGGGTCTTTGATGGTGCGGGCGTGGTCGCCTTGCTGGACGCCGACCGCCGCGGTGAAATCGATGCCACTTACCCGTTACTGGGCGTTTTATGCGTCGAGTCCTGGCTCCGGCAATTCGCTCAACGATAATTTCACCATGCATAGTTCCATCTCTAACGTCCGTCTAGCAGGGCTCGCCGTATCCACCGGTTCGCTGACCCGCGATTTCATGGCGGATGGCCTAGCCTTGGGCCACGACCGGGTGATGCTGGAGCGGACCGCGCAGACGATCGGCTTACGCCAACGTAAGGTAGCCGCGCCTGGCATCACCGCGCTTGACCTCTGCGAAGACGCCGCCCGCCGCTTATTAGACGCCGCTGGCTTAGATCCCTCCTCCATCGATGCCGTGATTTTCGTCACGCAGACGCCCGACCATTCCCAGCCCAATAACGCCTCTTTACTGCATGGCCGCTTGGGCCTCGCGACGGGGGCGGCCGCGTTCGACCTGTCACTCGGTTGCTCCGGATGGGTCTACGGACTCCAGCAGGCTGCACTCCTCTGTGCGCATGGCGGCGCCGCCCGCGTGCTATTATGCGCCGGCGACACGCTCTCACGGTTAACCCATGCTAAAGATCGTGCGACCGACCCACTCTTTGGCGATGCCGGCTCGGCGGCTTTGATTGAACGCACTGGCATGGCCGCGGCTTGGCATTTCGAGCTCGGTGCCGACGGCGCGGGCGCGAATGCCATCATCGTCCCCCAAGGCGGTGCGCGGATGCCACATGACTCTAAGCCCTTGACGGAGATTCCCGACCTGGACGGCAACGTCCGCCATGCCGCTAATTTGGCGATGCAGGGCGGGGAAGTGTTCAATTTCTCCCTCCGTCAGGCGCCCCCCGCCGTCGCCGCTGTCATGCGCCACGCCCATTACACGGTCGAGGCAACGGATGGGTTGATCCTGCACCAAGCGAACCGTTTTGTCGTCACCACGGTTGGGCGAAAGTGCGGCTTCCCGGCGGAGAAGACTCCGAGCGACGTCGTGGAGCACTACGGCAACCAGAGCTCCGCCTCGATTCCGTGTGCTTTAATCCATGCCTTCACCGAACCGCTTTCGGCCCGCTCCCTCCGGCTCGTCCTTTGCGGGTTTGGGGTGGGTTGGTCTTGGGGCGCCGTGGCGGCGGAGTTCGGCCCACTCGTCATCGCCCCGATTCAACCCTATCCGCATTCCGCATGACCTCCGCTGAAAAACTGCAGGCGCTCCAGCATGACGTGGACTTTTTCGTCGGTGCCACCGAACACACTCCGTTAGCGACGCTCCCAAACTGGGGCTCCTTGACCGTCCTGCTCATCATTTTGCATTGCGAGACCCAGCACGGCGTGGTCATCAGCAGTGCGGAAATCCACGGCTGCAAGACCGTCGGCGACCTCCTTAAACTCCTTCCTGAACGACTATGAAAAAACTATTGATCGTGGGTGCTGGTGGCTTTGGGCGTGAGCTCTACATCTGGGCGAGCCAGCACCCAGATTGTGGCCGGGCTTGGGAGCTGGCTGGGTTCCTCGATGATAATCCCCAGGCCCTCCAAGCTTTCGGGTCTTTTGCCCCAGTTCTGCCGCTCGCGGGCCACGTCGTTGACCCCGCGAACCTTTACCTCTGCGGACTAGGGCTTCCGCCGGTGAAAGAAAAGCTCCTACAGCCCTTGCTAGCGGCCGGCGCCAATTTCCTGACCTTCATCCATCCCCGCGCGATGGTCGGTGATCGCGTTAAACTCGGGCGCGGGGTCGTCCTCTGCCCTGGAGCCATCGCGAGTGCCGATATTACTTTGGGCGACTTCGTGATGCTTAACCTCCACACGACGATCGGCCATGATGCTTCGATTGGTGACTGGTCAACCTTGAGTGCGCATTGTGATGTGACGGGGCGAGTGCAAGTCGCCGACCGGGTCTTTATGGGCAGCCGGGTTTCGATTATCCCTGGTTTGTCCGTCGGAAGCGGCGCCACCCTGGGTGCTGGTGCCGTGGTTATTCGCGATGTGCCCGCCGGTGTCACCGTGGTCGGCAACCCCGCCCGCATCCTCTGACATGCGTAAAGCCCTCCTCTATGTCGGGGCGACCTGCCTCGTCCTCCTGCTCGGCCTCGTGGTCGCAGCGGAATATTTCTCGCACCGGGATCGCCGCTTCACGGGCCAAGTCGTGGACGCCTTGCCGCGGAATATCGCCGGCTGGACGCGCCGCGACATCCCCGTTGCCGACAGCAAAGCCGGAAACATGAACGTTCAGGGAATCTTAAATTTTAGCCAGTCAGCCCAAGCGCTTTATGTTCGGGGTGAAACCTCGATCTTGGTCTACGCCGCTTACTGGGAGCCCGGTAAGGTCTCCGTTGTCGATGCAGGTTCGCATAATCCTGATTCCTGTTGGGTTAATAACGGCTGTATTCGCACCGAGCGTAAATACGCGGTCTCGGCTCAGGTCGGCGGTCGCCCCTTATTGCCTTATGAGTATGGCCAGTATCTCGTCCCCTCCGGCGGCCGGCAGAACGTGGCTTTCTGGCATCTCGTGAACGGCCAACCTAACCGATACGAAGAGCAATCGGCGGGTTGGCGTGACGGCCTCGTCGGACGCCTCGAACGCCTCCCACTTCTCTGGAAAGATATCCGCACCTATGGCCTCAACCAGAAGAGCGAGCAAATGTTCATCCGTCTCTCCTCCAACCTTCCCGTGGACCAAATCCTTGCCGACCCCATGAACCGAGAGTTCCTGCAGGCCTTGCAGGGGCTGGGGGTATTTTCAGATCGGGAGTGGAAGTGAGAGGGTGCAAAAGTGCAACCCGCCTACGGCTTGTGCAAAAGTGAAAAAGTGAAGACAGGCACGCTCACCACGATTTACGGCTACGAACTTCTGGCCGGGTGGTTTCCAAGTGTGACATCAGGGCTTGAAGCTGTCCCGAGCACTTTAGGCAGATTGGTATCATCGCAGTGACCTTTTCCTCGGAGATATACCCAATCTTTCCGGCGATATGGACCAAGGTCCTGACTTCACCGCACGAGCCTTTAGCGCGGCGGAGCATGTCGTAGAATGTGCGGTCCGATCGGCTCTCAAAGCCTTCGGCGATGTTACACATAATAGATACAGACGCTCGCTGCAGTTGGTCTTTCAGCGCCCAGTCTCTGGCCCCTGGGCCGTCTGCCAGAAGGGCATAGACTTTAACGACCATGAACTCCGCGGTCTTCCACGCCTCAATTTCTTCAAATCTAGTGAATGTAGCCATAGAAGGAACAAATGGAATGTCTGTCGCCCAACAACTTTCCTTCGTCACATTGATTCCTCAGCGCGACCTAGGCGGTTTTGTATCACCTTTCCATCTTTGCACCGGAGCCCCGCTCCGATTTGCACCTTTTCACCTCTAAGCATCCATGCCTCGCCTTTACCTTTCCCCTCCTGACGTCGGCAGTGCCGAGGTTGAGTTCGTGCTCGAAGCGTTCGAGTCCAACTGGGTTGCGCCCATCGGCCCGCAGCTGGATGCGTTTGAGCGCGAGTTTGCCGAGGTCGTTGGTTCGCGCAATGCCGTCGGCGTCTCCTCCGGCACCGCCGCCTTACACTTAGCCCTGCGGCTCGCTGGGGTGGGTCCGGGCGACGAAGTCCTGTGCTCGACGCTCACCTTCATCGCTTCGGCCGCGCCGATTACCTATCTGGGGGCTAAGCCGGTGTTTATCGATTCCGAGGCGCAGAGTTGGAATATGGATCCGGCCGTGGCCTGTGAAGTCATTGAGCGTAAGGCCAAGGCTGGCCGGACGCCTAAAGCCCTGGTCTTGGTTCACCTCTATGGTCAGTCCGCTGACATCGCGCCCATTAAGGCCTGTTGTGAGCGCTACGGCGTGAAGTTGATTGAAGACGCCGCCGAAGCGCTGGGTGCCAGCTATGGCGAAACCAGCCCCGGCTCCCACGGGCTCTTTGGAATCCATTCCTTTAACGGTAATAAAATCATCACGACTTCGGGGGGCGGTATGCTCGTCACCGATAATGCGGAGCTCGCGCAGCAGGCCCGTTTCCTGGCCACCCAAGCGCGCGACCCTGCTGCTCACTACCAGCACTCAACGATTGGGTATAACTATCGACTCAGCAATATTTGTGCGGCGATTGGCCGTGGTCAGTTGCTCCGCTTGGCCGGTAAGGTCACCCGTCGTCGCGATCACTATCGCGCCTACCAAAAGGCCTTCGCTCCTTGCCTAGGTATTGTCATGCAGCCCGAGGCATCCTGGGGAGAGTCCACGCACTGGTTATCCTGTCTGACGATTGACCCGACCAAAGCGGGAGCCACCACGGATGACGTGAGGCTTGCCTTAGAGAAGCTCGACATCGAAGCCCGGCCGATATGGAAGCCCTTGCACCTGCAGCCTGTCTTCGCAGGGGCTGAATACTTTGGCGGGCAAGTCGCCGAAGGCCTCTTCGCCCAAGGACTCTGTCTGCCTTCGGGCTCAGGAATGTCCGTCGAAGACCGCGACCGCGTCATCGCGGGCGTGAAGTCTGTCCTCAAGTAATCTCCGAATGGCTTTCGCCCGCATCCTTCGTTCCAGCGCGCTGATGGGCGGAGCCTCGATCTTGGTATTGGTGGCGGCTTTTTTCCGGACCAAAGCGATTGCCTTGATGGTCGGCCCAGAGGGTGTTGGCCTTGCGGGTATCTTGGTTTCCTTTAACGGACTCGTTGCAATGGCCGCAGGGTGGGGCTTGGCCACCGCCGGCGTGCGCACAGTAGCGTCAGCCACGCCGGACGAACAAGCTGCCAAGATAGCCGCGGTTCGCTGGCTGGGAGTCCGCCTCAGTTGGTTCGGACTCTTAGCGGTTGCGATACTATTTGTGCCGATTGGGCTGTGGACCTTCCAGCCAGACGATCGACATATCTTGGAGTTGGGCCTGGCAGGAATGGCGGTGCCGCTCTTGGTCGCTGCCGGCATGTGGGGTGCCATCTTGCAAGCCAGTGGCCATTTGCGCGCGCTGGCCACGACCCAAGTGCTGTCCGCCTTTGCCGGTGTCCTCTTAGGGCTACCGCTGGTCTACCTCTGCCACCAAGCAGGGCATTCTCTCATTGGAGTCACCCTCGGTATCCTCGTAGCGACCGGCGCTCCAGCCGTCTTCATGTGGGTGGCGGCACGTAAGCACTGTCCAGCGGTGACCGACGCTGCGCCTGACCGCGTGCTTATTCGCGAACTACTCCAGCTGGGCGGTGCCTTGATGGTGGTTGGGTTGCTCTCGCAATTATCGGCCTACGTGGCGCGCTGGATTGTCTTACGTGAGTTTGGATTAGTAGCTGCGGGACATTACCAAGCAGCCTTGGCCATTGCGAGTAGCTTACCTGGCTTTGTCTTTGCGGCCATGGCGACGGACTTCTTCCCCCGTGTCGCCGCGGCTAAGGATGAAACGGAAGCCCAGGCGCTGGTGGAAAAGCAGATTCAAGCAGGACTGCTGCTGGCGCTCCCTTTATTGGTAGCCTTATTGACGATGGGTCGCGTCTGCATCCACTGGCTATACACCGCCGAGCAATTTGATCCAGCCATCCCCTTGCTCACGTGGATGGTCTGGGGCGTATTCTTTCGTTTAATTTCTTGGCCGATGGGGTTTTGGTTGCAGGCCCGCGGCTCCAACCGCTCCGTCCTCATCGTTGAATTGATTTCTAACCTAATCCTCGGGCTATTGCCATTGGCTTTAATTGGAACATTCGGGTTGTCCGGCGCCGCCATCGCGTTTGCCGCTGGCTACGTGGCCTATGCGGTCTTGATGACGTTGGTTATGCGCTGGCGGACAGGTCATTGGATTGGTGCACGGACGTGGGCTTGGGCGGGCTTGGCGGGAGCTGCCTTAGCCGTCGCACAGTGGAGCGTGAAATCCGCGGTGGGCGATTTCTGGGGCCTAATTCCCACAGGCATCCTCGGACTCCTTTGCGCCGGTATTTTTTACCGTACCATGCGTCGCGAAGCCCAAGTCGCCCCTCTTGAACGATGAGTATCGCCTTTTCTTGGCAGGGGCTGCCGCAATACGCGGCCCGTCAGTTGCGTCCCGCCATCGCACAGCTTGGCCAGTCGTGCGCCGTTATCGGGACACACCCGGCAGTGCCCATTCTGGGGATGGAAGCCGCCCTCGGTCAGCCGATTCATTGGGTGGAGGCGTCACGAGTTGTCCGCTGGACGGACTTAGGCTTAGCCACGCCCACGGTCTTTTTCCAAGCGGGCTGGTCGTGCCCGGCCTTTAATGCCTTGGGTGATGAAGTCCGTGCCGCGGGCGGCAAGGTCTGCCTGCTCATGGATAATGACTGGCGCGGCGATTTCCGGCAGTGGCTGGGTGGGCTCTGGTTCCGCCTCGCCCGGAAGCGGAAGTTTGCGGCCGTCCTCGTGCCAGGAATTTCCGGTCGCCGCCTCGCCCGTTGGTATGGCTTCACTGATGAAGAGATTGCGGAAGGCCTTTACGGCGCCGACCCAGCGGTTTTCTTTGATGGCCCACCACTGGCTGCTCGCCCCAAGCGTATCTTATTTGTTGGGCAGTATATCGAGCGCAAGAACTGCGTAGGTCTCGCTAAGGCTTTCGCGTCTGTTGCTGCCCGGTTGCCGGAGTGGGAACTCCACTTGTATGGCAGCGGCCCGTTACAGGATAAAATCCCGGCCCACCCGCGCATTAAAGTCCATGGCTTCGTTCAGCCCGCCGAACTCGGGGCGCTTTACCGTTCGGCGCGTATCTTTGCCTTGCCTAGCCATAGTGAGGCTTGGGGGCTCGTTGTGCACGAAGCTGCCCTCTCCGGCTGCCAGTTGTTACTTTCCGCCACCACCGGTTCGCGCCAAGATTTTGCGACCCAGATGAATGCAGCCGAGTTTCCCGCCGGCGACCGCGATGCGTTAGCTCAGGCCATCTTGCAGCTGGCGTCGTCCGATGACTCTACCCTCGAGCGTGCGCAGGCGAAATCACGCGCCCTTGCCACCACCCATGGCCCCGCCATCTTTGCCGACCGCGTCGCTGCCATCGCGAAAAAACTTTCCTAACTTCGATGCGATACCTCGTCACCGGCGCCGCCGGCTTCCTCGGTTACCATTTATCCGCGCGGCTACTACGCGGTGGTCACCAAGTCGTCGGGATGGATAACTTCCATTCAGGCACGGAGGCGAACATCCAAGCCTTAGCCGCGCACGCGGGCTTTCGCTTCGTGCAGCATGATGTCACCGTCCCCTACGACCAAGCGGTGGACGTGGTCTGCAATCTGGCCTGCCCAGCTTCCCCGCCCCATTACCAGAAGGACCCCATCTATACGGCCAAGATTGCCTTCCTCGGGACGTTACATGCCTTGGAAAATGCCGAGCGCCACCAGGCTAAACTCCTCCAGGCCTCGACCTCCGAAATCTATGGTGATCCTTTAGTGCACCCGCAGCCGGAAGGCTATCTGGGTAACGTGAATTCGGTAGGACCGCGGGCTTGTTACGACGAGGGCAAGCGCTTGGCGGAAACAATCTGCGCAGATTTCCAGCGTTTGGGCCGGGTGGATGCTCGCTTAGTCCGCATCTTTAATACCTATGGACCAAATATGCGCCTCGATGACGGCCGCGTGGTCACCAACTTCCTCCTCCAGGCTCTGCGTGGCGAAGCGCTCACGGTTTACGGTGATGGTAGCCAGACCCGCTCTTTCTGCTATGTGGATGATCTGATTGAGGGCTTCGTGCGGGTGCTCGCTGCGCCCACTAACCTCGGTCCAGTGAACTTGGGCAACCCTCAGGAATTCACGATGCTTGAGCTCGCGCAGGCCGTGCAGGCCGAAGTCGGCATGGTCACCCCGATTCAGTATCGGCCGCTCCCCGTGGACGACCCTAAGCAACGCTGCCCCGATATCGCCAAAGCCCGGGCTCATTTGCAATGGCAGCCTACCGTCGAGCTGGCCGAAGGCCTCCGTCGGACGGCCGCCTATATCCGTCCCTTGAGCCTTCGCTAAGTCTATGAATACTCGCCCTAAGAAGATTGTCTGCATCGGCGCTGGCTACGTCGGCGGCCCCACGATGGCGGTCATCGCCGATCGTTGCCCCGACGTGCAAGTTGCAGTGCTGGATCTCAACGCTGGGCGAATCGCGGCTTGGAATAGCGACACCTTGCCGGTCTTTGAGCCTGGCTTGTCCGAGGTCGTGAGCCGCACCCGGGGTCGCAACCTTTACTTCCGGCAGCAGGCCGAAGGGTTAGCTGCTTTAGCCGAAGCGGACATTATTTTCATTTCGGTGCAGACACCGACGAAGACGGTCGGTGAGGGCGCCGGAAAGGCCTCCGACTTACAGTATGTCGAGGCCTGTGCCCGCCTCATCGCCGAGCACGCACGCGGCCATACCGTTGTGGTCGAGAAGTCGACCATGCCAGTGCGAGCGGCGGAACGCATTCAGCAGATCCTTTCTACGACCCAAGCGGGCGGCACATTCGCCGTCCTCTCTAACCCGGAGTTCCTCGCCGAGGGCACGGCCATCCGCGATCTCCAGCAGCCCGACCGCGTGCTCATTGGCGGCGAAGACCCTGCCGCGGTGGCGGCTCTGAAGTCCATCTATGCCTCTTGGGTCGCTCCGGAAAAGATTCTCACCACGGGCCTTTGGTCAGCTGAGTTATCCAAGCTGGCTGCGAACGCATTTTTGGCCCAGCGCGTTTCTTCCATTAATTCTCTCTCGGCACTTTGTGAGCAGACCGGCGCCGAAGTGTCGGAAGTCGCTACGGTGGTGGGAGCGGATTCGCGCATCGGCCCAAAGTTCCTGCAGGCCTCCGTCGGTTTCGGTGGGTCCTGTTTCCAGAAAGATCTGCTGTCGCTGATTTACCTTTGTGAGCACCATGCGCTCCCCGAAGTCGCCGCCTATTGGCAAGGCGTAGTGGACATCAACGAGTGGCAGAAACGTCGCTTTGCCGAGGCCGTCCAGCAGGTGTCCGTCAATCGCCGGGTGGCAGTCCTCGGATTGGCATTTAAGAAGGACACCAATGACTTCCGTGAATCGGCTGCCCTTGCCGTCTGCCGTGCCTTATTGCAGTCGGGCTGCACGGTCGTCGCTTATGACCCGCGAGTAGATGGCCAGCGCTTTGCCGCAGAACTCGGAACCCCAGCCCAGTTCTTCTTAGCCTCAAGCGCCGCGCTGGCTCTGGCTGGCGCGGGTGCCGTCGCCGTCCTCACGGAGTGGGATGAGTTCCGCTCGATTGCTTGGGCTTCCGTAAAGCTCAGCCCGGGTGCCACGGTTTGCGACGGACGCAATGTGGTTGATCGAGCCGCCGTCCAGCAGGCTGGCTTCCGTCTGCGTGTCATTGGTTCGGCCTCCGACTAGCCAACTACGGAGATTGTCATCTAAGCCGCACGCCGTGCGGCTTTTTTGTGCCCAGACGACCTGTTACTTCCCGTCGCCCATGAACTCTTCCATCGTGGCGGCGTTCGTGGAGTTTACGTTGCGCCGTCCAAAGACCACGAAGAACGTCTTCACGACGATACGGAGATCGAGCCAGAGGCTTTGGTTTTGAACATACCAGATATCGAGGGCGAATTTCTCGTCCCACGTCAGGGCATTGCGGCCATTGACCTGTGCCCAGCCGGTGACGCCCGGCTTCATAAGCATGCGCTGAGCTTGGAAGGGGTTGTAGCGTGGTAGGTAACGCATTAATAAGGGGCGTGGGCCGACCACGCTCATGTCACCGAGCAGTACGTTCCACATCTGGGGAAACTCGTCCAAGGTGGTGGAGCGGAGAAACCGGCCGAAGGCCGTCAGCCTAACCTCGTCCGGTAAGGGCTTTCCGGTGGCGTCGACGCCGTCGGTCATCGTCCGAAACTTCACGACTTTAAAGGGCTTCCCGTGCCGGCCAGGGCGTTCCTGCAAGAATAGAATAGGGGAGCCTAGTTTTAGTCTGACCAGTAGTGCCACGCCCGCTAGTAGGGGGCTGAAGAAGATCAGCCAGCCGAGAGAAAAGAAGATGTCGAAGAGACGTTTGACCATGATTAGCGCCGGGGCGTGAGCACCGCCGTTTCGACGGACATTAGGCTGACCCCATTTTCGAAGACGATGGCAAACTCGACTTCGGTTGCCCCTTTGGGCGCAGGTAAGATGAGTTCGCCCGACTCTGGCGTGCAGCGGACTGTGCGGGTCAGGGGCTTGCCGCTCCCCTTGAAGGTCATCGTCAGGCGAACGTCCCGCGTGGGCGCGTGGCCTGTCAGTTTCACGGCGAGCTGCACGAAGCAGCCTTCTGCAATTGGCTGGGAGCGCGTTAACGTGCCCGCGTCCCGGGTGACTTGGATGAGGCCAGCCCCCGCGGAGACGACACTGAATTGCTGGTTCGCCCGGCGGAACTGCCAGGCCTCAAAGAGGGCTTCGGTGGTCGCTGGACGCGAGGTCACGACGGCCTCCTCCGCCTGCTGCAGCCAAAAGGCATTTAAGGCGCTGAGGCCTGTCTGGTCGGTGAGGGTTAACGCGGACAACTCCGTGCGGAGTTCGGGCCGGGCAAAGGCAGCGGCGCAGAATTCAGGCCGGGGATCTGTCGGGATGAATTCTAACCAATGCACAGGCAGGCTATAGGCTCCCCAGGCGATATTGAAGCGTTGCTGGTGTGCTTGGAAATCGGCTTCGGCCTTGATGAGGCGCTGGAGGCACGAGAGGGCTTGAGTGCTCGTTGAAGCCGAAGCCATTCGGGCCGCGTAAACCTGGCGGAATTTCACGGACAGCGTCCAAGCGTCGACGAATTGCTGCAGGCGCCAGCGCTGGTTCTGCAGGCGGAAGGTCAGCTTATCGTTTTCAGCGAGGGCGGCTTCCGCTTGGGCGACATAAGCTGAGAGTCGCGTGACTTCGTCTTCGGTCAGCACAGCCGCCGAGCGCTCCTCGCGAAAGTGCCGAATCCATTGGTTAGCACCGCCCACCTGTGCATCGCGCGTCCACGCGGCTTCGACTATCCGATAAGCCGCCCGCATGGGTTCCGCGGCCGGTCCATAGGCGGCCGCAAACCAACGCGTTTGGAGTTCTTCGGCATCTTGGTCGGGTCGCTCCAATAGCTTAGCGCCAAGCCAGGCCTTGGGGGCGTCAAAACCCCAGAGCGGCGCGAGTTCCGCATACCAGCCCTTTACCCCGACCGCCTGAGCGGTGCGGATGGAGGCAGCTTGCGCGGCGAAGTGGGCGCGTGGGCTGGTGTAGTCGACGCCATACCAATAATCGTAGGCGCCCACGCGGCGGGCCCCTGATTGCACCCACGCTTTAAGGTTAGCGGATTCTTGGGCCGCAAAGTTCGGATCGGCGTAGCCAATACGGTCGGCGCAGACCCAAGGGAAGATGGCCGGGTCGACCTTCACCGTCGGTGCCCGTAACGTCTGCAGGTAGGCTAGGGTACCAAGCGCATGGCGTTCGCCGCGCAGGTCGCCGGCGGGCTGCCAGAAAGACTTGGCGACTTCGTTTAAATAGCGGACCACGTAATCCGTGCGTACTGGTCTTTCGCGATACCAGCCCTCGGATGCTACCGAGTCATCGAACGTTAGGGAATCGTTGACCCCGAGGGGCACGCAAAAGGCATCGGGGTGCTTATGAAACCAAGCACGGGCTTGGCGGGCCCCGATTTCCGGTGCACGAGGGTGGGCGAGGTTCGGGTTAGCGTCATAGCCATCGTCTTTGGGGGCTTGGCGGACGCCGTTGACGGAAGCAAAGAGCGTCGGATCTTCGGCGAATTCCTTTTTACCGAATGCGGCATAGAGCCCGTGAGAGAAAGTCGGTGCCCGACCATAGCCCACGCTGTAGGCCCATTCTTGGCTCAGCTCATTGCGGAGGCCGCCGATCTCACGCCAAGCAAAGGCCGGACGGAAGACGTCGTCCGCCGGCGAGACGACTCGGTTCAGCATGACCCAGTCGGCGCCACGTGGTCCGGGGAAAGCGAAGAAGACACCGAGTGAGCGTTCGCAGAAACGACCAACGGCGATGCGGGTAGCGGTCGGATTATTACCAACCAAGAAGACCGAGCGACCAATCGCCCGGCAGATGGCCGTGTCGCCCTCGCCTGGCGGCGCAAGCACGCCGGCCTTTTGGGCAGCTTGGGTCTTCCCAACGTAGAGGCCCGCTGGGGTGCCACTGGCTTGGCCGGGCTCTTCGATTAATTCGGGCTTTTTTCCAGTCACGCGTTCACACCAATCTGCCAGCGAATGCGCGGCATACCATTCAGCGGGTTCGGGGTTAGCCGGCATGACCACAGGAACATTCCAACGGTCGTGCTCGAACAGGACCTCCGCCGCCATTAAGTGGCAGCCAGCGAGCAGGCAGAGGATTCGGCCGAGCAGGGGCATGGGCCGATTAAAGGCTACGGCCTCTCGTCTGCAAAGGGCGATTTGACGCTTTGCATCATTTTACCGCCTGCTACCTTTTTTCTATGTCCTTAAGCCGTCGAGACACCCTACGCCTCTTGCTGGCGACCGCGACCCTGGCTCCATTTTCGGCCTGGGCTCAGGAAAAGTCGGCGCGCCGCTCGCCCAAGAAAGGCTGGGCGGGGAATCGGCCCGAATCGGCCAAGCAGTTCGGCTGCACGTGGTGGTATGCGTGGGGCGGCTCGGGGAAGGGTACGGAAGGCTACGAGTTTGTCCCGATGGCAAAGGGCAATCGGCAGCCCGTGGGGTCTTCAGAGCTTAGCCAGGTTAGTGATTCCACCGCCAAGTGTCTGCTCGGTTTCAACGAGCCCGAGCGCACTTCACAGGGCAACCTCACGGTGGCTCAGGCGATTGAGGCTTGGCCGCTCTTGGTGAAGTTCGCCGAAGAGAAGAAACTCCGCTTAGGCTCTCCTAGTGTCTCCTCGGATGGCGGTGGTGGCGCGTGGATGCGCGAGTTCATGGAGCAAGCCCAGCGGAAGAAGCTGCGGATTGATTTCGTCACCGCCCATTGGTATCGCAGTGCGGACGCGGGTGCTTTCGAAGATTGGCTCAAGGAACTGAACGCCAACTACAAGCGACCCGTTTGGGTCACGGAGTTTAACGGCATGTATTCGAGTGCGGACGAGGCTGGTCAGGTGCAGTTTCTGAAGGGCGCCCTGCGGGCTTTAGAGCGGCAACGGTTCGTTGAGCGTTACGCCTATTTTAATCCGAGCTCTGGCAAGGCGGCCTTATTGAAGGACAGTGAACTCACCAGGCTCGGCGAAGTTTACCGCTCGGCGGGAGACTAAACCTTCTTCTTGACGCTTAGTGGGCGGAGGACGGGGTCGCCTTTGAGCGGAAGCTCAACGGGCGTTCCGCCGTTTTGCGCGGACGCATAGAGCGCAAGGATCAGCTCGACCGCTTTGCGGCCTTCAGTTCCATCGACTGAAGGACGGCCCTTCGAGCGGATGGCGGAGATAGCGTCCTCCAAGTTCATCCGATGCCAGGCGTGCCCAATCGCCTTCGGGTCATTGGCGCCGGCCCCAGCCCCTTCGGCTGCGGGCGCAAGGTATTGGGCGTCGGCGGCCTGCGGCACTGCGAATTCGAACGACGTCAGTTTGTCATCGCGGAGCACAGCCGAGCCAGTCGTGCCGTGGATACGAATTTCGGCCGGGAAACCCGTGCCCGACCAGCAAGCCGTCGAGCCCGCGAGTGTCGCTCGGGCGCCATTAGCGAATTCGATCCAGCCGGTGGCAATGTCTTCGACCTCGATGCCATCATGGGCGACGAGCCCAGCGGTTGCCGAGACGCGCTTCACTGGGCCGAGAAACCAGAGCAGTAAGTCGATGGTGTGGATGCCTTGATTCATCAGGGCCCCGCCGCCATCGAGGGCGAACGTGCCGCGCCAAGCGGCGGAATCGTAGTAGGCTTGAGTACGCCACCAAGGAATGAGGGCGCCCGCTAAAGTGACTTGGCCGAAACGACCTGCGGTGATGGCGGCCTTCAACGCCTGCGAGCCAGCGCCGAAGCGGCGGGGCAGGATGCCGGCGAGCACGACGCCCGCTTGGGCGCAGGCCGACGTCAATGCATCGCAACGGGCGAGGGTGACCTCAAGGGGCTTCTCGACGACTACGTGCTTGCCGGCTTGGGCGCAGGCCAGGGCGGGGGCGAGGTGATCGCCGCTCGGTGTGCAGAGGCAGACCACGTCCACGTCAGGATGTGCCAGCAACGCTTCCGGGGTCGCGCAGGCGACCGCTCCGAACTTCCGGGCAAACTCTTCCGCCTTGGCCGGAGTGCGGTTATAGGCCGCCACGACCTTGACGCCGGGAATCTCGGCGAGCGCCTTCGCATGGAACTCGGCGATCATGCCGGTTCCCCAGATGCCGAAACCAAGGGGCTTTGCGCTCATATCTGCACCCTAGCGGAAACGCAGGGGGCAGGGGAAGGCTGAATCCGTCCCTTCGTGCCTAGTCTGTTAGGTGTGTAAATAAAGCACTCTTTTTTTGCAGCGCCTGCATGGTTTGGCGAGCTTGGCGCTTATCCTTCAGTCGAGACCATAGGTAGCGTGAAGTCACGGAGATCCAGCGGAGCTTGTTGCTCAACTGATTCTCTGGTGCGTGCCATAGTTGGCGCCTCTCCGCCCACAGCTTTTTGGTGGGAAACGCTTCTTCTAGTTCGCCCAATAGTCTTACCAGGAAGGGGCCGGAATGCGGGGTTCCGCGGAGCTGGACCGATTCGTGGTCCATCACCCGCTGGTGTAATTCGACGTTCTGCATGGGCGTGAGTTTTGACTCCTTCTCGTGAATGCAGAAGGTGGAGCCACTTCGCGGAGTCAGCGCCAGGCGCGTCTCGTGGCCATAACGCATGATCCAGGCGGTATCGCCGATCACCCCGTATTCCGTGGGGAAGGGGCGTGCCCGCAGATGGGTCCCGCGGTAGAGGTCAGCGGCGGAACTCCCGAGTAGGGCGTTAGGGCAGTTTTGGAAGGCCAGGAATTGAGTGGCCTCGGGTGCCATCACGAATGGGTGGCCTTGGCCGAAGGCCGCCAATAATTTTGCGGGTGGCCAGCCAAGGTCGCGATGCGGCCGTCCATCCTCATAGGCGAAGCCTGGGGGGCTGACGATCACGTCGGCCGAGAGTGCTTCACCGACGTCCCGGAGATGTAGGAGTTGATCCCGAGTGATGGTATCACCGGCCGTGCTGATGTAGACCCAGTCACCTGTCGTCGCGGCGATACCCTCATTCCACGATTGGTAAAGGCCTCGGTCGCGTTCGATGATACGAAGGCGCGGGTGCCGTAGCTCGGCCCGGATTAAGTCCAGCGTACCGTCCGTCGAGCGGCTGTCCACGACGATGACTTCTTCGACTAAGTCTAGCCACGCCTGCATTGAATGGAGATGAGCACCGAGTAAGTGCCGGCAGTTATAGGTTGGCAGGACAACGCTGATAGATGGGCTGGTCGACATATCAACGGAGATGGAAGAAACCCGCGGGACTAACCCATGCAATTCATTTGTTATAGGGTGTTTCGGACCTTACTAGCGGTTCAGGTTGAACCGTGGTTTCTTAGCAATACTCTTACTCAAAATGCGAATTAGCATCCCTGCTGTACGCGGGACGCTAGGAAAAATCCCTCAAGCGCAGCTGACTGCCGCCGGGTAGCCCTATGATTATTTCACGGGCGTGCTGATGTCGGCCCAGTCACCGTCGGTGGCCGCACTCGCGTTCAACGATTCGGAGCTACGGGTGGTGTAGTTGTGCGCGGATGAGCTCCAGCAATCCATCCGTCGAGCGGCGGTCCTCCACGATGACTTCATCTGCCAAGTTTGTATCGTGTGTCGGTGGCCGCCGAGTAATAACATCCAGTTGTAGGTCGGGAGGGCCATGCTGATCGGAGAACTAGACGGTATAATGCGAAGAGGAGGGCTTGGCGCTGCGCCAATTCGTGCAAATGATATTGAATTCTAGGCTAATTTCTTAGCCGCCGGCTGCCGCTAGCCGATGGGTTCGTGGGCTCAGGTGCGTGCAGTCCCCAATCGCTTTTCGCACTACACCATGGCATTTGCCGTTAGTTTCTGCGCTTGAAACAAGGGTTACTCAGGCCTAACTAAAGGACGTGCCTGTCGCCGCCTCCATGCCCAAAGCTGTCATCTTGGCCGGCGGTCTCGGTACACGCCTCAGCGAGGAGACGGTCTTACGTCCGAAGCCGATGGTGGAAGTCGGCGGGAAGCCTCTCCTTTGGCATGTCATGAAAATCTACGCCGCCCACGGGGTGACGGATTTCGTTATCTGCTGCGGATTCAAAGGGTACGTCATTAAGGAGTATTTTGCTAACTACTTCCTGCACATGTCCGACGTCACGTTTGATATGAACAAGAACACCATGGAGGTGCACCAGCGCAATGCCGAGCCTTGGCGGGTCACCTTGGTGGATACTGGCGAAAAGACCCAGACGGGTGGTCGCCTCGGTCGAGTCCGGGAGCATCTCGACGGCACGTTTTTCCTCACCTACGGCGATGGGGTGGGCGATGTCGATATTGCCGCCTTGCTTGCCTGCCATCGGCAGGCTGGCCGCAAGGCCACTGTAACCGCAGTGCAACCCCCAGGCCGTTACGGGGCTTTAGAGATCGAGCAAGGTGCCGTGCGTTCTTTTAAGGAAAAGCCCGCAGGGGACGGGGCTTTCATTAATGGAGGCTTCTTTGTCCTGGAGCCCGCGGTCCTCGATTTGATCACTGGCGATGACTGTATCTGGGAGCGCGGCCCCTTGGAGGCCCTAGCTGCTAGCAATCAACTTACAGCCTATCCACACCGCGGGTTCTGGCAGCCGATGGATACCTTGCGCGAGAAGAACCTCCTCGAGGAACTGTGGGCTTCGGGCCGGGCTCCTTGGAAAAAGTGGTAATGTTCGGTGGCGCCTACAGTGGAAGACGCGTGCTGCTCACGGGTCAGACGGGTTTTAAAGGGGCTTGGCTCGCCCATTGGCTACTGGCCTTGGGTGCAGATGTCCGCGGGTATACACTTGCGCCACAGGCCGACCAGCCGCTGCATGCTTGGCTCGGATTGCCTCAGCGTTTGCGGTCCGAATTCGCCGATGTCCGTGACCGAGCCGCGGTTCGAGCCGCAGTCCGAGAGTTTCGTCCTGAAATTGTCCTCCATCTAGCGGCGCAGCCGTTGGTCCGGCTTTCCTACTCCATCCCAGTTGAGACGATGGAAACCAACGTGATGGGCACAGCACATTTGCTGGATGCCGTCCGGGCTGAGGCTCCGGAGGCTACGGTCGTGGTTGTGACGTCGGATAAGTGCTACGAAAACCGCGAGCGCTCTGCTGGTTATCGCGAAGATGAGCCGATGGGCGGACACGATCCATACAGCGCCTCTAAAGGCATGACGGAACTCCTAGTCGCTTCTTGGCGGCAATCCTACCTGCCGGCGCATGGGCTTGGGGCTTTGGCTTCTGGGCGTGCGGGCAATGTCATCGGCGGCGGCGATTTTTCGGCGGACCGAATTATCCCTGACTGCATTCGAGCGCTGGAGGCAGGGGCCCCTGCAGTCATCCGTAATCGGCGTGCCACGCGACCATGGCAGCATGTGCTCGAGCCGCTCGCCGGCTATCTCTGGTTGGGCGCCTGCCTGCGGCAGCCGAGCTTAGCCCGCCAGCCCGCCCGCCTGCGGGAGGGTTTTAACTTTGGCCCTCGCGGCGAATCCGCTCGCCCGGTCGGAGACTTGGTCGACGCCTTGATGCACGAGTGGCCTGGCCGCCAGGAAGATCTCACCGATCCGGCGGCCCCACATGAAGCGGGCTTACTTCATCTGGATATAACCAAGGCCGCGGAAGTCCTCGGCTGGAAGCCCGTCTGGGATTTCACCACGACCGTCCGTACCACGGCGGCTTGGTATCGTGACCGGCACGCTGGGGCTTCGCCCCAAGCGCTGTGCGACCGCGACTTGCACGCCTATATCGAGGCCGCACGCGCGGCTGGGCAGCCTTGGACCCGCTAAATTTTATGACGCCTGAGCAGATTCGCCATGAAATCCTTCGCCTGACCCGCGAGTATGCGCAGGCCGTGCACCCGGGCTTTTTGCCCGCTGATCATCCAGCACG
>ENA-OUVC01000315-OUVC01000315.1-marine-metagenome-genome-assembly--contig:-NODE-315-length-33330-cov-4.139927_pt1 | contig 33330 bp, 32 predicted proteins | sample MGYA00248622_ERZ508571 | MGnify/ENA primary metagenome ERZ508571 (study PRJEB26236, sample SAMN06267175) | marine metagenome | isolation source: Columbia River Estuary | place: USA:Columbia River Estuary... | reverse complement strand
CGGCAGGAAAGCCAGTTTGACCGGGCAGCCGTCAGCCACGCAGGCGCACGCGGCCTTATGCAGCTGATGCCAGGCACCGCGCGCGAAACATCGGGCAAAATCGCGATGGCATATCGCCCCGAAGCGCTGACGGTCGATACAGATTACAACATCGCCCTTGGCGCGCGCCGTGCCGATGCGGTCAAGAACTATCTGATCGCTCCAGGTATTGACGGCACACGTATCCAAACCGTGTCTTATGGCAAGGAACGCCCGATTTCGATCTGCTCGGACGAGACCTGCTACGCGCAGAACCGTCGCGCCGTGACCGTTTTGTCGATGAAATAAGGAACACTCGGCATGATGCGCTGGCTTTTCGCCCTAACTTTGCTGCTGCCCCTGCCCGCTTTGGCGCAGAACGCGCAGTCGCTGGCCGATGTTAAGGCAGAGCTGGCGCAACTGGCCGCACAGTTCCTGACCCTGAAGCAAGAACTTGTTTCCTCGGGTGCTGCCGCCAATGGCAGCGCCGGAGGGGATGCCCTGCAACGCCTTGATGCGATCGAGGCGGCTCTCACCAAGCTCACCGCCAAGACCGAAGAGGTCGAGTTCAAACTGAACTCGGTCGTCAGCGATGGCACCAACCGCATTGGCGATATCGAGTTTCGCCTGTGTGAGTTGACCGAGGGCCGCGATCCATCGACCCTGCCCGTGACACCCGATTTGGGCGCTTTGGCATCGGGGGCTGCGGCCCCTGCGGTGCCAGACCCCGCTGTCGTCTCCGCCCCCGAAACCCCCGCAGCCCCTGCTGCGACCGATGGGGTGGAACTTGCGGTCAATGAAAAAGCAGATTTCGACCGGGCCAAGGCGGTGCTCGATTCCGGTGACTTTCTTGGCGCCGCGGATCTCTTTAAGACCTATGCGCAATCCTACCCGGGTGGCCCCTTAGTGGATAAATATGCACAGACCGGAAACCCGCATGCATTTACTTTTCCCGAACCTCAAATTCCTGATCTTAACTTTAGTTTTAGTGGTTTAAAAACTTCCATATTGTATTTTATAAATAAGGGTGTACAACAAAATCCCAATTTTATTCAAGAGCATTTAGAAGATATTTGCGCTAGTGTACAACAGCGTATTGTTACTATTTTGTTGGCCAAACTTACAAAAGCTGCTAAGTTGTATGGTATTAGTCAAGTGGCCATTGCAGGCGGCGTTTCTGCTAACTCGGGTTTGCGTAAAGCCCTGCAAGATCTTGCCGAGCAACAAAATTGGGAGGTATTTATACCCAAGTTTGAATATTGTACAGACAATGCCGCCATGATTGCCATTGCTGGGTATTACAAATTTTTAGCCGCCGATTTTGTAGGGCAAGACGTTGCCCCATTGGCCCGAATGAGCTTTTAATTTTTATTTTATTATGAAGAACTTAATTCTAATTCTAGTAATCTTTTCACTTGGATGTACTAAAAATAATATATCAAAGTCAATAGTTCTTAAAAATGAAGTTGTATTTAATGGGTATAAAGTTTCTTCAAATGCTAGAATACGGGGCACTGAATATTGGGAAAATACAAACGTATTAAGTGATTTTTACATTGGAGTTTATCAAAAAAATTATGAAGTTTTCGCTTTGCCTCAAGGAGATGCTTATTGTGTATGGACACAAGCCATTTGCAACGGTGATTTTAATAATGATGGGTATATAGATGTATTTAATGCAGGAGCTGCCTTTAACGGTAAAAAAGCTAATTTGTCATTTCTGATTTGGAGTCCCTCTCTTTTGAAATTTGAAGAAAAAAATTTAATAAATGATAAAACCAGTTTCATTGGCGCTCCCACTAAAGTGACTCCGGTTTACTTAAATGGCGATAATTATGTAGACTTAGTTATTCACGGGCATGCAGATGAAGGTAAACCAAACTCAAATGAGCCAGTTACTATATGTATTAGTGATGGTATTGGCGGGTATGATTTGGTAAAATTAGAACTTGAGCCTAAAGAATTATTGGATAGACTAGCTCACGAGCATGGTGATGTTGGTGATCTGAATGGTGATCTTTTACCCGATTTGTTAGTTGTAGCTAATACCCATACTTACATTTTTTGGGGTATTTCATCTTTCCCATATTTTACTAATAACCAGTATGTAACAATGAATACTGATTGTGCTTTTTATAGTAAAATTAAAGATGTTAACGCCGATGGATTTAATGATATATTAATAGGAACAAATGTTAAGAATGAATTATTGATAAATAATGGCAACGGTACCTTTCAAAATAAAAACATTCCATATTCATCAAGTTTAACAAATGCCATTAATGTTTTCGATTATATTCTTGATGATTTAAATAAAGATGGTTTAAAAGACATTATAAGCATGGGCGCCACCAACCATAAAGACTGGGTAATAGAGGTGTATTTTCAAAACAAAACCGGGGGGTTCGACAGAGATAATAGTTGGATTGAATACAACATTAATATTAATAGAAGCAATCAGAATTATAAAAACAAATTGATTTATTGCGATTTTGATGGAGATGGATATAAAGATATAACCTATTCAGATAGTGGACTTTATCCATATACAAATCCTGATAATGACATGAAGAAAAAGTCAATTTTTTTAAGAAAAGGAAATAAGTTTATAGAAGCTTCATTTTTTGATTTTGATAAATACGCCAAAGAGTTAAAAGAAAAATTTTATGTTCTATAACAAAAAAAGCCCCCAGATTATCCGGAGGCTTTTTTTTTAATCTTCAAGCTAAACTTATTCAGGTTTAAACTCTAGCTTATCGCCAGTTACTACCTCTTTAATTTTCGCCTCTAGTTCTTCCATCAATTCTGGGTTTTCTAATAAAAGCTGTTTTACAGCATCGCGGCCTTGACCCAATTTGGTATCGCCATAGCTAAACCACGAACCTGCTTTTTTAATAATTTCAAATTCAACACCTAAATCAACCACTTCTCCGGCTTTAGAAATACCTTCGCCAAACATGATGTCGAATTCTGCAATTCTAAACGGAGGAGCCACTTTATTTTTTACAATTTTAACCTTTACTCGGTTTCCCGTTACTTCATCGGTTTCTTTAATTTGAGAAATACGACGAATATCTAAACGTACAGAGGCATAAAATTTAAGTGCATTTCCTCCAGTCGTTGTTTCTGGGTTGCCAAACATGATTCCAATTTTTTCACGCAATTGGTTTATAAAGATGCAGCAGCATCCGGTTTTGGCAATTGTTCCAGTTAGTTTACGTAAGGCTTGCGACATTAATCGTGCTTGTAAACCCATTTTAGAGTCACCCATTTCGCCTTCAATTTCGGCTTTGGGTACCAAGGCGGCTACCGAATCGATAACAATAATATCTATAGCGCCCGAACGTATTAAATTGTCGGCGATTTCTAGGGCTTGTTCGCCATTATCAGGTTGAGCGATGAGTAAATTTTCTACATCAACACCCAATTTTTGGGCGTAATATTTATCAAAAGCATGCTCGGCATCAATAAATGCGGCAATACCGCCTTTTTTCTGAGCTTCTGCAATAACATGAGTAGCTAGGGTAGTTTTTCCAGACGATTCTGGTCCGTATATTTCAATTACACGACCTTTAGGTAAACCGCCAATACCCAAGGCAATATCCAAGCCTAATGAACCTGTAGAGATAGATTCTAGTGGTTCTACGGCTTCATCGCCTAATTTCATTACCGCACCCTTACCGTACGATTTTTCTAATTTATCTAAGGTTAGTTGTAAGGCTTTCAATTTGTCTGTATTGCTCATAATTTTAGTTTATTATTTTCAAATGTAAATAAAATTTATAAAATGCTAAAAATTTTATCAAAATTATTTTACCATTTTTCTTATCTGCTCATTTTTTGCAGTATGCGTGCTGTTTTACTTATTTTTTTCTTTTTAGATGCCACTTTTTTTCGCTCGGCTGCCTTTTCTGCTTTTAATAAGGCAGTTGCGGTTTGTTGGTGTGCATAATACTTGCACATCCAATTTAGCGGGCATTGCTCACATTTGGGCGTTCGGGCCAGACAGGTATAGCGGCCATGTAAAATGAGCCAATGATGGGCTACATGAATTTTTTCGGTGGGTAGGTATTTTACCAATTGTTTTTCTACCGCCAATGGGGTTGTTGCTTTACTGGTAAGGCCCATACGATTAGCCACCCTAAATACGTGCGTATCTACGGCCATAGTGGGTGCCTGAAAAATTACCGATGCAATTACATTGGCAGTTTTGCGCCCAACGCCGGGCATTTTTTGTAAATCAGTTACGTTTGAGGGCACTTCGCCCTTAAATTCGTTTACCAACATGCTGGCCATGCCAACCAAATGCTTGGCCTTATTGTTCGGGTAGCTTACACTCCGTATATACGAAAATACTTCATCGCTTGTACTTGCGGCCAATGCTTCTGGATTTGGGTAGCGCTCAAATAATTTAGGCGTAACTTGGTTTATACGCTTATCGGTACATTGGGCAGAAAGTATTACGGCTATAAGTAATTCAAAAGGATTACTATAGTGCAACTCCGTTTCTGCATTGGGTTGGTGCGTAGAAAAATAGTCAACAAAAACCCGATAGCGTTCTTTTTTAAGCATGCTCAAATATAAGAACCCAAGCGCTATTTTATAATAGTTCTGCGTAGGCCATTATCGTACACAGTACATCTTCCGAAGGCTCCCGTAGTAATTGATCTAGGCGGGGCTTTAAAACTTTTAGCAATAACTGATCTTCGACGGCAAGTAAATGTCCGTCTGCTACTTCTAAATAATTTTTACAAATGTTGGGTTTGGTTTGGTGTGTTTGAAACTTGTTCATGAATATATGTTTCCACACCAAACGCAGACTAGTATATGTTTAGTATACCGATTGTGTTTTTTATTTATTGACTAGAACTGGGCTAACCATCATTTTTCGCAAATTGTTTAGTGCATAGCGCATTCTTCCTAAAGCCGTATTAATACTTACGCCGGTTATATCTGCAATTTCCTTAAAACTCAAATCGCCATAATGGCGCATGATTAATACTTCTTTTTGTTCGGTAGGCAATAGTTGAATCATTCGTTTTAAATCCTGATGACTTTGTTCACGAATCATCATGTTTTCTAGTGGTTCATCGTAAAATTGTATCACATCGAAAATATCAAAGCCATCTACATTGGTAATTACAGGGTTGCGTTTTTGTTTTCGGAAATAATCAATTACCAAATTGTGGGCAATGCGTATAACCCAGGGTAAAAATTTACCTTCTTCGTTGTATTTGCCAGCTTGTAGGGTATGAATTACTTTAATAAAGGTTTCTTGGAAAATATCTTCTGCCAGATAGCTATCTTTTACTAATAAATAGATGGAAGTATATATCTTAGATTTATGTCTAGCAATTAAAACTTCTAAGCAAGGTTGATAACCGCTGATAAACTCATGTATTAATTCTTGATCAGTACGGGTCTGAAGATTTTTGTGAGTGTTCATAGGAATTTGTTTTTTGATGGTTGGTAAATAAATTGATTCATTTATGCATATACTTTCCTAAAACAAGGGGCGTTTAAATCCAAGGCTTTAAGAAAATATTCATACCAATATCAAATAAAAGAGAGGGTAGATGCTAGATAGAACCGACGTATGGCGTATTTTAGTGGACGAAATGCAAAACTAGCCGACGAACGGTTTTCAGCTTTTTAATATTTTTGTCTTTTAAGCCTTATACATGACCAAGCCCCAGCCAAACGATCCAAAAAATTTTATTTTAATTAAAGGGGCACGTGTACACAACCTCAAAAACATCGATGTAAGCATTCCAAAAAATAAATTGGTAGTTATAACCGGAATGTCTGGTTCTGGAAAGTCATCTTTGGCATTTGACACCTTATATGCCGAAGGACAACGGAGGTATGTAGAGAGTTTATCTTCCTACGCCCGCCAGTTTATGGGCCGCATGAACAAGCCCGAAGTGGACGATATTAAAGGCATTGCTCCGGCCATAGCCATTGAACAAAAAGTAATTAGCAGTAACCCTCGGTCTACGGTGGGTACCTCTACCGAGATTTACGATTACCTAAAACTCCTATTTTCTAGAATTGGCAAAACCATTTCACCCATTTCGGGTGCTGTGGTAAAAAAAGATACCGTAAGCGATGTGGTCAACTTTTGCGCCGCACAAGCCGAAGGAACTGCACTTACCATTTTGTGCCCATTGTTTCCACACAATCAGCGGAGCGTAAAAGAAGAATTATCGGTATTGCTCCAAAAAGGGTTTTTAAGGGTAATATATCACGATAAATTAGTGAAGATAGAAGACCTTTTGGCCGATAAAAGCCTTGCTGCTACCCAAACGTTACAGGAGCGGGAGCTTCTCATTGTAATCGATCGGGTATCGGTGAACGCCGAAGAAGAAACCTTGAGCCGAATAGCCGATTCGGCACAAACAGCTTTTTTTGAAGGCAAAGGCGAATGTTTGGTAGAGCTGGCGGGCACCAAACACCCATTCTGCGATCGCTTTGAATTGGATAACCTCGTTTTTGAAGAGCCTAGCCCCAATTTTTTCAGTTTTAACAATCCGTATGGCGCTTGTAAACGTTGCGAAGGCTATGGTAAAATAATGGGTATTGATGAAGATTTGGTTATTCCCGACAAAAGCAAATCGGTTTACGAAGGCGCCATTGCTCCTTGGAGAGGCGAAAAAATGAAGGAATGGGCCGATCACTTTATAAAAAATGCCTTGGCGTTTGATTTCCCTATACACCGCCCCATTGCGCAATTAACCGAAGAACAACGCAAGCTTTTATGGACAGGAAACTCTCATTTTAAAGGATTAAACGAATTCTTCGCTTATTTAGAAGAGCAAACCTATAAAATTCAATACCGGGTTATGCTATCCCGTTATCGCGGTAAAACCAATTGCCCCGATTGTAAGGGCACCCGCTTGCGCCCCGATGCGGCTTATGTAAAAATTGCTGAAAAATCTATCACCGATATTGTGTTGATGCCTTTAGAAAAAGCACTGTCCTTTTTTAAAGCGTTAAAACTAAATGGCAACGACGAAAAAATTGCGAAACGTTTACTACTCGAAATTACCAATCGCTTGCAGTTTTTAACCGATGTGGGTTTGGGATATCTCACCTTAAACCGTTTATCAAATACCCTTTCGGGCGGAGAATCGCAGCGTATTAATTTAGCAACCTCTTTGGGTAGTTCTTTGGTAGGTTCTATTTATGTATTAGACGAACCAAGTATTGGCTTACATCCCAGAGATACGCACCGTTTAATTGGCGTTTTACAATCCTTGCGTAATGTGGGCAATACCGTGTTGGTAGTAGAACACGAAGAGGAAATAATGAAAGCCGCCGATTATTTAATAGATATTGGTCCTTTTGCCGGTATAAATGGCGGTGAATTGGTATTTAGTGGCACCTATGATGAGATTTTAACAGATGAACAAAGCCTAACCGGCAAGTATTTAAGTGGAAAAGAGGCTATTGAAGTACCTAAAATCCGCCGAAAATGGTCGGATTATATTGAAGTGAAAGGTGCTCGAGAAAACAATCTTAAAAACATCGATGTAAAATTCCCGCTGCATACCCTTACCGTAGTTTCAGGCGTTTCCGGATCTGGGAAAACATCTCTCGTAAAACGTATTTTATTGCCTGCCCTGCAAAAAGCTATTGGCAATTATAATGGCGAACAAACCGGTGTGTACGATAGTTTAGAGGGCGATGTAAGCCAAATTCATCAGGTAGAAATGGTCGATCAAAATCCCATTGGCCGTTCTTCCCGCTCTAACCCGGTTACCTATGTAAAAGCTTGGGACGAAATTAGAGCCTTATTGGCTAGTCAGCCTGCTGCCAAAGCCGCCGGTCTAAAACCATCTGTATTTTCATTTAATGTAGAAGGTGGCCGCTGCGATGTGTGCCAAGGTGAAGGCGAAGTAAAAGTAGAGATGCAGTTTATGGCCGATTTGTTTTTGCCTTGCGAAGCATGCGATGGCAAACGCTTTAAACAACATGTGTTAGACATCAGCTATCGCGATAAAAACGTATCCGAAATATTAGGTATGGATGTAGATGAAGCGCTTGCTTTTTTTGCCGATGAACCCAAGATTGTTGCCCGCTTACAGCCCTTGGTTGATGTAGGTTTGGGTTATGTGCATTTAGGTCAATCATCCAATACTTTATCTGGTGGCGAAGCCCAACGCATTAAATTGGCTTCTTTCTTGGTAAAAGGAAATCAATCTAAACAAACCTTATTTATTTTTGACGAACCCACCACTGGTTTGCATTTCCACGATATTAAAAAACTGCTCAAATCCTTTGAGGCACTTATAAACCAAGGCAATTCTATTTTGGTAATTGAACACAACGTAGAAGTCATTAAATCTGCCGATTGGGTCATAGATATTGGCCCCGAAGGTGGGGAAGCCGGTGGAAACGTAGTCTTCGAAGGCCTGCCCGAAGATTTGGTAAAACAAGCCGATTCGTATACGGGCCAATTTCTGAAAGGCCGCTTGTAAGCCAATCCATTCACGAAGAATTAGTATTTTAGCGCCACAAGAATAATTTATGCTCTTACTAACCTTTTTTATTGGACTACTCATCAACGCCATTGGCTATATTCCTCCCGGAAATATAAACCTAAGCGTAGCCCAACTCACGGTAAATAAGGGCATTAAACAAGCCTGGCACTTTATTATTGCTTTTTCTTGTGTAGAGGTATTTTTCACCTTCGGAATGATGCGTTTTGCCCGTTGGATGTCGAGCGATGTAAGCCTAGAATTTTCGGTATACCATATAAACATAGGCACCCTTACCGATGCCTTTATGATTTTGATGTTTCTTATTATGGGTAGCATTACCTGGTTGCGCAGAAACAAATTACCCCAAGCTAAAGAAGATATTAAAAAAGGAAGCAGTGCTTTTTATGGAATACTATTAGGTATTTTAAACCCGGTACAAATACCAACCTGGTTATTTTTTGGCAATTATGTCATCATCCACCAATGGATACGAACCGATTATGTATCCCTTATTATTTTCAGTATTGGATCTGGATTGGGTTCAGCCATTGCTTTATATGGCTATGCGCATTTTGCCAGGTATATTCAAGAAAAATTTACGCTGAGTACCCGTTTAATTAATCACACAATTGCTATTCTATTGGTTGCTTTGGCGCTGTGCCTTCTTGTAAAACAAGTGCTTATTTATGCCTAGCTAAGCAGGCTAAACTGGAAATTTTATCCAAACCTAATTGCACGGTAAGCTCTTCGAGCGAATTAAATTTCTGATCCGGGCGGATAAAGGCATCAAAATCTATGCGGATTATTTGACCGTAAATCTCCTCGTCGAAATCGAAAATATTGACTTCGATATTTCTGCTCATACCATTAACGGTGGGGCGGTGACCAATATAAGCCATACCCTCGTATTTTATATCCTCCACATAGGTGTAAGCGGAATAGATCCCATCGGCCGGAATTAATTTATAAGGCTCTTCCACATATAAATTAGCGGTGGGGTAGCCCAATGTTCGGCCAATTTGATCGCCTCTAATTACCCGACCTTCGAGTGAAAACGTGTGGCCCAACAATTCCGTTGCACTGGCAATATCGCCGGTTAAAAGTGCCTGCCGTATGCGGGTAGAACTTACGGCTGCTTGTTGTATATCTTGTTCGGGAATTACCTCTACCTCGTAGCCAAATTTTCTTGCCAATTTGTTTAAATCGGCTAAGCTTCCTGCTCTATTTTTGCCAAAACGATGGTCGTAGCCAATGCTTATTTTGCTCGTTCCGATACGTTTAACTAGTATTTCTTCGATATATTCTTCAGGAGATAAATTCGAAAAATCACGAGTAAAGGGTGTAATAATTAAGTGATCAATACCAATAGCTTCTAGTAATTCTGTTTTTTCTTTTACCGTATTAATCAGCCTAATTCCCTGATCTTCGGGGTGAATAATCATTCGAGGGTGGGGAAAAAACGTAAGAATAACCGTTTCTGCTCCTATGCCTTTAGCCGATTCGCGAAGCTTGCGCAGCAATTCTTGGTGCCCAATATGTACGCCATCGAAGGTGCCGATGGTCACCACAGCCTTTTTTAAGGGCGTAAATTGAGAAATATCGGTATAGATTTTCATGGGCGCTGCAAAATTACACCATTTTGCCGGTTTCTTTTAGTGTGCGGATATGATTTACCAAATCGGCCACTTCAAATGCATTTTCTACGCTGTAATTGCCACTTTTAGTTCGGCATAAAGCCGATAGGTAAGCGCCGCTACCGAGTGCTTTACCAAAATCGTGTGCTAAGGAGCGTATGTAGGTTCCTTTACTGCACACCACCCTAAAATCTATTTCGGGTAGGGCAATTCGGGTAATTTCAAAGGCAACTATTTCTACGTGCCGTGCTTTAAGCTCTACGGTTTCGCCTCTACGGGCTTTTAAGTAGATGCGTTCTCCGCCCATTTTAATAGCCGAATGGGGTGGGGGAAATTGCGCAATTTGTCCGCAAAATTGAACGATAGCTGCTTGGATGGCTTCTTCGGTAATGTGGTCAATGGGAAATTTTTTGTCTACTTCTGTCTCTAAATCGTACGATGGGGTTGTGGCACCCAAGGTAAACGTACCGGTATATTCTTTTTCTTGGGCCTGAAACTCGTCTATTTTTTTAGTCAGCTTACCGGTGCAAATAATCAGTAAGCCCGTGGCCAAAGGATCGAGTGTGCCGGCATGGCCTACTTTTAGTTTGAGCGGTTTTAGGGTATTGCGTATTTTCCCTACCACATCAAAGCTGGTCCATGTGAGTGGTTTATTTATCAAAAGCATTTCGCCTTCGGTAAAGTTAAAGTTTGGGAATGTTGGAGGTGTGCTACTCATTTACACAACTTGTAGGGAATATCCACCCAATAATAAGGCAATTATAACTAGCCCCACTACAATGCGGTACCAACCAAATAGGCGAAAGCCGTGTTTTTGCAAGAAGGAGATGAAGAATTTAATAGCCAGCATGGCTACAATAAAGGCTACCACGTTGCCAATGGCCAATAATTTCCATTCTTCGGGGCTTAGCTGGTAGCCGTCTTTATAAAAATCGTACAACTTTTTTACCGTAGCGCCCAATAAGGTAGGAACGGCTAAAAAGAAGGAAAACTCGGCTGCAAGTGATCGACTTAGGCCTTGGCTCATACCGCCTACAATGCTTGCTGCAGAACGAGAAGTTCCAGGAATCATAGCTAAACATTGAAATAAACCAATTTTTAGCGCTTGGCTATAACTAATTTCTTCGGTGCTTGTTGCCGTACTTTGCGCAAACCATTTATCTACCCCCAATAAAATAAAACCACCAATAAGCAGGGCAATGGCTACACCCATGGGGCTTTCTAAAAGGGTATCAATTTTATGGCTAAACAATACGCCAAATACAGCTGCAGGGATGAAGGCTACTACCAATTTTAGGTAGAAACCAATACTCTGAAAAAAGCGTTTTAGGTACAATACTACCACCGATAAAATGGCTCCAAACTGAATAGCAATGGTAAATAATTTTAGAAAGGCATTGGCAGGATCTAAGCCTAGTGCACTAGCGCCCAAAATAAGGTGCCCAGTAGAAGAAACCGGTAAAAATTCGGTTAATCCTTCAATAATAGCCAATACAATGGCTTCCCAAATTTTCATTATTTTTTCTTAAGAATGGCGTAAAAGCCAATGCCAAACCCAATAAGCACCACTAGGGGTGCCAGTACAATTTTGCGGAAATCGTAAATATCGGTGCTGCCAATCATGAGGCAAAAGCCTAACGTCACTACGGCAATGCTAATCAGCATCCAACGGTAATTGGCTTTGTTAAAAATGAACTCTTTGTTAGGTTTATCTGGGGTAGCCATATTAATACAATTCGTTAGAAGATGTTTGAAGATACCTTTTTACGGCAAAACGGGTGCTTAAGGCAGAGATTACAATGCCGGCTAAAATCATGCTTAAAAATACCAAGCTAAATTGCGCCCAATCTCTTAAAACTAAAATTTCTGGAATTTGGTTTTTTACAAGAACCAAAAGTACAAGCAATAAGCCTACCGAACTTAAACCGGCTATGAGGCCCTGAATAACGCTGCTCATCACAAAAGGCTTTAAGATAAAGTCTTCAGTAGCGCCTACTAATTGCATGCTTTTTAGCTGAAAACGTTGTGCATAAATGGCCAAGCGGATGGTGTTGTTAATGAGCGTGATGGCAATGAGCAATAGAATTAATCCGAAAATAAAAATACCCAAGCTTATTAAACGCACATTGTGGTTTACAATATCAATGAGTGATTTCTGGTAAACCACCTCTTTTACCAAGTCGTTTTTTTCTAAGTCTTTGGCAAATTTGGCAATGCTGGCGTTATCGGCAAATTCTGCTTTGAGGTACACATCTAAAGCTGGTAAGAGCGGGTTATAGCCTAAAAAGTCAACAAAATCTTCGCCTAAATCTTTGGTTAGGTTGCGGGCCGCTTGCTCTTTGCTCACATATTGCGTGCGTAAAACTTCTGCTTTGGTGTTTACTTTTGTTTGCAAGGCCAAAATATCGGCCTCTTTGGTTCCTTCGTTAACAATTACGTTGAGTACGATGTTTTCTTTTACGTAACTCGATAAATTGTGCGAATGAACAAGTATAAGGCCTAAAAGTCCGCCCATAAGCAATACCAAAGCAATGCTAACAATGCTAGACACTCGGATAGTTTTATTCTGTTTTTGTTGTGCGTGTGGTTCCAAGGTTATTAAATTTTACTCCACGAAAATAAAGATTTATGAGCAGATTTTTAGTATCCAATTTTAGGAATTAAAATGAGCCTTTTTCCTTCCAATTATGAGCCGTTTTTGCTATTTTCGCAGTTTAGTAATCAAAATAAATGGATTATCAGTTTCGGGAGATAGAACAAAAGTGGCAAGCCTTTTGGGCCAAACATCAAACCTATAAGGTAAGCAACACCAGTTCTAAACCTAAATACTATGTATTGGATATGTTTCCGTATCCGTCGGGCGCTGGCTTGCATGTGGGGCATCCGCTGGGGTATATTGCTTCCGATATTTTTTCTCGATACAAACGTACCAAGGGTTTTAATGTATTGCACCCTATGGGTTATGACTCGTTTGGTTTACCTGCCGAGCAGTATGCCATTCAAACCGGGCAGCACCCGGCCATTACTACCGAAACCAACATCAATCGCTACCGCGAACAACTAGATAATTTAGGTTTTTCATACGATTGGAGCCGTGAAGTACGTACCAGCGACCCGGAATATTACCGCTTTACACAGTGGATTTTCATGAAATTGTTTGATGCCTGGTACAATACCCAAAGCAACAAAGCCGAAGAAATTGATTCGCTTATTGCCCACTTTGCCCAATCGGGGTCTGCTGGTGTAAAAGCTGTTTCTGATGAGGATGTAAAAAGCTTTAGTGCTGCAGAATGGGCAGCCTTCAGCGAAGAAGAGCAACAAAGCGAATTGTTAAAATATCGCCTGGCGTATTTAAAAGAAAGCACTGTAAACTGGTGCCCGGCTTTAGGTACCGTATTGGCCAACGATGAAGTAAAAGACGGCTATTCTGAACGAGGCGGCCATCCGGTAGTGCAAAAGAAAATGATGCAGTGGAGCATGCGCATTACCGCTTATGCCGATCGTTTACTGCAAGGTTTAGATCATATTGATTGGCCCGAGCCATTAAAAGAAATACAACGCAATTGGATTGGTAAAAGCGTAGGAGCCTTGGTGAAGTTTGCTGTTGATGGTACATCTTCTACTATCGAAGTATTTACCACCCGGGTAGACACTATTTTTGGTGCTACGTTTTTGGTCATTGCTCCCGAGCACGAATTGGTGCAAAGCCTAACCACACCCGAACAAAGCAAAGAAATAGCCGATTACATTGCCCAAACGCAGAAAAAATCGGAATTAGACCGCATGGCTGATACCAAAACCGTATCGGGTGCATTTACGGGCAGCTATGTAAAACATCCCTTTACCAATGAACCCATTCCGGTGTGGATAGCCGATTACGTATTGGCAGGTTATGGTACGGGAGCGGTAATGGCCGTGCCTTCGGGCGACCAACGTGATTGGTTATTTGCCAAGCATTTTAACTTACCAATTGTGGCCATTTCTGATGCGCAACAAGATTTAGATATCCAAGCCGACCCTACAAAGGAAGGCAAATACATCAATTCTGATTTTATTAATGGACTTGGCTATAAAGAAGCTGCCGCAACGTTAATTGCCAAGCTAGAAGCCTGCGGACAAGGAAAAGCAAAAGTGAATTTCCGCCTACGGGATGCTATTTTTGGTCGCCAACGCTACTGGGGCGAACCCGTTCCGGTATACTTTAAAAATGGCTTACCTTATTTAATTAAAGAATCGGAATTACCTTTGATCTTGCCCGAAGTAGATAAATATTTGCCTACCGAAAGCGGAGAACCGCCATTAGGAAGAGCTAAAGATTGGAAATACGAAGATGCCTACGAGTACGAATTAAGCACCATGCCGGGTTGGGCGGGCTCTAGCTGGTATTGGTACCGCTATATGGCTTCGCCGGATGAACGAAACTTGCCTGACTTTGCTTCGAAGGACGCCATCAATTATTGGCAAGACGTAGATTTATACATTGGTGGTTCGGAGCATGCAACCGGCCATTTATTATACAGTCGGTTTTGGAATAAATTTTTGAAAGATTTAGGCTATGTAAACCAAGAAGAGCCTTTCAAAAAGCTCATTAACCAGGGTATGATACAAGGTCGTTCCAATTTTGCCTACCGTATAATTGATGCGCAAGGTAAGGGCACCAATACCTTTGTGTCTTTCGGATTAAAAGATCAATACAAAACCACTCCGGTTCACGTAGATGTAAACATCGTGGAACAAGATTTCTTGGATATTGAGCAATTCAAAGCTTCCCGCCCCGATTTTGCCGATGCGGAATTTATACTCGAAAATGGCAATTATTTGTGTGGGTATGAGGTGGAGAAAATGTCTAAATCGAAGTTCAACGTAGTAAACCCCGACGATATGGTGGAGCGCTACGGAGCCGATACCTTGCGTTTGTACGAGATGTTTTTAGGCCCACTAGAACAAAGTAAGCCTTGGAATACCAACGGCATTGAGGGGGTGTTTAAGTTTTTGCGTAAATATTGGCGCTTGTTCCATACCGATCAATTTGATTTTGTAATATCGGAAGAGCCAGCCACCAAAGCCGAGTTAAAAGCCCTGCATAAAATCATTAAAAAGGTAGAAGAAGATATCGAACGTTTTTCGTTTAATACCTCGGTATCGGCTTTTATGATTTGTGTAAACGAATTGGGCGATTTAAAATGCAACAAACGAGCAATTTTAGAACCGCTAACCGTGGTCCTTTCGCCTTATGCGCCACATATTACCGAAGAAATTTGGTCTTTGTTGGGTCACGGAGAAGGAAGTATCAGCCAAGCTAACTATCCGGTATTTAAGCCCGAGTATTTGGTAGAAAATGAATTTGCTTATCCAGTATCCATCAACGGGAAGATGAAAATGAATCTGACCCTTTCTTTAAGCTTAGAGCCTGCCGATATTGAACAAGCAGCCCTAGCCAATGCCGACGTACAACGTTATTTAGATGGCCAAACGCCTAAGAAAGTCATTGTGGTGAAGGGGAAAATTATCAATCTCGTTGTTTAGTCATCCAATCACTTTTTGTAAACACTTTGTTACGTCAGGCCTGTAACAAAACCATACTTTTTGCGCCTTATTATCATGAAAAAATACCCTATGAAAACTATTTTTACTTTACTAATTGCCTTACTAGGCATTCAAGGAGCTTTTGCTCAAGTGCCCAGCGGAGCTAGCACTATTACGGGTAAAATTAGTGGCGTTATCATCGATTCGCTTACGCAAAAACCAGTAGATTATGCTACTGTAGGCTTGGGACGTTCGGGTTCAACAAAAACTACCAATGGTTCTTTAAGCGACGAAAAAGGTGTTTTTAAGATAGATAAAATAAATCCAGGGAACTACCGCATTACCATAAGTTTTTTGGGCTACCAAACCAAAATCATCGAAGCGGTAAAAACCACCCTGCAAAAACCCGATCTTAATTTGGGCAAAATTCTGTTGTCGCCCAGTGCCAATGCACTTGGCGAAGTGGTGATACAAGGACAAGCCTCGGTAGTAGAAAATAAAATTGACCGCATTGTGTACAATGCCGAAAAAGATGTCACCATAGGTGGGGGCAATGCCAGCGATGTGTTGCGTAAAGTGCCCATGCTTTCGGTAGATATGGATGGCAATGTATCGCTTCGTGGTAGCCAAAATGTTCGGGTGCTTATCAATGGAAAACCTTCGGGTTCCATGGCCAATAATATTGCCGATGCCTTAAAAATGATTCCGGCCGACCAGATTAAAAACGTAGAAGTAATTACTAGCCCATCGGCTAAATACGATGCCGAGGGGACTTCGGGCATCATCAATATTATTACTAAAAAGCGCAACGCAGAAGGAGTGAGTGGAACTGTTGGAGGTGGTTTAGGCATACGCCAAAATAATGGAAATGCGAATTTAAATATTAAAAAAGGGCGTTTGGGACTCACTGCTAATATGGGTGGAAATGGCTCTTGGCCACAAACTACCGATGTAGATGTGAAGCGTTTAGATGCATCGGGTAATCCTACCTTTTCGCAGCACAGTGCAAGCGAAAGTTATCGTTTGGGCTATCGTGGTTCTGTAGGGGTAGATTACGATATCAACAACTACAACGGCATTACTTCAACATTCAACCTAAACAGGCTAAAAAATAGTTTTAATGGAGAAGTATTTTCCGATATCTACTTTGGAGGCGTAACTACCACAGCGAATAGCCTTACCGATAGAACTATGAAAATGGGTGGCTTTGATTGGAATACCGATTTTACCCATAAATTTAAAAAAGCTGGTCAAGAATGGTCGGTGGCTGCACAGCTTACCCAAAATAAAAATATTCAGGATTATACCACCGAGTATTCGGGTGGTTTTAAGCCGAACGAAATTGGCAACAACGATGCTAGCAACCAAGAAATCACCTTGCAAACGGATTACTCACATCCCTTCAAAAAAGTGACTTTTGAAACCGGTGCTAAAGTTATTTTGAGAGATATAGCTAGTCCAACCTTTGTGCAACAACAAGATGTAAACGGAAATTATGTGCCTAGCGCATCGCTCTCCAATTCCTACGATTATGCCCAAGATGTATACGCCACCTACGTTAGTTTTGGCTTTAGTTTGAGTAAAAAATATCAGGTAAAATTTGGGGGTCGTTTAGAGGGTACGCAAATAGAAGGTCTCTCAAATGCGAATCAAAGCTTTAGCAATAACTACCAAAATTTTATTCCTTCCATTGTTATTTCACGTTCGCTAAAAAATTATCAAACTATTAAGTTAAGTTACAATCAGCGAATACAAAGACCAAGTTTATTTTACTTAAACCCTTTTCGCAATACTGCCGATCCATTGAATCAGCAGGAAGGAAATCCGTCTTTATCACCCGAATTATCGCATAATTTCGAATTGGGCTATTCTACTTTTGTGAAAACTACCGTTATTAATGCATCCTTGTATTACCGTTATACAAAAGATATTATAGAAACAGTGGTTGGTCCTGCTGTAGACCCAATAACTTCGGCAAATATTTCCTTGACTACCTTTAAGAATGTAGGTACTAATAGTTCGTTTGGGATGAATTTGTTTGGTTCGATAAACCCAATTACTAAATTAACTTTACGAGGTAATTTAAATACGTATACTTATAATTTAACTACTAATGCGGCAAGTAGTACCATTACTACCTTAAACAATCGCACTTACTTTATGTACAATGCCTTTATAAGCGCTAGTTTACTCCTCAAAGGCGGCATAAGTGCCGAAACCTTCTTTATTCTGAATTCGCCACGTCGTACCGCTCAGGGAACTAACCCTTCCTTTAACATGTGGAATATTGGATTTAAGAAAGAAATTTTGAAGAAAAAAGGCACTATCGGGTTAAACATTATCGATCCGTTTAATGAAAGAAAGAACTTCAATTCAGCTTCTACTACCGCAACGTTTAGTCAAACGTCCAAAGTAGCTGTCCCGTTTCGTTCAGTGGGTATTAATTTTAGTTGGTCTTTTGGTAAAATCAATTTTAACCCAGCGCAAGCTAAAAAGAAAAAAGGCGTAAACAACGACGACTTAAAACAGGGTGATCAAGGCGGTATGCAATAAGTTTTTCAGCAAGCCTCTTTTTTTATTAAGTAACTTTGGACTTATGCATCCTGCTGAAGAATTACAAGAATTAATTGCCCACAAATTGCGTTTTGTGGGCAATAAGCCATCTTTCTTAGTAGTTTATAGTGTTGCGCCACTACAGCTACATTCTTCGCCCATTTTTGCAGAGGTGGCTAAAAAAATAGGAGCAATTTTACTATCACTAGACTCCAAGCAAACGGAGCCAACGATTTTGATTTGCTGTATTCCGGGTAAAACTTTAGCAGAAGCCATGGGTATTGTCCCAGAAATTTTGCAATCTTCTTACATGCAAGCCAACGATAAAAATAGGGCCTATTTGCTTCATGAAGCATGGTTTCTACAGGAAGATATGCTTTCGCAAATAGAGTGCTTAGCGGAGATACTGTATCCTAATTTTTTCACCTTCGGCTACGAGGGTACCGCTTGGGTAGAAGTTAAGGTCTAAAAATGTCCATTTTTGTGGATAACGTGTGCAAAACCTATCCCAATTCGGGTGCGTATACCCACTTTATTTTGTATCTTAGTAAGTCAATGCACCAGCAAATTTTATGCTTTAATAGCCTAAATAGGGTGATTGATGAAAGAAAGCAGAACTAACCAAATCAGAATCAATGAGCAAAATTATCGCCTTGGCCAACCAAAAAGGGGGAGTTGGGAAAACCACTTCATCTATCAATTTGGCCGCCAGTTTGGCTGTTTTAGAATACCGCACGCTTTTGGTAGATGCCGATCCACAGGCCAACTCTACTTCGGGTATAGGCTTTGATCCGAGAACCATCAAATCGAGTATTTACGAGTGCATTATTAACGATATCGATCCGAAAGATGCCATCAAAAAAACAGAAACACCTTTTTTAGATCTGTTGCCCGCACATATTGATTTGGTTGGTGCCGAAATTGAGATGATTAATTTGCACGAGCGGGAATACCGCATGAAAACCGTGCTCAATAAAATAAAAGACGAATACGATTTTATTATTATCGATTGTTCGCCTTCATTAGGCCTAATTACCATAAACTCTTTAACCGCCGCCGATTCGGTAATTATTCCTGTGCAATGCGAATATTTCGCCCTAGAAGGGTTGGGTAAATTATTAAATACCATAAAAATTGTACAAAACCGCCTAAACCCCGAACTGGCTATTGAAGGCGTATTGTTAACCATGTACGATGTACGTTTGCGTTTAGCCAACCAGGTGGTAGAAGAGGTAAAAACCCACTTCCAAGAATTGGTATTCGATACCATTATACAGCGCAACACCCGTTTAAGTGAGGCCCCAAGTTTTGGCGTATCGGTAATTATGCACGATGCCAATTCTAAAGGAGCCATCAACTATTTAAATTTAGCCCGTGAAATTATTCGCAAAAACGGATTGGCTAAAGAAGAACTAGAACAAGAAGCTACGTTATAAGCATGACATATCAAAAGAAAACAGGACTTGGGAGAGGCTTGAGTGCCTTATTAGACGATACCGAACTTGTTCAGCAAGGGCATAAATCATTAGGTAACGAAGTAGGTGGCCTAAATCACATACACCCCATATTGTTGAGCCAAATTGAGGTAAACCCGTATCAGCCTCGTACAGAATTTGATGCAGAAGCCTTACAGGATTTAGCAGACTCTATTAAATTACAAGGCCTTATTCAGCCTATTACCGTACGTCAAGTAGGTCAAAATACCTACCAATTAATTTCCGGCGAACGCCGTTTTAGAGCCTCAAAAATGGCCGGTTTAACCGAAGTGCCAGCCTATGTACGTACTGCCAACGACCAACAAATGTTGGAAATGGCGCTTATTGAAAATATACAGCGTGAAAATCTAAATGCCATGGAGGTTGCGTTTAGTTTGCAACGCATGTTAGATGAATGCGATTTAAAACAAGAAGAATTAGGCGAACGAGTAAGTAAAAACCGATCAACGGTAACCAATTACCTGCGTTTGTTGAAATTACCGCCAAGCATTCAAACCTCCATTCGCGAAAACAAAGTAAGTATGGGCCATGCTCGTGCTTTGGTGAGTGTAGAAGATGTAGCTAAACAATTGTTCATTCACAAAGAAATCATCAGCAAGGGTTTATCGGTTCGTAAGGTAGAAGAGCTGGTACGTGAATTGCAAAAAATTGGTTTAAAGAAAAGCAAACCTGGTTCGTCGGTAGAGGGCATTTCTTTTCAATACCAAAAAGTGCAAGATGATTTAGCATCGCGATTGGGTACCCGGGTTCAACTGAAAATGAAAGGCAAAAACTCCGGAATTATAGAAATCCCTTTCCTTTCTGAGAACGATCTAAACAGACTATTGGAATTATTAGATTGGTAAACATGCGTACCGCTCTCGTTTTACTTTTTATTTGTGCCTTTGCTTTTTCGGCCATTGCCCAAAAAAAGTCTGCGAAAACGCCTACCAAAACCGATAGCCTTTCTACAAAAGCTCCGGTAGCAGAAGGTCCAGTGAAAGATTCTCTCCGTTTAGTATTCGAGAAAATGCCTAAGAAAGCAGCGTGGGGCTCAGCCATTGTACCAGGCTTAGGCCAAGTGTACAACAAACGTTGGTGGAAAGTACCTTTAATTTATGGCGGCTTTGTTGCCTTTGTAAAAGCCTACCAAGATAATAACAACCAATACCATACTTTTTTAAGCGAAGTGCAATATCGACTGGCTAATAATGGCAATCCTGGCAATCCAGATTATGCCGCTTATTCATTCGAAGGCTTGGTAAAAATTAAAGATAATTTCAGAAGAAATAAAGAACTCTCCATTATTGGAGGAGTGGTGGTATATGCCGTAAACATTATTGATGCTTATGTGGACGCTAAGTTTTTCCGTTTTGATATCAGCGAAAACTTAAGTCTGCAACTTAAACCTACTTTGCAAACCAATCCGGGAGGCCTGCATGCTTATGCGGCTCAGCCCGGATTAAAACTTAGCCTCAGCTTATGAAAATTGCCCTCATCGGTTATGGGAAAATGGGAAAACTATTAGAGCGCTTTGCTCAAGAACGTGGCCACGAAATTTGCATCACTATTGATGCCGATAATGCCTCCGACATTCGTTCCGAACGCTTTAAAGAAGCAGATGTAGCCATTGAATTTAGCGTTCCTCACGCCGCCTTGGAGCATATTTACGATGCTTTTGAAGCGGATGTGCCCATTGTGGTAGGCACCACCGGTTGGTACGATGAGCTAGCCGCTGTGGAGCAAAAATGTAGGGCTGGTAACAATACTTTACTATATGCATCTAACTTTAGTGTGGGTGTAAATGTGTTTTTTTATGTGAATAAGGTATTGGCTAAGTTGATGAATCGCTACCCGCAGTACGATGTGCAAGTTGAAGAAATTCATCATACACAAAAACTAGATGCACCAAGCGGTACCGCTATTACCATTGCCGAAGGTATTTTAGACGGGCTTAAACGTAAAAATACCTGGGTAAATGAAGTAATAGGGCAGCAAGACGATGTGATAGCCAAACCAAACGAATTGCTTATCGAATCGCACCGAATAGAAGAAGTACCTGGTACACATACCGTAATTTATAGCTCGGAAGTTGATGAGCTAGAGTTTAAACACACCGCACACAGCAGAGCGGGCTTTGCCTTGGGTGCTATTTTAGCTGCCGAATGGCTGCACGGAAAAAAGGGTTTTTACTCGATAAAAGATATGTTTGATTTTAAACTAGCTTAAAAGATAATGAACTGGAAATTTTGGCAAAAAGCCACCACCCAAAAGAAACAAGAAAAACCTAAAAAAAGTGCTAGCCGCGAATGGTTAGATGCCATTTTATTTGCGGTTATTGCCGCCACACTTATTCGTACTTTTTTTATTGAAGCCTATACCATACCTACGGGGTCTATGGAAAAAAGTTTAAAAGTGGGCGATTTCTTATTTGTAAGTAAAGTAAACTATGGCGCTCGTATACCTATGACGCCCATAGCATTCCCATTTGCCCACCATACGATGCCTTTTATTGGAACTATAGCCTATTGGGATGGTGTGCAATGGAATTATCGCAGATTACCTGGCTTATCAAACATTAAACGTAACGATGCTGTAGTATTCAATTATCCGATGGAAGCTGATGAGCCCTATAACCGTCCGGTAGATAAACGTGAAAACTATATTAAACGTTGTTTAGCCATTGCCGGCGATACCATTAAAATTGTAAATACCCAGGTATATGTGAACGGTAAAGCCGCAGAAAATCCATTAGCCGGTGAAACCACGTATATAGTACGTACAGATGGTACTGATTTAAATCCTACAGCATTTAAAGATTTACGCATTGAAGTGCAACGTGCCTCTGCCGATGAGTATTATTTTAATATGACAGCCGAAGAAGCAAGTACGATTAAAAAATGGACGAATGTGAAATTAGTACAGCCTATTATTCGCCCTGTGGGAGAATATGAGCCACAAGTGTTTCCTCATTCGCCGCAATATAAATGGAACGAAGATAATTTCGGTCCGCTTATTGTACCGAAAAAAGGCTGGACGGTGAAGTTAGATAGCACCACCTATCCGTTTTACGAACGAGCCATTCGGGTATATGAAGGCAATACCTTGCAAAAAGATGGCGATCGCTATGTAATTAATGGTAAAATAGCGACTAGCTACACCTTTAAAATGAATTATTATTGGATGATGGGCGATAATCGCCACAATTCACTAGACTCACGTTTTTGGGGTTTTGTGCCCGAAGATCACATTGTAGGCAAAGCATTATTTGTCTGGATGAGTTGGGATAGCGAAGGTACTTTCTTCGATAAAATTCGTTGGAATCGGATTTTTAAAGGGGCAAATTAATTTACAAGCGTTCTAAGCCGAATTTATCGGCTAGGAGATTTAAATCTTCAAGTACGGCATTCACCAGTGGGATGCCGTTTCTTGTACGATCTAGTTCTGCGGCCAGCTCAGGCTCTCCCGGAATAATTACGGGTTGATCAGGATCAATGGCTTTAGCCGATTTAAAGCGATCTACCCAGTTATCCATGTGGTTTTTAAATTCAGCTACCGGGCGAAATCCATCTACCCGTAAAGCACCTAAAAAATGACCAATTCCTTTTCCTACCGGATCGGCAGGTGGATCTAAAAAAGCAACAAAAGGCGGTACCCAAGGTCCGTAATTGGCACCCGAAAGTACGGCAGATAAAATATCTACAGTTGCGCCCAATCCAAATCCTTTGTGGCTTCCGTGAGCGCTATCGCTGCCTAGTGGCAGTAAAGAACCGCCTTCTTTTAATTCGTGTGGATTGGTGGAAGACCTGCCATTTTTATCAATAATCCAACCTTCGGGTACGGCTTTGCCTGTACGTTGGGCAATTTCTAATTTACCATTGGCGGCTGCCGAAGTGGCCATATCTATAATTACCGGAGCGTTTTTGCCTGCCGGAAATGCGTAGCACATCGGGTTGGTTCCCAATAAACGTTCATTCGCAAAAGTTGGGGCTACCAATGGGCTGGCATTGGTCATGGCAAAGCCAATCATATCTTGCTCCACGGCTAATAAGGTATGGTAAGCGGCAATGCCAAAGTGATTAGAATTGCGTACCGATATCCATCCAGAGCCGCAATTCTTCGCTTTTGCTAAAGCTAGGTTCATCGCAAAAGGCGCAATAACTAAGCCCAAGCCTCCATCGCCATCAATGGTGGCGGTGCTGGGAGTTTCGTGTACGATGGTAATATTTGGTTGGGTGTTAATTCGTTTTTTCTCCCACAAACGTACATAACCGCTAAGGCGGGCAACCCCATGTGAATCTATTCCACGTAAATCAGCTTTAATTAATACATCGGCCGCTAGTTGAGCATGCTCCGTCGAACAGCCCATGCTGGTGAAAATGTCTTCGGTAAAACTGCGTAAACGACTTTCGGTAAACGTATGCGTGCTCATCATTATTTACTGGCTTGAAAAAGGGTGAATTTTCCTTCTAGTGGATGAAAATTTTCAATTAAGGTATCAATAAATGCAGGTCCTTGGCCGGCAAAGTAAGGTCCAAAATTTTCTGAACGTTCCTGCAAACCACCTCTAGGGAAAGCATGTGCGTGTATTTTTTCGAGTTGTTCTAAAGCCCCAGTATGTTTCCGTTTTTCGGCTTTTAGCAGCTTTTTCTCTAAATTCTCCATCGCTTTTTTTAATCGAGTTTCTACGGCTGCGGCACTAGCTACCAAGCTTGGGTCAATTTCGTTTGCTCGGTGCCCCAGCGTTTTAAATACCTCTTCAAAAGCATTCAGCTCGTTTTTTAAACTTAAATTTTTGCCTGTATTAGAAAGTATCCACTCTTTTTTCAGCGTATCTACTGGTTTAAATAGCACCTCAGCAGATAGGTGTAGATGTTCTTGCTTTTTGGCAATGCTTGCCGATACTTGCTGGGCAGAATTACGTAATAAAACGATTGGGAAATCTAGCTTATATCGTTCAAAAGTGCTTTTCAGTTCCAACCAATAGCTCAGTTCGGCACCACCACCAATGTAACAGATATTAGGTAAAATAGATTCTTGGTAGAGTGGTCGCATTACTACGTTGGGGCTAAACGCTTCTGGATGATTTTGTATGTGTGTGCGAATTTCTGATTCGGTAAATACGATATCGGTATTCACTACTTGGTATTGCTCATCTTCACGTATAATGCGCTCTCGGAGGCCCTCTTTTAAATAGAAGAAATTAATTTCTCGGGGATTTGCTGGCGTATCGAACCCGGCAGCTTGTAAGCGTGTAGTAGTTTCGTTGATTAAGCGGAAACTATGTTGTTGGCAAATATCTTCTTCAATAATGCTACTGAACTGTTTTTTAAGTTCGGGATGATTGGCATCTAAGATAACAAGCCCGTATTTTTCGAAAAGTTTATTAACCAAATACCGTGTGGCATCAGCTAAATTAGCGTGTTGAGTATAAGCTTGTTCTACCCATTCTGCCAATTGCAGGGCATGGGGGCTTGCTCCTAAAATTCCTTGGTAAGCTTCTAGTATTTCGCCTATATCGTTGGTGCTTAGTTGGCCGGTGGCACCACTAGTTTCCTTCTCCCAAACTAGTTTTTTTCCGTGGATGTAGGTATGATTAATTTCAGCAAAATCGTGGTCTTCGGTAGCCATCCAATACAGTGGCACAAAATGTTTATCTGGAAAAGCCTCTTTTAGTTCTTTGCTTAAAGCAATGGCGCTGGCTATTTTATAAATAAAATAAAGCGGACCTGTAAAAAGATTGAGCTGGTGGCCAGTAGTAATGGTAAAGGTATTTTCTTGGGCCAGCGCTTCAATGTTTTGTGTAACGGCGGCACTGGTTTTTAAACCGTTGTATTGTTGCTGGAGTACTTCTACTAAAACGGAGCGATTGGCTTGCACCTTTTTGTTGCTCAATAATTCTTTAAAGCCGGCCAAGCTAGGCGGATACTTAGCAAAGCTCATTGCTTCGGTATCTTGTGCCAAGTAGCGCAATACCCCTGAGGCAAATTGTCCGGTTTCGGAATACTCCATGTAGCTTGCTTTCATCCCTTTAAAATTAGCTCAAATGTATTAGCTTTTTGGGTGTCCGTATAGGTCGAAATCTTCGGCTCTATCTATGCTTATTTCGGTAAAACTGCCTACGGGCACATAATGTTTGCTGGCATCAATAAGCACTTCATTATCTACTTCGGGCGAATCGTATTGGGTACGACCAACAAAGAAATCGCCTTCTTTTTTATCAATAAGTACCTTGAACGTTTGGCCTACTTTTTCTTGATTTTTGGTCAAAGAGATTTCTTGCTGAATGTCCATAATGTCTTCAACACGTTGTTGTTTTACTTCTTCGGGTACATCGTCTACCAAGCTGTGTGCATGGGTTTTTTCTTCATGCGAATAGGTAAAACAGCCCAAACGATCGAATTTAGTATCGGCTACCCAATTTTTCATCTCTTCGAAATCTTGCTCGGTTTCGCCGGGGTAGCCACAAATTAAGGTGGTTCGCAACGCAATGTTGGGCACTTTATCGCGAATTTGATTCACTAAATCGATGGTTTTTTGTTTTGTAATACCACGCCGCATTGATTTTAGCATGTTATCAGAAACGTGTTGGAGCGGCATATCTAAATACTTGCAAATATTTTCCCGTTCGTTCATTACGTCTAAAATTTCCATCGGAAAGCCTGAAGGGTAGGCGTATTGCATGCGAATCCACTCAATGCCATTTACATCAGATAATTGGCGGAGTAAATCGGCTAGTTTACGCTCTTGGTATAAATCGAGGCCGTAATAGGTTAAATCTTGCGCAATCAGAATCAATTCTTTTGTTCCGTTTTTAGCCAATAATTTGGCTTCTTTTACCAAATCTTCTATCGATTTAGAAATGTGCTGGCCCCTCATTAAGGGAATGGCGCAAAAAGAACAGGGGCGGTTGCAGCCTTCGGCAATTTTAAAATAAGCAAAATGCGAAGGGGTGGTTAAGAGGCGTTCGCCAATGAGTTCGTGTTTATAATTAACGCCAATACTAGCCAATAATTCGGGTAAATCGTTGGTGCCGAAATAGGCATCAACATTGGTAATTTCTGCTTGTAATTCGGGTTTATAGCGTTCAGATAAGCATCCGGTTACAATTACTTTACCAATTTTACCTTGCTCTTTAAGGGCGCTGTATTGTAAAATGGTATCTATAGATTCTTGTTTGGCATTGTCAATAAAGCCGCAGGTATTAATCACCACAATATCGTCTTTGCCTAAAATTTCCGATTCGTGGCTAACGTTTAAGTTGCTTCCTTTGAGTTGACCCATTAATACTTCCGAATCGTATACATTTTTGGAACAGCCCAAGGTAATTACATTTACTTTGGGTTTTTGTTCGGGAGCGCTGGGGCTATGTTTGGTTTTCATTTAGGCTTTAAATAAAGAAGCTACAAATTCTTTTTTGTTGAAGAGTTGCAAGTCGTTGATGCTTTCGCCAACACCAATGTATTTCACCGGAATTTTAAATTCATCGGAAATGCCAATTACCACACCTCCTTTGGCGGTGCCATCTAATTTGGTGAGGGCCAAGGCATTTACGGCCGTAGCTTCGGTGAATTGGCGGCATTGTTCCATGGCATTTTGCCCGGTTGAGGCGTCTAATACCAATAAAATTTCGTGTGGGGCCCCCGGAACAATTTTATCCATCACGTTTTTAATCTTGGTTAATTCGTTCATGAGGGTTACTTTATTGTGCAAACGACCGGCGGTATCAATTATGGCCACATCGTCGCCATTGGCAGCGGCCGATTGAACGGTGTCAAAAGCAACCGATGCCGGATCGGAGCCCATGGCTTGCGCTACTACCCGCACACCTACACGTTCGCCCCAAAGTTTAAGTTGATCTACGGCTGCAGCTCTAAATGTATCGGCAGCACCTAAAACCACTTGGTTGCCAGCGGCTTTTAATTTATGGGCCAATTTGCCAATGGTTGTAGTTTTACCTACGCCATTAACGCCCACTACCATAATTACGTAGGGTTTTTGTTGGCCGTATTCAAAATTTTCGAAATCGTTGCTATTGTTTTCGGCCAATAGCTGCTGTATTTCGTCTCTTAATAAGTCGTTTAGTTGGGCAGGGTTTAGATATTTGTCTTTTGCTACCCGGTTTTCAATGCGTTTAATAATTTTGAGCGTAGTATTCACACCCACATCCGAAGTAATGAGTACTTCTTCCAATTCATCTAAAACATCGGCATCAACCGTTGATTTGCCAATAACTACTTTCGTGATTTTAGCAAATAGGCCTTCTTTGGTTTTGGCTAAACTTTTTTGGAGTTGTTCTTTATCTTCAAGTTCTTCGGGAGCGGCAGACACGGGCTCTGCTTGGGGAGCAATTTCTACCACAGGCTCCGGGCTAGGCTCGGGACTTTGAGGCTCAGGTGCTAAGTCAATTGGCTCCGGGATTGGAGTGGGTTCTGCAGCCACTTCAGTAGTAGCGGGCGTTTCTTCCATTACGGGAATAGGCGCAGCCACTTCTTCTTGTATAGGCTTTTCTTCTACCGGCGGTGGGGTAGGTGTTTTTTTTCTGAATAAATCAAATAATCCCATGCTACGAATTTAAACAAAAAAAGCCGCCCACGTTATTTCGGGGAGGCTTTTAAAATGTATTAGCTGTTAATTACTCAGCAGCTTGCTCTTTGGCAACTGTAATCGCATCTTTAATGTGATCGTTGTGCACAATTTGCTCTTTAAAGCTGTAAGCTCCAGTTTTTGGAGATTTAGTCATGGTAATTACTTTAGAGTATTCTTTACCAGTACCAGTTTTTAAGGTTGCAACTACTTTCTTAGCCATTGTATTTCAATTTAAATTGGTTGCCCAATTTTATTATTTAATTTCTTTGTGTACGGTTACTTTACGCAAAACTGGGTTAAATTTTTTCAATTCTAAACGCTCAGTAGTGTTTTTCTTGTTCTTGGTAGTAATGTAACGAGACATTCCCGGCATGCCGCTTTCTTTGTGCTCGGTGCATTCTAAAATTACCTGAACTCTATTTCCTTTTTTAGCCATTGCTGTATTTTGTTAAAATCTCTTAGCCTAAATGTATCCTTTTTTAAGGAACTTGTTAATTACCGCAGTAATACCATTTTTAGTAATGGTTTTAATCGCTGAAGTACTTACTTTCAACGTAATCCAACGGTCTTCTTCAGGGATGTAAAACTTTTTCACCTGTAGGTTAGGATAAAATTTACGATTGGTTTTCACATTCGAATTCGAAACGTGGTGGCCTTTAATCGGCATTTTTCCTGTTAAATCACAAACTCTCGACATGACTTTTGATTTTTAGCTTATTAAAACCCCTTTTATCGGGGCTTGCAAATATCGAAATTAATTATTTAAATCACAAGCGTATTTGTGAATATTTCTTTTGCTTGTGCAGGCACATGCAAAAATGGCGAATATCTTTATATTTAACTAATAATCTTACCTGTCGTGCCAAATTTATGGATTTACGAATCAAGTCTTTTGAGGAATATAAACAGGTTTACCAAAAAAGCGTAGACCAACCCGAAGTTTTTTGGGCAGCAATTGCCGAACATTTTACCTGGCAGAAAAAGTGGGATAAGGTACTGGAATGGGATTTTAAAACAGCCCATACAACTTGGTTTAGCGGTGCTAAATTAAATATCACCGAGAATTGTATCGATCGCTATGCGGCCACGACTCCCCATGCCAACGCATTGCTATGGGAGCCCAACAATCCGGAAGAAGATTTCAGGAAAATAAGCTATAAAGAACTACATGCCAAAGTATCCCAATTTGCCCATGTACTCAAAAATAATGGTGCTAAAAAAGGCGATCGGATTTGTATATATATGCCCATGGTGCCCGAATTGGCCATTGCCGTGTTGGCTTGTGCCCGTATTGGAGCCGTACATTCGGTAGTTTTTGGTGGCTTTTCGGCCCAATCTATTGCCGATCGTATACTTGATGCCCAGTGCAATCTGGTTATTACCGCCGATGGCGGTTTTAGAGGAACCAAAGAAGTACCCTTAAAAACCGTAGTAGACGACGCCTTGGTGCAATGTCCATCGGTTAAAAGAGTAATCGTGTTAACCAGAAGTCGTACGCCAGTTTCGATGATTAAAGACCGCGACTGCTGGTGGGAAGATGAAGTGAATAAGGTAGAAAAGCAAGGTAATCCGCCTTGCCCAGCCGAACCCATGGATGCCGAAGACCCCTTATTTATTTTATATACCTCGGGTTCTACCGGTAAACCAAAAGGAGTGGTACATACCTGCGGAGGCTACATGGTGTACACCGGCTATACTTTTGCCAATGTGTTCCAATACCAGCCTGGCGAAGTGTTTTTCTGCACCGCCGATATTGGCTGGATTACCGGCCATTCGTACCTAGTATATGGCGCCTTATTGCAGGGAGCCACTACTTTATTATTCGAAGGTATTCCGACTTGGCCAGATGCTGGCCGCTTTTGGGATATTGTAGCTAAACATCGGGTAAACATTTTATACACCGCTCCAACGGCCATTCGTTCGCTTATGAGTTTTGGCGATGAACCCTTAAAAGGCAAAGACTTAAGCTCATTAACTAAATTGGGTTCGGTGGGTGAGCCCATAAACGAAGAGGCATGGCATTGGTACAACGAAAAAATAGGTAAAGGTAACTGCCCCATTGTAGATACGTGGTGGCAAACTGAAACCGGTGGAATCATGATAAGTCCGATAGCCGGTATAACACCAACCAAGCCAAGTTATGCTAGCCTGCCCTTGCCGGGTGTGCAGCCTTGTTTGGTTGATGAACACGGCAACGAAATTGAAGGAAATGGCGTAAGTGGAAACTTGTGTATCAAATTCCCTTGGCCGGGTATTATTCGTACCACTTATGGCGATCACGAGCGTTGCCGCAGCACCTATTTTAGCACCTACGAAAACAAGTATTTCACCGGCGATGGTTGCTTGCGTGACAAAGACGGCTATTACCGCATTACCGGTCGAGTGGATGACGTGATGAATGTGTCGGGCCACCGTATTGGTACCGCCGAAGTAGAAAATGCAATCAATATGCACGCCGATGTAATTGAAAGTGCGGTGGTGGGCTATCCGCACGATATTAAAGGACAAGGAATTTACGCCTATGTCATTTTAGGCAGCTCTATCCACGACCACGATTTAACCCGAAAAGATATTTTGCAAACCGTTACCCGTATTATTGGTGCTATTGCCAAACCCGACAAGATTCAATTTGTAACAGGTTTGCCCAAAACCCGCTCTGGCAAAATTATGCGACGCATTTTGCGCAAAATAGCCGAAGGCGAAACCGAAAATTTGGGCGATACCAGTACTTTGCTAGACCCAGCTGTAGTAGATGAAATTAAAGCCGGAGCAAAGGGTTTGTAGCACAGCCGCATTTATTTGTATTTTAGCTCTGTGAAAAAACCAGTAATTCTTGTTGTAAACGACGATGGTATTGATGCCCCAGGCATTAAAGCCCTAATAGATATGATGTTGCCCTTGGGCGATGTAACGGTGGTAGCACCCGATAGCCCACAATCTGGTATGGGGCATGCCATTACCATTGGTAAACCCTTACGTTTAGATAAAGTGCATTTATACCCCGGTGTAGAAATGTACAAATGCTCGGGCACGCCCGTAGATTGTGTGAAATTAGCCGTGAATAAAATATTTAAAGGCAAAAAGCCCGATTTATGCGTTTCCGGAATCAATCACGGACTTAATAATTCCATCAATGTAATTTATTCGGGTACCATGTCGGCGGCCGTAGAGGGAGCAATTGAAAGTATTCCATCTGTAGGTTTTTCTTTAGATGATTTTAGTTACGATGCTGATTTTAGTCCGCTAAAACCCATTGTACAGGCGGTAGCCAAACAAGTATTGGCCAATGGATTGCCCCTGGGTACGCTCTTAAATGTGAACTTCCCGAAAGCCGAAAAAATAAAAGGAATTAAAATTTGCCGTCAGGCCAATGCCAAATGGGCCGAAGAGTTTGACGAGCGCCAAGACCCCTATAAACGCAATTATTATTGGCTAACCGGCGTATTTCAAAACAACGACCAGGGTGAAGATACCGATGTGTATGCCTTGGAGCATGGTTTTGCTTCGGTAGTGCCGGTACAATTTGATATGACCGCCCACCATGCCATTCAAACCCTTAATACGTGGAATTTTGATGTTCAAGAAGGATAGTATTTTACTCGGTATTTTGGCTGGCATTTGTTTACCAGGGCTCGTGTTATTGGTTAATTTTTTGGTTTATCAGCAGTGGGCCATACAAAAAAGCTATGACGTTTACTATTTTGCAGCCATTGCTCTTAATTTAATTGCTGTTCGCTTTGCGTATACCTATCAGTTGGAGCGTTTAGCCAGAGGCATCATAGCCAGCAGTTTTGTAATCTGTTTGCTCGTTTTTTATCTCAGTAAACAGGCCTTATGAAATATTATGTAATAGCAGGCGAAGCTTCTGGCGATTTGCACGGAGCAAATTTAATTAAGGCCCTAAAGCAAGAAGACGCCCAAGCCGAGTTTCGTGGCTTTGGTGGCGATTTAATGCAAAAAGAGGGCGTTGTGTTAGATAAACATTGTTCTGAATTGGCTTTTATGGGTTTTGTTGAAGTAGTGGCCAATTTGGGCACTATTTTTAAAAATATAAAGCTGGCTAAAGAAGCCGTTTTAGCCTATCAGCCCGATGCCCTTATTCTCATTGATTTTCCGGGGTTCAATTTAAAAATTGCACAATTTGCTAAAGAAAAAGGCATTCCGGTGTTCTTTTACATCTCCCCTAAAGTGTGGGCTTGGAATCAGAAAAGAGTGCTCAAAATTAAAAAAGTGGTAGACCATTTGTTCTGCATTTTGCCTTTTGAGGTTGAGTTTTACAAAACCTGGGGTATGGAGGTAGATTATGTAGGAAACCCACTTATGGACGCCATTGGTGCGCATAAAGCCGATAAGAATTTCCGGAGAACGCATCAGCTTTCCGAAAAACCAATTATTGCCTTATTGCCCGGCAGCCGTAAAATGGAGCTGAAACACGTATTGCCCGATATGTTGGCCGCCAGCGATGTATTCCCCGACTATGAATGTGTATTGGCCGGTGCACCCATGCTTAGCCAAGCGGACTATGCTCCTTATTTGGGCGATCGGAAAATTAAAATCATTACCAATGCCACCTACGATTTATTGTTAAATGCCAAGGCAGCCTTGGTGACTTCGGGTACAGCTACTTTAGAAACGGCCTTATTAAAATGCCCCGAAGTGGTATTGTACAAAGGGAATATACTATCTGTAGCTATTGCTCGGCTTTTGGTAAACATCAAGTTTATATCCTTGGTTAATTTGATACTCGATAAACAAGTGGTAAAAGAGCTGATTCAGGAGGACTGTAATCCCGCAGAAATAGCTACCCAATTAGGCCCTTTACTAAGCGATACGCCGCAAAGAGCCCAAATGCTAACTGATTATAAAGCCTTAGCAAAACGAGTAGGACCTGCTGGCGCATCAGAGCGTACCGCAAAACTGGTACAGAAGTATTTGCGTAAATCAAATTAATTGCCGAAAATTGCAACCAATCTAAGGGGGATTAGCTCATTTGGCTAGAGCGCTTCGCTGGCAGTGAAGAGGTGATCGGTTCGAATCCGATATTCTCCACAA
>ENA-OUVC01000314-OUVC01000314.1-marine-metagenome-genome-assembly--contig:-NODE-314-length-33359-cov-3.590950_pt1 | contig 33359 bp, 29 predicted proteins | sample MGYA00248622_ERZ508571 | MGnify/ENA primary metagenome ERZ508571 (study PRJEB26236, sample SAMN06267175) | marine metagenome | isolation source: Columbia River Estuary | place: USA:Columbia River Estuary... | reverse complement strand
TCTGCGCTTAGCGCGCAGGTAGCGGAGTCCGATGGCGACGGTCAGGGGTTGAAACATCGCTCTATATTACTGGGTTTACGAGAACACTTGGCAGTTCCTTTGGTTTCCCCGTTGCCGGTGCATTCATCCAAAGGCGCAGCTGCCTGCGTTGCGGCTCAGGCATGCCGACCAGCCACCAGACAGCACTTCGGGGCTGCCCTTCCCGACAATAATGAAGAACCGCAAGATATCCGAAATCCTGCCAACGCATACCGGATATCGGCATTGGGCCACTGCCCTCGTTCACGCAAAAACAACCGGAACCGTCGCAGTCGAGGCTAAATGGCCGAAAATCTCGGATTCGATGAAATCCGTTCAGGGTCTCCAAGACCGCTGCCAGCAACAGGACATACCGCCAGAATCGACTGAGATCCGAAATCAAGAGGCAGCCCACGGCAGTTATGAACACAACGAAGACCAAATGATGCGCATGCGTTGGCATGCGGCATTCAGGCAGGCAAATCGGCGATGAGGGAGACGATGGCATCGAGCTCGGCATTCTCCGGGCGTTCGCGCCCCATGAACCATCGCCAAAGCTTATCGTCTTCGCAGTCCAGCAGCTGTAGGAAAAGCGCTCTTCCGGCATCATCCGCTGTGGGCCAACGCTGATCCAAATAACGCAACATCAGCTGGTCGAGCTCGCGCATACCTCGCCGGCATCGCCAGCGAAGGCGTTTGATTTCAGGGTTTTCTTCGCTGGAGGGCATCAGCCCGGCCAGTTCCAGACCAGCAGACTCCAGATCGACCAGAACAGCGGGTTACCCATCTCAGGCTCCGTGACGCTGCAGGATCAGTTTCTTGATTTCGCCGATGGCTTTGGCCGGGTTGAGACCCTTCGGACAGGTCCGCGCGCAGTTCATGATGGTGTGGCAGCGGTAAAGCTTGAACGGATCTTCGAGTTCATCCAGCCGGGCGCCGGTATCTTCATCGCGTGAATCGATGATCCAGCGGTAGGCTTGCAACAGAATGGCCGGACCCAGGTAGCGGTCGCCGTTCCACCAGTAACTCGGACAGCTGGTGCTGCAGCAGGCGCATAGGATGCATTCGTACAGACCGTCGAGCTTGGCGCGGTCTTCCTTGGACTGAAGCCGCTCACCGGAGGCCGGCGTGGCCGACTGGGTGCGGATCCAGGGCTTGATCGAGGCGTACTGCGCATAGAAATGCGACAAGTCGGGCACAAGATCTTTGATGACCGGCATATGCGGCAGCGGGTAGATCGGCACTTCCTTTTTGCCGCATTCATCAATGGCCTTGGTGCAGGCCAATGTGTTGCTGCCGTCGATGTTCATGGCGCAGGAACCGCAGATGCCTTCGCGGCAGGAACGGCGGAAGGTCAGGGTCGGGTCGATTTCATTCTTGATCTTGATCAGCGCATCCAGCACCATCGGGCCGCACTGATCAAGGTCGATTTCGTAGGTGTCGACGCGCGGATTGGCGGCATCATCCGGATTCCAGCGGTAAATCTTGAAGCTACGCAGGTTCTTTCCGCCGGATTTGGCCGGAAAGTGCGTGCCCTTGGTGATTTTCGAGTTTGCCGGCAGGGTAAATTCAGCCATGATTGCGTCTCATCTCAATATTTGCGTTCTTTCGGCGGGATGTAAGCCACATCCGAGCTGAGCGTGTTCAGATGCACCGGACGGTAGTCGATGACGGTATCGCCCTTGTCATCGATCCAGGTCAGGGTGTGTTTCATCCAGTTCTCGTCGTCCCGGGTCTTGAAGTCCTCGCGGGCATGCGCGCCGCGGGATTCTTTGCGGTTTTCAGCCGAAACCATGGTAACCACGGCCTGGCCGAGCAGGTTCTGCAGCTCCAGGGTTTCGATGAGGTCCGAGTTCCAGACCAAAGAACGGTCGGAGACCTTGAGGTCTTCGAAGCTTTTGAACGCCTCGCGTATCTTGTATACGCCCTGCTGTAGGGTTTCGCCGGTGCGGAACACGGCGGCATCGTTCTGCATGATGCGCTGCATGGTGTCGCGGATTTCCGCGGTCGGCGTCGAGCCATTGGCAAAACGCAATTTATCGAGGTTGGCCAGGGATTTGTCGAGGCTGGACGCCGGCAGGGATTTATGCGGCATGTTCGGTTTGATGATTTCGGCACAGCGGTTGGCGACGGCACGGCCGAACACCACCAGATCAAGCAGCGAGTTCGAGCCCAGACGGTTGGCCCCGTGCACCGAGACGCAGGCGGCTTCGCCGATGGAATACAGGCCGGGAACCACGCTGTTGGGATCGCCTTTCTTCAGTGTGACCACTTCACCGTGATAATTGGTCTGCAAGCCGCCCATGTTGTAATGTACGGTCGGCAGTACCGGTATCGGCTGCTTGGTGACATCGACGCCGGCGAATATCTTCGCGGTTTCCGAGATGCCGGGCAGTTTTTCGTGGATCACGGCCGGATCGAGGTGGGTGAGGTCCAAGTGGATGTGGTCTTTCTTCGGGCCTACACCGCGGCCTTCGCGGATTTCGATGGTCATGTCTTTTACAGCGCGGCCGCAGTTAACGATGGCGCGATAACGGATTGGGCGATCCGGCGCACCGGGATGGCCCGTTAGTTCCGTCTCTTCGACAAGCTCAACTTGAATACCTTCGCCCGGTGGCATGATGGACACAGCCAAGGTTGTTTCAGCCAAGCCATAGCTTGGGAGGAAGGAGGACGCCTTGAAACCAGCATCGCCAAATGCATCGACAAAAGCCTGCATCACGTCGGGACGGATCATATCGGCACCATTGCCCGCAAGGCGCCATTTTGCGAGGTCAAAGCGGTCGCTCACATGCGTTTGGCTGGAAACCCGCCGCGCGCAAATGTCATAACCAAATGTCGGGGAGTAGCTGATGACCGTGCCATCCGCGGCGCTAATAACATCGAGCCACGCCAATGGGCGACGCGCGAAATCTTCGGTTTTCATATAATCCGTCGAAACTTGGTTTGCGACGGGCGACAGGAAACAACCGACGAGGCCCATATCATGATACCAGGGCAACCACGACACGCAGCGATCATTTTCCGTCACTTCCATGCCATGCGAATGCGCCGACAGATTGTTCAGCAGGGCATTGTGCGTAACCGCCACGCCATGCGGGAAACGGGTCGAGCCGCTGGAATATTGCAAATAGCAAATTTCGTCGGTCTGCGCCGAAGGAAGCTCTGACTTTAACGCGACGCGATCGCTGAAGCTTTCCCAATCAATGCCTTCGACATTGCATGCGCTTGCCGCGTCATTGGCCATTTCGGCGAGTTCCGCTGGAAAGAACAATATCTTGGGGTCACAGCTTTTCAACTGCACGGACAATTGGTCCACATAGCTTTCTTTACCGCCAAACGACGTTGGCAATGGCAGTGGCACTGGCCATGCACCGGCATATACGCAGCCAAAGAACAACGCCGCAAAATCCGGGCCGGTCTCTGCGACCAAGGCAATGCGGTCATCTTTGCGGACACCATGGCTGATCAAGCGATACGCCATGTTCAGCGCGTCTTCGCGCATTTCGCTATAGGGATAAGGGCGCGCCAGTTTGCCGCGCATGTCGTGGAAATTGAGACCACGCTGCCCTTGGGCGGCATAATCCAATGCCTCACCTAAGGTCGCAAAGTCAGAAAAACGACGTGGCAAACTGTCCTGCGTGGGCGTGGATGCGCATTCGCTCATAATGTTTCCCATAGCAAATAGGGCGATAACCCACAATTTTATTCTTAGCGTACGCCTTTACGCGTCGATACCAGTTCAAATTTCGACCCGACTGTGGCAAGAATAGGGCGTGAACAGCCCACGTGCCGCCAAAAAACCCGCTCCGCCGTTAAATGACGAGAGACTGAGACAGCTAGCGCTGCATTATGTTGGCAAATATGCGACCACGCAGGCCAAACTCGGGACCTATTTAAGCCGCAAAATTCGCGAGCGCGGGTGGGACGAGGAACGCGGCGCGGACATCGCCATGCTGGTCGAACAATTCGCCGCACTCGGCTATATAAACGACGCCCAATTTGCTGAGGCACGAAGCCGGTCATTTGTGCGCCGTGGCTATGGCGAACGGCGCTTAAACGAGGATTTGCGTGCGAGTGGTATAGGCGACGCGGATGCCATCCCGGCAAAAGCACATATGGAAGAAAGCACGTTAAGCGCCGCCGAAAACTTTGCGCGGCGCAAACGTATCGGTCCATTTGCACAAGAAGCGGCAACGCCGGAGAAACGCAATAAGCAACTCCATGCCTTCTTGCGCGCTGGACACAGTTTTGAACTGGCCAAACGTTTTGTTTATGCTGAACCCGGCGACGAAATCGGCGACTGGATTTAATCGTAGACGCGGTCTGCCGTCGCCACCGCCTCGGATGCACGAAGCGCAGATATGATGCGCATAAGGTGCTGCAAATCATGCACCTCCAAATCTATTTCAAAGGTGTGAAACTCGGCGTCGCGCGCAGTTAAACGCAAATTGATGATGTTCGCCTTGTGATAGCCAAAAATGCCCGCAATTTCACCCAGCGTGCCGGGACGATTGTGAATGATCGTACGCAATCGCGCCGAAGCGCCATCGCTACCCTGCCCCCAACTCAAGTCGACCCAATCGGCGTCGGCTCCGTTAGCGAGACGATCACATTCGATCGTGTGCACTTCGACCGGTTGGTCTGGCAACCTCAACCCGACAATCCGGTCACCAGGAATGGGGTGGCAGCAATCCGCAAGGTGGTAACCGACGCCCGGCGTAAGTCCGCGTATGGAAATGGCGCGTTCTTGATTTGGAAAATCAAGCGCAATGCCATCCGCGTCAAAGCCAGGTACCAGCGCCTCCATCAGCGCGTGGTCATTAATCTTGCCGAGGCCGATGCGATGCATCAGCTCTTCCTCGTCCTCAAGCTTTAGCCGGCTCACCGCAGCCGTTAAGGCTTTCTTGCCAATTTTACCGGGCATGCGCGCAGCAACTTCGTCGTAAAGCTTGCGCCCAATCGCGACCAGCTCATCGCGTTCGCGGTGCCGCACATGCCGCCGGATCGCGGCGCGCGCCTTACCTGTCGTCACGAAGTTAAGCCAAGTCTGCTGCGGTTCCTGCGCTTTGGATTTCAGGATCTCGACCATATCGCCATTGTTCAGCTGCGCACGCAACGGGACATGACGCCCATTCACTTTCGCGCCAACGGTCTTGTCGCCAAGATCGGTATGCACGGCGTACGCAAAATCAACGACGGTTGAGCCCTTGGGCAGCTGATGCAGCGCACCCTTTGGGGTGAAGGCGAATATCCGGTCCTGATACATCGCCATGCGGGTGTTTTCGAGGATGTCCTCGGCATCTTGGCTGGTTTCAAGAATTTCAATGAGATCGCGTAACCACGCAGCCTGCCCATCGGGCTTATCGGCTTGCTTATAGGCCCAGTGCGCGGCGAAGCCATGTTCCGAACTTCGGTGCATTTCGGCGCTGCGAATTTGCACTTCGACGCGCATGTTTTTGGCGAACATGATTGTCGTGTGCAGCGATTTATATCCGTTGCGCTTTGGCGTCGAGACGAAATCCTTGAACCGCCCGGGGACCATTTGCCAACGCCGATGCAGCACGCCCAGCGCGCGATAACAGTCTTCGGTGGTCTCGGTTATCACGCGAAAGGCGTTGATATCCGTCAGCTGCTCAAACGCAACATGGCGTTCCTGCATCTTTTTCCAGATCGAGTAAGGATGCTTTTCGCGGCCGGATATTTTGATCTTCAGCCCCGCCTGCTCCATTTCCCAAGCAATGGTTTGGTTAATCTGGTCGATTTCAACATCGGCCTTTTCGCGGATTTGCTTCAGACGACCCGTAATCGTCTGATAGGCTTCGGGTTCCAGCTGTTCGAACGCGAGCAGCTGCATTTCGCGCATATATTCATACATGCCAATCCGCTCGGCCAGCGGGGCATAGATATCCATCGTTTCTTTGGCGATACGACGACGTTTTTCGGGGCTTTTGATGAAATGCAGCGTCCGCATATTGTGCAGGCGATCCGCAAGCTTAACCAGAAGAACGCGGATATCGTCCGAAATAGCGAGCAGGAACTTGCGCAAATTCTCCGCAGCGCGTTCGTTTTCGGTTTGCGCTTCGATTTTCGAAAGCTTGGTAACGCCGTCAACCAAGCGGGCGACTTCGGAGCCGAAGCGACCTTCCACATCTTCGATGGAGGTCAGCGTGTCTTCCACCGTGTCGTGGAGCAGCGCGGTGATGATGGTGTCCTCATCCATTTTGAGGTCCGTCATTAACCCTGCGACTTCGACCGGATGGCTGAAATACGGGTCGCCTGATGCCCGTTTCTGTGCACCATGCATCTGAACCGTAAAGACATAGGCACGGTTAAGCCGATCCTCATCGACATCCGGGATATAGGCCCGCACCCGTTCAACCAATTCATATTGCCGCATCATAGGCTCCAAGATGTGGCTTTTGCGCTGCGTTGCAACAAGAAACTTACAAATATCGTAAATTTAGCAACGATTTGTGCGTTGGCGGCTTGCATGTAGCCTGCGCGACAATGCGTGCCCCAAAAAAATGCACCGGAATATGGCGTCCGCAATGTTTCGCGCATGCCTATATTCCGGTGCAGTTGTTTCGGCTCAAAGCGTCAATAAATTGCCGCAAGTGAATGGGAGGAGGGAAGAGCCGAATGTAATAATTGAAAGTTTGGCCGATTAAGCGCCAGCGTTGCAGGCTGCGATTTCGTCGGCTGTAAAGACGCGATCACCAGCAGTGAATGCAGACACTGTACCCAATTTGCGGGCGACACTGACACACATATTCTTTGCTGCAGTCGAAGCCATTGGCGCGCGGCATGCAGTGCCTTCACACTTTACAACAACGCTACGGAGCAATTCTTGCTTCGACGTGGCTGGCTGCGCCAGTTCGATTTTGTAATATGCGCTGTTGCTTGCAGCTTGCGCCTGCGTTGGAACACCGAAAAGAAGTGTGGCGCTGATAACAGATGCGGCAGCGAGTGCGCCCAAACGGGCGGAAACTTGGGAGAGAGTCATAATCTTATCCTTTTAGCTTTGATAACAGAGCACAACGGTGGCCGGCATTCTGTCTCCAAACCTTCGTTTTGCGCCCCTGGAAAACCAGTTGCGAATCGCTACTTATTGGATTAGGTTTTTAGTTGCAACTTAAAACTTAAATGGGGTTGCAAAATTTTTCGGGTCGGCTCACGCTATGTGTCGGGGGATAAATATATGGGCGAATTGCGCGAGTCACTACAGGATATTACCGAGTGTGGGCTACCGACAGCCCTGGAAGCGATGGGCGAACGATGGTCGTTCATGATCTTGCGCGCTGCCTTCAATGGTATCCGCCATTTTGAAGATTTCCTCACGGAAATCAGTATTGCGCGTAACATTTTGGCCAACCGTTTAAGCCGATTGAGCGAAAGCGGCATATTGCATCGTACGCCCTGCCCTGATGACCGACGTAAAGTGGAATATCGCCTGACCGAAAAAGGGTTGGATTTGCTGCCCACAATGATTGCGCTGCGCCAATGGGGCGAAAAATGGGGGACGGGCGTGCCATCCAATCCGGTTTTGGTCGATGAACTGCATCACCAACCCATCCTGCCGGTCACCATAAGAAGCCATGATGACCGCGTTTTGGGCCATATGGACCTATGCTGGATGAACTCGGCGGATATCAAGCCGATTAGCAATGCCGTGTTTGCCGAACATGATGATCGCGTGCGAAAATTAAGCGCAATTTAAGTCGCATTATTGAGGCTCTGTACAGCAGCATTGAACTTTTGTGGCGAATCTGTTACACTCCGCGTCGACAGGCCAAAAATGGTCGATAGCCGCCTTCCTATTTTGGGTTTGAGCGGATGATGACGTAAGGGACGAATGCCAACTGTCTTATGGACGACATTATGTCGTCAGCGAGCTTATTCTCCCGAATAATCAGAAAGGTCGTAATATGACGTCCAACGCGGCGATGTTTGATGTAGGCGATTATGTGGTGTATCCCAAGCATGGGGTTGGTCGCGTAATTGAGCTTCAGGATTCCGAAATCGCAGGGATGCAGCTTCAGCTTTATGTGCTGCGCTTTGAAAAAGAAAAAATGACGCTTCGCGTGCCTTTCAACAAGGCCGAAGGCGTCGGCATGCGTAAACTGTCGAGCGACAAAACGCTCAAAGAAGCCATGCATACGCTCACCGGCAAGCCTAAGGTAAAGCGCACCATGTGGTCGCGCCGCGCTCAGGAATATGAAGCGAAGATCAACTCGGGCGACCTGGTTTCGATCGCCGAAGTGACCCGCGACCTGTTCCGCCCCGATGACCAGCCAGAGCAGAGCTATTCGGAGCGTCAGATTTTTGAAGCGGCATCCAGCCGTTTGGCGCGCGAGCTCGCGGCAATGGAAAAGACCGACGAAAAAGCGGCTCTCCAGAAAATTTTGGCCATTTTGAATGAAGCGGCACCGCAATATTACGAAAAAGCGGAATAACCCGTTTCCTTAACGGAACATCTGAAGGGCGCTGGCAACGGCGCCCTTTTTTTTGGATTTGTTATACCATGTTATGCCCAGCCTGACGCCCGCTTGCGGCACGTCTATACAAAGGCATGTTCAAACTTATCATCTGGTATGACGGCGCGTGTCCGCTTTGTGTACGTGAAATCGCGCTGATGCGGCGTCTCGATTGGCAGCGCAAAATCGACTTCCAAGATATCGCGCCAGACACGGCCATATGCCCGCTCGACCGGCAGCTAATGCTTGACCGACTGCACGCCTGTGAAAATGGCGTCATGCTATCGGGTGCTGCGGCATTTGCGGCGATGTGGCGGCATATTCCCCTGCTTAAACCGCTTGGCTGGCTTGCGCGAAATCCCGTTATTTTGGACATATTCGAGCGGCTTTATGTCCGCTTCCTGAAAATCCGTCCTTATTTGCAAAAGTTGCTGGCATAACAATGGTGAAGGATGTTTTTCCCGCCTCGCGGAACGCCGCACTCGCGCGCCTTGCCCAGTTCATACCCGGCGCAGGGCAGAGTTATGCCTTTGGGCGCAACACCGATCCGGGGCCAGAGCAGCCAAGCGCGGTATCGAAACTGTCGCCTTATCTGCGCTATCGGATGATTACCGAGCAGGAAGTCGTCCAAGCTGTTTTGGAGCAGCACAGCCTGGCAGCAGCCGAAAAGTTCATTCAGGAAGTATTGTGGCGGACTTATTGGAAGGGTTGGCTGGAAATGCGCCCCTCCGTGTGGACGCAGTTTCAGGAAGAACGCGACCGGCAGCGCGATAGCTTTCCCAACGCGCGCGCAATCCGCAACGCTGAGGCTGGGCAGACCGGTATTGAAGGCTTTGATGATTGGGCACGCGAGCTGGTGGAGACGGGCTATCTGCACAATCACGCGAGAATGTGGTTTGCCTCAATCTGGATTTTTACGCTGCGCCTGCCATGGGCGTTAGGTGCGGACTTTTTCCTGCGCCACTTGGTTGACGCCGACGCCGCGAGCAACACATTGTCTTGGCGGTGGGTCGCTGGCTTGCAAACCGCTGGCAAAACCTATCTCGCGACGACGGACAATATCGCGCGCTACACCAATGGGCGATTTGCACCAAAAGGGCTGGCAACGACGGCTATAATACCACCCAATTTGACCGTCGCAAATCCCCGTCCCGTTCCCTTCGCAGCGCAATGGGAGAGGCAAAAGCCGGCATTGTTGTTGGTAACCCCGGACGACATGCACCCAGAATCGCTCTTTACGCCTTCAACAGCAATCAAGGCGGCATTTGTCGTCGCCGATGCCAATACCTTATGGGGCGACAATGCACGTGGTTTCGTCGCAAGCGCCTCATGTGACGTGGCAGAACGGGTCAGCACTGCGTTTCAATGTCCCGCGGATATCCGCGATACACTCGATATCGAAACCTTGATCACACAGGCAAAGCAAGCAGGCGCTGAACAGATTATCACCGCTTACGCGCCAGCGGGTACGGTTGCAGACCTTTTCGCCGAAATCGCTCCGCGTCTGGAACAAGAAGGCATACCGCTTGTCCAAATCCGCCGAAGCTGGGACGAGAAATTCTGGCCACATGCGACCAAGGGCTTTTTCCCCTTCAAAGAAAAAATCCCAAAAATCTTGGGTGAAATAGGTTCGAAGGACAGCTTGCAATTTGCGCTTGAGTTGCATTCCCGAAGTGCATCATAACCACGATACACAAGGAGATCGACCCATGCTTAAAATCACGCTGTTCCTGCCATTTACCGCACGCGACATCACCGCATGCGGACATTCGGTTTTGGACGCTGTCGAAGATGTTGCACCTTCGGGGACCAACGCATGAACGGTTGGTGGGACCGGCATGTCGTGCCCCGCCTGATTGGTTGCGCCTGCACGCAACCTGCGGTGATGCATGATCGTGCAAAAGTTGTTCCGCGTGCATCGGGAGATATTTTGGAGCTGGGCTGCGGCGGCGGAACCAATCTGCAGTTTTACGACTGGTCGCAGGTGCGATCCCTATCGGGTGTTGATCCATCGCCGGAGTTGCTTGGCCGTGCGCAAGATGCGCTCTTGCGATCAGGCCGAAGCGCAAACTTCGCAAACGGCATTGCAGAGGCGCTTCCCTTTGAAAGCAGCAGCTTTGACTCAGTCGTCACCACTTTCACATTATGTTCCGTTCAAGATCCCACCGCCGCGCTGTCGGAGGTACGGCGCGTCCTGCGTCCTGGCGGGCGGCTGATATTTTTGGAGCATGGCAAAGCGCCAGACCCTGCTGCGGCCATATGGCAAAATCGGATTGAGCCTGTTTGGAAACATATTGCCGGCGGATGTCATTTGACCCGACCCGTAACTGGGGCCATATCTGATGCTGGCTTTGTGTGCGATGCGCCGCACGGTCATTATATGAAAAGGACACCAAAATGGCTTGGCTGGGTGGAATGGGGCGAGGCAACATTGGCACATTAATTGTTGCCATCGCGCTGTCCGTCGGATTTTTTGCAGAAAGGCCAGCGATGGCCGACGAACGCAAAATCCTCGTTGCCAGCTTTGAAAATATTCAAGTCATCGGCGACATCAAAGTACAGGTGCAAACGGGCAAAGCGCCATCTGCCATAGCCAAAGGCGACAAAAGGGTGCTCGACGCCCTGAAGCTTGAGCGGGTCGGGATGACCTTGCGTGTGCGTCTTCAGGGTGCTGTGAACAACGAAAAGGGCGTCCCGATGACGCAGCCGCTTGAGGTCATGCTATCGACCCAGGCGATTAAAGACATGACGGTCAGCGGCAATGGAAGCCTGCACATTTCCGAGGTGAAGCAACAAGACGCCGCCCGCATGCTGTTGGCGGGCAACGGTTCCATTGCGGTGGAGCGGCTACTCACCGACCAATTTTCGGCCGACATCGACGGAAACGGACGGATTGATATACAGGCCGGCAAAGTCCGTGACGGGCGCGTCACATTGAATGGCACCGGTCATTTTGACGCAGCCAATGTACCCATGCGCAATTTACGGCTCGAACATATCGGCAATGGGGAATCCCGCGTGCATGTCGACGAAGCGGCCAATATCTTCAATCGCGGAACCGGATCGATCAATGTAGGTGGAAACGGCAGTTGTTTTGTGAAACAGGCCGGCAGTGCCGCTATAAACTGTGCCAGAATCGAAAAAGGATCGCCTAAATGAACTTAAGTAAGCTTGGCAAAATGGGCCTTTACGCCACTGCCCTTTCGCTGGCCGCGTGCACAATGCCTGCCAATGGCGGAAACCAGACCGCAGGGTGCAAACCCGGAACGGGGGCAGGTCAGTCTGCCGCAGGGCTTGAACAAGTGACGTTGTGCGTCACCAGTGGCGCAAAAACGCGGGCGTTTACTGTCGAACTTGCGCAGACGTCGATGGAGCAGGCCAGGGGAATGATGTTCCGTACCGCGCTTGCGGACAATGCGGGCATGGTCTTCCCCTTTCCTGAACCGCGCATGGCAAGCTTTTGGATGAAGAACACGGTGATCCCGCTCGACATCATCTTTGTCCGGACAGACGGCACGATTGAAAGCATCGCCGAAAACGCAATTCCGTACTCCACAATACCGGTTGAATCGGGTGAACCCGTTGGAGCGGTATTGGAACTGCGCGGGGGGTTATCCGCCGAGTTGGGTATTTCGGCGGGTGACACCGTTAAATGGACCGCAAAGTAAGGCAAATAGGGATTGCACCGCAACGTGCTTGCTCCTAATCGCGGGTCCATGGGTATTCTCGGTAAAATCTTCACTTGGTGGGACGGTGCCACCATCGGTACGGCGATCTACAGCTGGCGTAAGGGCAAAGCTGTGGGCAGCGATGCCGAGGGAAATAAATATTACCAGTCGTCCGACGGTAAGCGTCGCTGGGTCATCTACAATGGCGCGAACGATGCAAGCCGCGTAGCGCCCGACTGGCACGGATGGTTGCATGGCACCCATGATGGCGACCCCGAAAGCTATTTGCCGCCCGTACGTGGCTATGAAACACTGCCTGAGGCCAATTTGACGGGCACGGACCGTGCCTATCGGCCAGCAGGATCGATACAGCGTGGCGGCCATCGTGCCCGCGCCACTGGCGATTATGAGGCGTGGAGTCCCGACGCATCATGATTCGCCGGCACAGCCTGATGCTGCTGCCGTTGCTGGCAACGCTCGCGGCGTGCGGACCCACTGACGAAGAAAAGCTGGCACCCGAAAAATCCGGCAAAGCCCAAGCGACCGGAGACCGGATTGTTGCGGGTTCCGACAATGCACTTGGCACACCCATGGCCGAACGCGTTGCCGTTCTGGGCCTGTTAAACAAGCGCAACGGACAGACGCGCGACATTGAACTCAAGCCCGGCGAAGCCATTCGTTTTGGTAAAGTTGTCGTAAGATTGCGTGCTTGCGAGAAAACAGCGCCGTGGGAAAATTACCCCGATGAAGGTGCCTTTGTTCAACTGCTGGTGCAGGAACGCCCGCCGGGCACAAACGACGCCGAAAAATGGCGCAGCGTGTTTTCAGGCTGGCTTTTCAAAGAAAACCCGGCCGCAAATGTTGTCGAACACCCGGTCTACGATGTCTGGGTCAAAAGCTGCAGGATGAGCTTCCCCGGCGAAGAGACGCCGGTCGAAGAAAAACCATCGGAAGAAGCGACCGCGCCTAACGATAACGCATCGTCCAGCGCACCCCAGGCTGCGCCTGCCGAACCTGCTGCTCCGTCCAATGAAGAAGCTAAACCCGACGAAGGCTGACCGGTCGTCGCCAACGCCGATTCGAGTAATTTTAGATAGGCGCTTTGGGTAATTTCAATGGCGCCAAGGCTGGCCAGATGGTCCGTCATGAACTGACAATCCAGCAATGCGAAGCCACCCAGTTGAAGACGCGCGACAAGCCATGCCAGCGCCACTTTTGACGCATCGGTCTCCCGCGAGAACATGCTTTCGCCAAAAAATGCGCGGCCCATGGCGAGCCCGTATAGCCCGCCGACCAATCGGCCATCGATCCAACATTCCACGCTGTGCGCGCGGCCTTGTGCATGCAGCTGGCAAAAGGATTCCTCGATATCAGGGTTTATCCACGTCTCGCGTCGATCATCCTGCGACTCGGCGCAGGTTGCGATAATTTCGGCAAAAGCGGTATCCGCCGTGACGGTAAAGCGCCCCTGCCGGATCGTTTTCGCCAATGATTTGGACAGCCGAAACCCCTCCAGCGGCAAAATCGCGCGATATTCCGGTTCAATCCAAAAAGTATCGGGGTCATCACGCGCGTCGGACATCGGAAATATGCCATTGGCGTAGGCCTGCAGCAGCAAATCCAGATCGATGGGCAAAAATCTGTCCTTTCCTGTCCTTCAAGGGGCCTATCTCGAATTGCGCCGCCGCATGCAATGGATTATAGCGAACAAAATGCCCCGGCAGCGTCTGGTCACTTTACGACCGGTCCCGCCGGGGCACGTCATTTTAAGCAAAGTCAGGGACCGCATATGACCCGCCGCCGCAAAATATACGAAGGCAAGGCCAAGATTCTGTATGAAGGCCCTGAACCCGGCACGCTGATCCAATATTTCAAGGATGATGCGACCGCCTTTAACGCCCAGAAAAAGGGAACGATTTCTGGCAAGGGCGTCATTAACAATCGCGTGTCAGAGCATGTTTTTACGCGCCTGAGCCATATTGGCATTCCCACCCACTTCATCCGCCGCCTGAACATGCGTGAGCAGCTCATCCGGCAAGTTGAAATCGTGCCGATCGAAGTGATTGTGCGCAACGTTGCTGCGGGCACATTGTCCAAACGGCTTGGCATCGAAGAAGGTACGCCACTGCCCCACACATTGCTGGAATATTGCTACAAAGACGACAGCTTGGGCGACCCGCTTGTCGCCGAAGAGCATATCGCATGCTTCGGCTGGGCCACGCAGGAGGAAATGCAGGACATTTCTGCGATGGCGATCCGCATCAACGATTTCTTGTGCGGCATGTTCGCAGCGATTGGCATTCGACTGGTCGACTTCAAACTGGAGTTTGGCCGACTATTTGACGGCGATTTTTCGCGCATCATTTTGGCAGACGAAATCAGCCCGGATGGATGCCGCCTTTGGGACATCGAAACCGGCGAAAAGCTTGATAAGGATCGTTTCCGCCGTGATTTGGGTGGCGAAGCCGAAGCTTATCAAGAAGTGGCGCGTCGTCTGGGCCTGATGCCAGATGAAAGCGAAGGCGCAGTGCTCGATATGGTTAGCCACAGGCTACGTAAAGGCAAGTAACACAAGAATTTACATCTTTGCATCTTGCGTATCGGTGTCTTTCTCTGGACAAAGTCGATCGATGAACAAGAGACTTTTAGGTATATTGGCGGCGGCTGCCTGTTTTGTAGGCACAACCGCTGTGTCCGCTGCGCCGCAAGAGAGAACGAAAGTCCACGGTACGGAACGCACCGCGCCGTGGAATGCCGAGACATCTGACCTCGAACCGGACGCCAGTATCATTTACGGGCGGCTCCCCAATGGTCTGCGCTACGCCATTCGCCCGAACCAGCGCCCCCAGAATCAGGTGCTTGTGCGCATGGCCATCGACTTCGGGTCGGCAGCAGAGGCTGATGACGAGCAGGGTCTCGCGCATTTCATCGAGCATATGGCCTTTAACGGCACCACCAATGTGCCCGAGGGCGAGATGGTCAAAATGCTTGAGCGGCTTGGCCTATCCTTTGGCGCCGATACGAACGCGTCAACGGGCTATACGCAGACCCAATATAAGCTTGATTTGCCGAAAGCCGACCCACGCCTGATTGAGCGCGCCTTGTTCCTGATGCGCGAGACCGCGAGTAATATCTCGTTTAACCCCGCATCGGTTGATCGTGAACGTGGGATCATATTGGCTGAACGACGCGAGCGCGAAAATTTCGCGTTTCAAAGTTGGCGGGCTGCCAACAATCTCTATTACCCCAACACCTATTATTCGACACGCTACCCGATTGGCCTATCCGAAATCATCGAAACCGCACCTGCGGACCGGTTGAAGGCGCTGTATCACAAATATTATCGGCCAGACCGGATCAAAATCATCATTGTCGGGCCAGTGGACCCCGTTGCGATTGAGCGCGAATTGGCGAACAAATTCGCCGATTGGCAGGTCGCAGCACCACCCTTGGGCAACCTTGACCGCTGTGAACTCGATACGACACGTGGCGTGTCTGCCGCAAGTTTTACCCATCCTGAAATCAATGAAGTCATTGCCGTTCAACAGTTTTTCAAGGACAAACCCCGGCCCGACACCGTCGAACGGGCGATGATTGAACTCAAGATGCAAATTGCGTCGGCCATCATTTCCCAGCGGATAAGCCGCCGGTCGCGTTCAGAGGACATCCCCTTTCTGGGTGGTGGTGTAAACTTTACCTTAGGCATCTGCGACAATTATGCCGCAGTCAGCTTTGCCGCAGCCGGCAAAGACGGCAGTTGGCGGGCATTGCTGCCATTTACAGAACAGGCAGTCCGGCAAGCCCTGCAATATGGTTTTGACGACACCGAAGTTGCCGAGCAGATAAAGCGCCTCGACACCTCTTATGAAAACAACGCCAAGGCAGAGGGCACAGAGCAAAGCGCTTCGATCGCCAACGCATTGGTCGGACTTGACGATGACGTCTATAATTCAGACGCCTACCGGTTGCTGCTATGGCGCCAATTGCGCCCGTTCATGACGAAAGCTGCCGTCAATGCGGAATTCGCAAAATGGTTTGGCCAGATGACGACCCCGCAAATTTTTCTGTCGACGAAGCAGACGTCAGGGACGTCTTCCGATGATATCTTGGCCGCCTATGGCGCAAGCCGCGCCGTTGCGGTGGCTGCACCCGTCGCGCGCCAGGCATCAGCATTTGCCTATACGGACTTTGGCCCCGCCGGCACCGTCGTTGCAGATACAGTCATCCCCGACCTTGGCATTCGCACGATCCGCTTTGCCAATGGTGTTTTGCTGAACCTCAAAAAAACCGATTTTGAGGACAATCGCGTCCGCTATTCCCTGCGGATCGATGGCGGACAATTGCATTTTGCCAAGGACGAGGCGGTATTGGCTTGGCTGATGTCCGGGGCTTATGTTTCCGGTGGTCTTGCGGCGCATGATTTTGAAGACTTGCGCTCCTTGCTTGCCGGGACAACCGTCACACCCGCGCTCGGGATAGCGGAAGACTATTTCGGCGGCACTGGCGCTGTCGCACCTGTGGACTTGGAACGCCAGTTGCAGGTGATGGCCGCGTACACCAAATATCCCGGCTATGCCGACAGTGCCCTGCGCTTGTTCCGCCGCCCATTGCCAGAAATCTTCGCGCGGCTGGACGCAACTCCGGGTTCGGCATTGAGCATCGCCATGGCGCGAATCATGACGGACAATGACCCCCGCTTTGCGCTTGCACCGCTTGAAGACATTCAAGCGGCCGATTTTGGTAAGCTGAAATCTGCATTGGGTGATGCCTTGACCCAAAACAGGATGGAAATCGCAATCGTCGGCGACCTCGACGAAGCCGCCACAATCGCCGCTGTTGCACGCACTTTTGGCGCCATGCCCACCCGAACGGGGGCAGCAGACATGACACCGCAGGACGCAAGCTGGAGCTCGGCAAGCGGGAACTTCGATGTTCCGCACAAGGGAGAAGCCAATCAATTGGGGTGGCGCCGGGTTTGGCCCACCACGGGTGACAGCGACCAGAAGCGAACGCAGTCGATGGACCTGTTGGCACGTGTCGTAACCCTTCGCCTTACCGATGAATTGCGGGAAAAGCTGGGCGCGACATATGGCGTGCAGGCAGGATCAGAAATGGCGGAGTTCTATCGCGACCGTGGTGCATTTTCGATTTCGACAGCAGGCGATCCCAAGGACCTCGCCGCCATCGAAAGTACGGTTGACCAGGTCATGGCCGAAATCGTGAAAGCGCCCGTTGACAACGACCTGTTTGAACGCGCACGCAAACCTGTGCTCGAAAGCTATGCCGACTGGAAAAAGCGCAACCCGACATGGCTGGGTGTTGCGGCAGAAGCGCAAACCAATCCGGATAAGCTGAACCGGTTCCGGCAGAGCGAAAAAATGTTCAATTCGATTACTGCACAGGATTTATGGGCATTGGCCAAACAATATCTCAGCAAACCCGCACAGTTCACATTCCGCGCGTTACCTGACGCGGCCATTGCCAAACCGATCATGGCGACGTCCAATCCGTAAAAGCGCCGCACCGAACACGTTGAAAATGCTGTTGGGCTTGAGCTTACCCTTGAATCGCGCGGCGCGCCTTCTATAGGAAAGGCGAACAACCAAGCAGATAGGGCCCACATGAAAACCCGTATTTTTGTCACCCTGAAGAACGGCGTGCTCGATCCGCAAGGGAAAGCCATTCACCACGCGATCGAAGGCCTTGGGTTTTCGGGCGTTCATGATGTGCGGGCGGGCCGCCTGATTGAGATTGAACATGAGCCTGGTCTGTCCAAGGCTGATCTGGAATCCATGTGCACGAAATTGTTGGCCAATATGGTCATTGAGAATTTCGAAATCGAGCAAGCATGATGCGCGCTGCCGTCATTCAATTTCCCGGATCGAATTGCGACCGTGACATGGCGGTTGCCATTCGTGACATCACCGGCGCGGATACAAGCCTCATATGGCACCGCGAGAGCGAGCTGCCGACGGGACTAGACCTCATCGCAATCCCCGGTGGTTTTTCTTATGGGGATTATCTGCGTTCAGGCGCGATGGCGGCGCGTTCACCCGTGATGCAGGCGGTCATTGCTGCTGCTGGTCGCGGCGTCCCGGTGCTCGGCGTCTGCAATGGTTTCCAGATCTTGACCGAAGCAGGCCTGCTTCCCGGTGCATTGATGCGCAACGCGGGCATTCGTTTCGTCTGCCGCACGGTCGGCCTGACGGTCGAAAACAGCCAATCCATGTTCACCAGCGGATATTCAGCCGGTGAAAAAATCCACATTCCGGTGGCCCATCATGACGGCAATTTCTTTGCCGATGATGCGACGCTTGATCGCTTGGAAGGCGAAGGCCGCGTTGCGTTTCGCTATGCCGAACCCGTCAATGGTTCAGCGCGCAATATTGCGGGTGTTCTCAATGACGCAGGCAATGTTCTCGGCATGATGCCGCATCCCGAACGGATGATTGAGGCCATGCAGGGCGGTTCAGACGGCCGCAGATTGTTTGAAGGGCTGATCCGCGAAATCGCCTGATCTGTCGGTTTTTGCGTCAGATTTTTTGGCGCGCGGAAACATAAACCGACCCAACAGCAGGATTATCGTCGGCCAAAACATGGTGTTGTAAAGGTCATGCATGGCAGCGTCGATTGTTGCCTCGTCCGGCCCCTGACCGTGTAAATCAGCATATTCGTTGAACAATTCGGCGACGAGCACGATCAACCAGCACCAAACACTGTCGGGCCTGCGGCGCAGGATTATTGCTGAACCAAATAATATCAACAATGAACCATGGATGTGCATCGCATCGTTGGTGAGACCGACCGCGTCAAGCAAACGGATTTTATAGCCGATCCAATATTCGACCAACTGCTGCACATAATCCTGCATGACGTCCTAAACTTTGGTTTTGAAGGGCGAAAAATTCGTGCCCTCGTCGAAAATATCGACGCCCTCTTTACGCTTTAACCAGCCTACCACGACATATGTCACCGGCGTCAGCACAACTTCCCAGCCCACTTTCAGCAGCCAGTTGGTAATCATAACGCTGATCACCTGCTCTTGGCTCCATAGGCCCCAAAAGGCGAGCGGGTAAAATATGATGCTATCGACACCCTGCCCCACGACGGTCGACCCAATGGTGCGCGACCACAGATGCTTACCGCCTGTCCAGATCTTCATGCGCGCCATGACATAGCTGTTCACAAACTCACCCGCCCAAAAAGCGGTGATGGACGCAATCACTATCCGCCATACTTGTCCGAATACGCTTTCGTAGGCCGCTTGCCCCTCCCAGCCCGGGGCTGGTGGCAAGGCAACGACAACCCAGCTCATGAACGCCATAAACAACAGGGCAGCAAAGCCAGCCCATATGACGCGCCGTGCGCGGGCATAGCCATAAACTTCGGTCAGGACGTCGCCGATGACGTAGCCAAGCGGGAAAAACAATATCCCTGCCCCGAATATCCATTGCTCCCCGCTTATGGTCACCGCAGCCGGCTTTGCCGCGCCAATGATGTTGGACAGCAGCAAAATGGCCACGAATGCGGCCATGACGAAATCATAATAGCGGAACTGGCGTCCGGCGACGGCACTTGCGCTTTCGGTTACAATGGGAGCATCTTGCATAAAATGACATAAGCAGCTTTGCGTTCGCAGGCAAAGCCGTTATTGCGCCTCTCAGCGCGCGCCCTTAGCTCAGCTGGATAGAGCGCGAGACTTCTAATCTTGAGGCCACAGGTTCGACTCCTGTAGGGCGCGCCAATTAAACCCAATCTAGTACGTGGCCGAGGCCAGTCTAACGTTTCAGGAACAGCTCCGCCATCGCATCAATGATGGCGACCGCATCAAGGCGGTAGGTGTCGTACAGATCGATGAGATCACCCGTCTGGCCGAAACGATCCGTGCCCAACGGACTGACCCGCATGCCACTGACACCACCCAGCCACGACAACGCGCCTGGCGAACCATCAATCACCGTCACGAGCCCAGCGTCAGGTGCCAAAACCGATAACAGATCTTCGGCATGGCATTTTTGCGTGGGCTTATCAGTCCAGCGCGCAGCCTTGCTGGCAGACCAGTCGCGATGCAGCACATCGGGCGACGTCACATTTAACACGCCCAATCCGGGAATATCATCCGCCAATTGGTCAAAAGCGGCCAGTACTTCAGGTGCAATTGCACCTGTGAAAACAATGGCCGCTTCAGCGCCGGGTGCAGGTTGTCGCAACCAATAGCCGCCTTTTAACGCGTCGGCTTCCCATGCGGTGCCGGCGCGTTGCACCTGCGGCACTTGGCGTGTGCTCAGGCGCAGATATACCGAGCTGCCGTCGGGTTTCTGTAGGTGCTCAAATGCCCAGCGCATGAACAAAGCGACTTCATCGGCATAAGCCGGTTCAAAATAGGCAAGGCCAGGCTGCCCCATCCCGATCAGCGGCGTATTGATCGACTGGTGCGCACCGCCCTCTGGCCCCAAGGTCAGTCCGGACGGCGTTCCAACCAGCAAGAAACGGGCATCGGAGTAGCAACCATAATTCAGCGCATCCAATCCGCGCGCGATAAAGGGATCATATACCGTACCAACGGGAATCAAACGCGTTCCGAAATGCGGCGCGGCAAGCCCAAGCGACGTGAGCAACAGAAAGAAGTTATTCTCCGCAATCCCGAGTTCAATATGCTGTCCCGCCGCATGTGCCGCCCATTTTTGTGCGGACGGAATTTTGGCATCACGGAAGATATCAGCCACATCGGATCGACGGAAAAGCCCACGTTGGTTTACAAATCCGCCCAAATTGGTCGTCTGGGTAACGTCAGGCGCGGTTGTCACGATACGGTCGGCTAATGTCTCAGAGGATTTGGCGAGATCGAGCAAAACATTGCCAAAAGCGGATTGTGTCGACTGAACATCACCAGATGGCACAGGAAGGCGCTCCGGCACGGCGATCACCGGCGCATTCGGCTCTTGCGGTTTGTGCGCGAGAACGCTCTGCCCGACAAAGTCTTTCAGCCTCGCCGCGATATTTCCGCCCAATCCAGCAAATGGCTCCCATTCCTGACCGACATCAACGCCCATGCTGGCGCGAAGTTGCTCAATCTGCGCGGGGTTCATCATCCCCGAATGATTGTCCTTATGGCCCGCCAGCGGCAGGCCGTAGCCTTTAACGGTGTAGGCGATAAACAAAGTCGGTCGTTCATCATCGGCGCTGTCGAACGCATCCATTAAAGACTCGATGCAATGCCCGCCCAAGTTGGTCATCAGGGCAGCGAGTCCGTCATCGTCAAAGCTGTCGAGCAGCTTTGCCACATGCGGCTTACCGCCAATATCCGCGATCAATCGTTCGCGCCACGCCGCGCCGCCCTTATAGGTGAGCACCGCAAAATCGGCATTGGGACAATTTTCAATCCAGTCCTCAAGCGATTTTCCGCCAGGCCGCGAGAACGCCGCGCGCTGCAACTTGCCGTTCTTCAACGTGACAACACGCCAGCCGCAGGTTTCGAAAATATCATCAAAGCGCCGGAACATGCGGTCCGCGGTCGTGCTGTCCAGTGACTGGCGGTTATAATCAACCACCCACCAGCAATTGCGAATGTCGTGCTTATAGGCCTCAATCAGGCATTCGTAGATATTGCCTTCATCAAGCTCTGCGTCGCCCATCAGCGATATCATCCGGCCGGCGTCCGCTTCATCTAGCGACCCATGCGCCACAAGATAATCCTGAACGAGGCTGGAAAAGGCCGTAATCGCAACGCCCAATCCAACCGAGCCGGTTGAAAAATCCACAGGGATTTTATCCTTGGTGCGTGACGGATAACTTTGTGCGCCGCCCAGTGCGCGAAACTGCTGCAACTGTTCCAGTGACTGATTGCCCAACAAATAATGGATGGCCTGCAACACGGGGCCTGCATGGGGTTTCACCGACACCTTGTCTTGCGGGCGAAGCGCATGGAAATACAGCGCAGCCATAATCGCCGTCATCGAAGCGCAACTGGCCTGATGACCGCCAACCTTCAGGCCGTCGCGCTTTTCCCGTAAATGGTTGGCGTTATGGACAATCCATGACGACAACCAGCGCAGCCGCGCATCCAGCGCCTCAATCGTGGCGATTTTTTCTTTTCGGTGGTCAGTTAAGACGGTGGCCATTTCGGTTATTACATCCCCTCGCCCGTTCCATATCAGCCCATCAGGCGCATGTCAGTCTAATGCCGTGGCTTATAAGCAAAAATTATAACCCGTGCGTTTCAACTTTTTCGCCACGAAAGACGGCAGGTATCAATTTTGTTTGATAGCCGACATTTACAGATTGCGTATTTCGAAGCTAGAACCGTGTTGAACGAGGGGGAATCCGACACATGGACACAAGCATAGCGACGCCACAAGCAGGAACGGGTGCGAACGAACTTAGCCGAACACTCAAGTCCCGGCATGTTTCGATGATCACATTTGGCGGCATCATAGGTGCTGGCCTGTTTGTTGGTTCATCGACGGCCATCAGCACAATCGGGCCTGCTGCCGTTATAAGCTACGCCTTGGCGGGGTTTCTCGTATTACTCGTCATGCGGATGATCTCCGAAATGGCCATGGCGATGCCTGGTGTTCAGACGTTTCCCGATTTTGCCCGTACCGGCGTCGGTAATTGGGCCGGGTTTCTTGTCGGATGGCTCTATTGGTATTTCTGGGTCGTCGTGATCGCCATTGAAGCGATTGCGGGCGCGAAGATTATAAACAGCTGGTTTCCGATGCTTGAGGTTTGGGAAATCGGTGTGGTGTTGATGGCGATATTGACCGCGGTTAATTTGATGTCCGCCAAATCCTACGGAGAATTCGAATTCTGGTTCGCTTCGACAAAGGTCATTGCGATTATCGTCTTCATTCTTGCGACCGCCGCTTATGCCACGGGCATCACGTCGCCCTCCGGCCCGACATTTTCGAACCTGACCGAACATGGTGGTTTTGCGCCAGCAGGTATTGCCGTCATTTTCGTTGGTGTATCGACAACGATATTTTCGCTTTGCGGCGCCGAAATCGCAACGCTGGCGGCCGCAGAATCCGAAGATGGCGCAAGCACCATCGCGCGTATGACCATATCGGTATCGACACGCATTCTCATATTCTTTGTATTGTCGATCCTGATGATCGTTTCCATCGTGCCATGGAACGAAATCGAAGTCGGCGTATCGCCATTTGCCCAAGCGTTGCGCGTCATGGGTTATCCTTCTGCCGATCTGATTATGAATAGCATCGTGCTTGTGGCCGTGTTGTCGTGCCTGAACTCGGGCATCTATATCACGTCACGCGCCATGTTCGGTCTCGCCAAAAATGGTGATGCGCCGCAATCTTGTGTGCAATTGAGCAAAGCGAAAGTGCCTGCCCGTGCGATCCTTATCGCCAGCCTCTTCAGCTATTTCGCACTTGCCGCATCGGTGCTGTCGCCTGACAGGGTGTTCAATTTTCTGGTGAATGCTTCGGGCGCGATCATGCTGTTTATCTATCTGCTGATTGCTTGGGCGCAGTTACGGCTCCGCGCCGATTTTGAAGCTAAAGCTCCTGAAAAACTACAGATCAAAATGTGGCTCCACCCCTATGGCACATGGACGGCCATTGCCGGGATGGTCGGCGTTCTGGTGCTGATGGGTGTTTCTGCGTCTCATGCCATTGAACTGTGGACGAGCATTCTGGTGGCAGCGCTCTTTTTGGTTGGATATTGGGTCAAATGCCGCGTGCAAGCAAACAAGCTGAAAAATTGATGCCCACCAAAATTTTCCGGACGCAACAATCTTTTCAATCACGGATAATGGCCTGCATATCGCATAAGCATATGAAACCGGTTGTTGGAGAGAATGGATGAAACTGGAGAATGACCCCCTCGCGGCATTTTGGATGCCGTTTACTGCGAACCGGGCGTTCAAAACCACGCCGCGTCAGTTGGCGTCGGCAAAGGACATGCATTATACCAGCGACGACGGACGTCAGATCCTTGACGGTACCGCCGGCCTATGGGCGGTAAACGCGGGCCACTGCCGCGCGCCGATTGTCGAAGCGATCCAAAAATGCGCAGCCGAGCTGGACTATGCCCCGCCATTCCAATTGGGTCACCCGCTTGCGTTTGAACTGGCGTCGCGACTGGCGACGATCATGCCTGAGGGGCTGGACCGCATTTTCTTTACCAATTCGGGATCCGAATCGGTCGACACGGCATTGAAGATTGCGCTCGCATATCAGCGCGCCATCGGACAAGGCACGCGCACGCGCCTGATTGGACGTGAGCGTGGCTATAATGGCGTTGGCTTTGGCGGCATTTCGGTTGGCGGCATCGTCAACAACCGGCGGCAATTTGGCACCTTGTTAACGGGCGTCGACCATCTGCCGCACACCCATAATCTGGAACATAACGCCTTCACCATGGGTCGTCCCGAATGGGGCGCGCATCTTGCTGACAATCTTGAGGCTATCGTCGCGCTGCATGGCGCCGAAACCATTGCCGCGGTCATTGTTGAACCCATGGCGGGGTCAACCGGCGTTCTGGTACCACCGATTGGCTATCTCGAAAAACTGCGTGAAATCACGCGCAAGCACGGCATTGTGCTGATCTTTGACGAAGTCATCACCGCCTTTGGCCGCGTCGGCGGCACCACGGCATCCGAAACGCTCGGCGTGACGCCAGACATCATCACGATGGCAAAGGGCCTTACCAACGCCGCCGTGCCTATGGGCGCGGTTGCGGTCAGCCGCCACATCCATGACGGTGTTGTAGAGGGCGGCCCTGATGGCATCGAATTGTTCCACGGCTACACCTATTCCGGCCACCCCTTGGCAGCGGCAGCAGCCCTTGCGACGCTTGATCTATACAAGTCGGAGGGGATTTTTGAGCATGCCAGCTCGCTGCACGGTTATTGGCAGGATGCAGTGCACAGCCTGAAGGGCAAACGGCACATTATCGATATCCGCAATATGGGCATTGTTGCCGCCATTGAGCTTGCGCCCCATGCAGGCGGCGTTGGCAAGCGGGGCATGCAGTTGTTCCACAAATGCTTCGACAATGGTTTATTGGTCCGCGCAACCGGCGATATCATCGCATTGTCGCCGCCGCTCATTCTGGAAAAAGCGCATATCGACGAAATCGTTGGCCGTATCGGCGATCTGATTGAAACCGTCGACTAAAGCGACAGGACGATCTTCCCGACATGCTGCTTCGTCAAAAACGCTTCTTGCGCTTTGACGATGTCGAATAAGTCATAGGTGGCTGCAACCACGGGCCGGATTTCTCCGCGTTCAATATAGGAGACGAGGTTTGCAAAAACCTCCGGTTCTAAAACCGTGCAACCGATCAGGCGCAAATCCTTAAGATAGAGCGTCCGAAGGTCAAGATCGACAACAGGCCCCGAAATCGCACCCGATACGCCATAGCGGCCTCCGCGCTTTAGGGCGTTCAGGATCTCGCCGAACTGCGCGCCGCCGACAATATCGACAGCAGCGTCGAAATGCTCTTGTCCGAACAATGATACCAAATTGGCATCGCGCGGAATGACCCGAGACGCGCCAAGCGCGCGGACGCTGTCGGCCTTTGCATCGGCCGCCATGGCTATGACCTCTGCGCCGCGCCGTTTCGCAAGCTGGACTGCCGCCGAGCCAACGCCACCTGACGCACCCGTGATGAGGATACGCTCGCCTGCCTGCACATTGATACGGGTCAGGATGTTTTCCGCAGTTCCATAGGCGCAGGGAAAGCTAGCCAGTTCTATGTCGGATAACGCAGATTCGACGCGGTGCGCATGAACCGAAGGAACGCAGGCATAGTCCGCAAAGCCGCCGTCGACTTCCGATCCGAAATAGAGAATGTCGTAACGGCTCGCACCACAAAAGACGGGTTCGACCAAAACCCGTTCACAGATACGGGCGGGATCGACATTATCGCCAACTGCGACAATCCTCCCGCAAGCATCGGCCCCTTGAATGCGCGGAAATTGAAATGCGGCACCGGACCAGCCATCATCGCCAGCGCCTTCAAGTCCTTCTGCAGCGCCCGTCTCCGTCGCCTCAGCAACCGATTTGGAATACCAGCCAATGCGCGTATTGATATCCGTATTATTGACGCCCGCCGCGCCAACACGGATCAGGACGTCATTAACACCCGGCTTCGGTACCGGCACATCATCACGCAATTCCAGCTTTTCATAACCACCATGGCCGGTCAGCAAAACTGCCCGCATGTTGGCGGCGATGGTCACTCGGCCCGCGCCAGCCCGAACTGGTTCAAATACCATTTCTGGAAGTTAAGAACGCTGCCCTCTTGGTCGGAATAGCGACCCGGACGGTAACGGCTCGACATAATGCCCGCCTGATTGTTTTCAGTGATGACTTTGTCCTGCGTGGTTGTCGCGTGATAGCCCCAGATCATCTTTTCAATGTCAACCTGGTCTTCCGTCGCACGACCATCGACAAGCCAGATCATTTCCACATCGGTTTCCAGCGCGCCGCGCGGCGTGAACTGGAACAGGATAGCGAAATGGTCGTCGGCCACAATTTGACTGAACGGGCTGAAGCTCAAGTGCATCCGGCCGCCATCTGCCTTTGTCCGTTTGCCCATGAGAGGCGCCGGCGCTGAACCGTCTTGCGTTTCCGATGACCAGCCATCCTTGTTCATCCGCTGCATCAACAGACGCAGGTGGCTGCTTTCGGGGGCGTCGTCGATATTACCGATTGGCCGTCCTGCCGCTGCTGCACTCTCTTCCCAAGCCTGCAACTTGGGCGTGAAGCTTGCAATGGCGTCAGCAGGCCCCGAACTTGGCCCTGCGCCTACAGCAACGATCGACTCTGATGCATGCATCGAGCAGAATTCCGGATGCGACGGCACGCAATGATAGCATTCAAAGAAATTCTCGATGACCAGCTTCCAATTGGCGGTCGTGGGATAGCTGCCGGCGTGCGCGATCCGCGCATCAGCAAAACCGTGATAGTCGAGAATTGCGCCCATGTCGCCAAAGGTCGCGTCAAAATCGTCCGGTTCGCCCTCGCTCATGTTGATGAAAATCAGACCATGAAAAACGCGGATATGGCACGCGAACAGACTGTTTTCGGCTTTGTCGAAATCCTCCGGCATTAACCGCGCGGAGATCAGGCGACCATCAAGCCCAAATGTCCATGCATGATAGGGGCAGACCAAACGCGGCGCATTGCCGCTTTCCGACTGACAAATCGTCGAACCCCGGTGACGGCAGACGTTGAAAAATGCGCGGACGCTTTCGCTGTTTTCGCGAATGACGATAATCTGTTCATTACCGACCCGGTACAGGAAATAATCACCTTTATTCGGGATGCGTGACACATGACCGGCCAGCAGCCATTTCTGGCTGATGATTTGATCAAAGTCGGCTTTGAAGACCGCATCGCTCGTGTAGAATTCCTGATCAAAGCTGTATCCAACCTGCGTGTTCGCAGCGAGGCGGCCCATAAGTTCATTGTGTGACATCAGATTTTGATCCGTGCATTTGTGGGGTCATAAAAAGGTTTGAGCGACGCGGTGACCGGATAGCGGACACCGGCAATCTCGATTTCATAATCATCAGCGCCAATTGGCCCGACGACACCGCCATCGGCGGCATCAACATAGCCAAGTCCGCACGCGCCACCCAGCGTATGGGCATACATGCCAGAACGAATATAGCCAGCGATCCGGTCGCCCTGCCAAATCGGTTCATTGTGATAGAGCATTGGCTCGGGTGATTTGACTAAGAACTGCACAAGGCGCTGCTTAAGACCAGCTTCCTTCTGCGCGACCAAAGCCTCGCGCCCGATGAAACCACCCGCCTTGTCCATCTTCACAGCAAAGCCGAGGCCCGCTTCCAACGGTGTATCCTCATCCGTGATGTCATGGCCCCAGTGGCGATAGGCCTTTTCCATGCGCAGCGCGTTCAGCGCGTGATAGCCGCAATGTTTTAATCCAAACGCCGCGCCAGCAGCGACGATCGCGTCATATACGCCCGCCATGAACTCGGTCGGAATATAAAGCTCCCACCCCAACTCACCGACATATGTAATGCGCGATGCGCGGACGATGGCATAGCCCAACTCAATCTCTTGCGAGGTCGCAAAGGGGAACGCCTCATGCGACAGGTCATTGGGGCTAATCGATTGCAGCAACGCGCGGCTGTTGGGTCCCATGATCGAAATGACACCCATGCCTGACGACACATTGGTCAGCACGGCATGTGCATCTTCGGGCGTATGGCGTTTCAACCAGTTGAAATCCTTCACCTCGGTTTCAGCGCCGGTGACGATCAGATATGCGGTTTCCGAAAGACGTGTGACGGTCAGGTCAGCCTCAATACCGCCCTTTTCATTGAGCCATTGGGTATAGACCAGCTTGCCCGGGGCAACATCGACATCGTTGGCGCAAACGCGGTTAAGCACGGCCATCGCATCGCGGCCTTCAAGGCGGAATTTGGCGAAGCTTGATTGGTCGAACAGGCCGACCGCTTCGCGCACGGCCTTGCATTCCTCTGCATTGGCTTCAAACCAATTCTGGCGGCCATAGCTATATGCATATTCGGGCGTGCTGCCGGGTTCACCATACCAGTTGGCACGTTCCCAGCCGAAAGCTTCGCCAAAACACGCACCTTGCGCGACGAGCCGGTCGTGTAAGGCGGATTTCCGAACTCCGCGTGCGGTTTCATATTGCTTGAACGGATAATGCGTTGCGTACAGTAGGCCGAGGCTTTCGGTAACGCGTTCGCGCAGATATTTGCGGTTAATCTGGAACGGCATGTTGCGGCGGATATCGACGGTCCACAGGTCTGCCGGCGGAATACCATCGCGGATCCAGTCCGCCATAACCTTGCCCACGCCGCCCGCCGATTGCAGGCCGATGGAATTGAGACCAGCGGCAACAAAGCAGCCTTTCAATTCAGCGCTTTCACCCAGATGGTATCGCACGTCCGGGGTGAAGCTTTCGGGACCGCAGAAGAATTTTTGAATGCCCGCTTTTTCCAGTGCAGGCACACGGCGCATCGCATCAATCAACAATGGCTCAAAATGTTCGAAGCTTCCCGCAATTTCATCGAAACAGAAATCTTCGGATATGCCGTCCATACCCCATGGCCGCGCATTGGGTTCAAATGCGCCGACAAGCAGCTTGCCCGCGTCATATTTATAATAACCACAATAATCATAATCGCGCAGAACCGGCAGTGTGTTGTCGATGCCTTCGACGCCTTCGAATAGAACATAATAATGCTCACATGCGTGCAATGGGGCAGCAACGCCAACGCTGGCTGCCAAATCGCGCGTCCACATACCACCGCAGATGACGACATAATCAGCATCAATCGAACCATCGTCCGTATCCACGCCCGTGATGCGATCACCATTGTGGCGGATTCTGGTGACTTTGGTGTTTTCAAAGATTTTAGCGCCGCCGGTGCGCGCACCTTTGGCCAAGGCCTGCGTGATATCGACTGCATTTGCATAGCCGTCGCTTGGGATATGAATACCGCCGACGACATCATCGACATTGACGATATGGGCCAGCTCTTTGATTTCTTGTGGTGTTACGACATGCACGGGCAGGTCAAATACCTTGGCCATGGATGCGCTGCGCTTTAGCTCCTCAAAGCGTTCGGCATTGGTGGCCATCGAAATCGAACCGCACTGGCGATAGCCCGTTGCCTGGCCGGTTTCTGCCTCAAGCCCGCGATAGAGCTCGCCGGTATATTTTGCGAGCTTGGTCATGTTGATGCTGGGCCGCAATTGCCCGACCAACCCCGCCGCATGCCATGTCGTGCCGCTGGTCAATTGCTTGCGTTCCAGCAAGACCACGTCGTCCCAGCCGATCTTGGTCAGGTGATATGCAATCGAACAGCCGATGACACCGCCACCGATGATGACGACTTTTGCCTTTTTGGGTAATTCAGCCACGCGGATCAGACCTTCATCTTGGCGTTATCAGGATCATAAACAGGGTGCTCCAGCACTGTGCCGATGCGTCGTTCGCCCTGCAACACGATATCGAACTGCGACCCCGGCGCCGCATTTTCAATGGGCACGCAGGCGAAAAACAGGCTCTTGCCAACGCGATGTCCATAGCCGCCTGATGTCGTCAGGCCGATACAATGGTCGCCCACCAAAATTGGTTCGCCGCCGCGCACATCGACATTATCTGCATCAACCGCGCCGTACACAATGCGGAAGCGCTCCGGCGCATCCAACGTTGCCTGCTTGCCGACGAAATCATCCTTATTGAAATTGATGAAGCGCGGCATGTCTGCCTCAATCATCGTCAATTCGTTGGTGAGCTCGGAACCCCAGGCCTTATAACCCTTTTCGACCCGCATACTGTTCGCTGCGTACAGTCCGTAATTGACGATGCCGAATTCCTGCCCCGCTTCCCACACTGCTTCGTAGAGTGCCGCGAGGTCCTTCATCGCTGGATGCAATTCCCAGCCCAATTCTCCGGCATAAGACACACGAAGCGCACGCATATTGATGCCCGCAATCACGATCTCCTGACCACTGAGCCAGCGGAAACCTTCGTTGCTAAGGTCGGCGTCGGTTAGCTTTTCCAGCACATCGCGCGAACGCGGGCCGTTCATCACGAGAACGCCAAGGTCCATAGTCAGATTGCGGATGGTCACATCTTCGTCCGGCAATTTGCTTTGGATCAGCAAATCCCAATCGCGCTGTTCCGCCGCTGCTGCCGAGAGGCAGTAGAAATGATCATCGGCGAAACGCGTCACGGTCATTTCGCCATAAATGCGGCCCTGCACCGAAAGCGGATGCACCAAGCCGATACCGCCCAATTTCTTGGGCATGCGGTTGGCGCAAATACGGTTGAGGAATGCCTCGGCATCTGGTCCGCTCACATCATATTTCGCAAAGCCAGACAGGTCGAGCACGCCGACCCGCTCCGCAACAGCCTTTACCTCTGCCGCGACTGCGTCAAAGCTGTTGGTGCGGTGATAGCCGCCTTCTTCTTCTGCGCCGTCGAGGGCAAAATATTTAGGCCGCTCCCAGCCGTAGGTTTCGCCATATACCGCGCCAGCGGACAGCAAACGGCCATATAGCGCGCTCATCTTTTGCGGGCGGCCATCGGGCTCTTCTTCGCCGGGAAGCCGAGTCGTGAACGTCATGCGGTAATCAAGGAAAACCTTAGCGCGGCTGTAATCTTCGTCCGCATAAGGGCCGTAACGGCGCGGATCGAATTCGGTCATGTTGATATCCGCATCACCGAACACCATCCACTGCGCCAGATATTTTCCAGCCCCGCCACCCTGCGCGATGCCAAAGCTTGTGCCGCAACAATGCCAAAAATTCTTCAGGCCAACCGCTGGTCCCAACAGAGGCCCGCCGTCGGGCGTATGCGGAATCGCGCCGTTGACGAAGCGCCGCAAACCGACTTCACCAAAAATCGGCATCCGTTCAATCGCGCGCTCCAGCCATGGGGCAATCCGCTCCAGATCTTCGGGGAACAACTCGCTGGTCGAATCCCATTCAGGGTTTCCACCGCGTGGCGCCCATGCTTCGGCGAGGCCCGTATTTTCGTACACGCCAATCAGTCCGCTTTTCTGCTCCTGCCGGAAATATCCCGACACATGGGGGCAACGCATGACCGGTATTTCTTCATCGCGATCTTTGAATGCGGGGATAGGATCGGTGACAACATAATGATGTTCCATGTTCGTCACCGGAATATCAATGCCCGCCATTTGCGCGATTTGCCGGGCATAGCAGCCCGCCGCATTTACGACTATTTCGGCCCGAACCGTGCCCTGCTCCGTCTCCACATCCCATTCGCCAGATGGCAATTGCGTCAGGCCCGTCACGCGGTTTTTGCGCACAATTTTGGCGCCCATATTCTTGGCACCAATGGCGAGCGCGTTGCAAATACCCGACGGATCGGCATGCCCGTCTTCGGTCGTCCGCGCACCGGCGATGACACCGTCAAGCGTCATGAATGGGTTGTGACGGAGAATTTCCTCAGGCGGGATAATCTCCATCTCGAACCCGATGATTTTCGAAAAGCCCTGAATGTAGCGCATCCACGCCAGCTCACGCTCATTGGTTGCAAGACGGATGCCGCCGGATTTATGCCAACTGACATATTGCCCGGTCAAACCTTCCAGCCGCGGATAGAGATCATTGCTATAGGCATGCATCTTGGCAAGGTTGAAGCTGCCCGTGATGTTGGGGCACTGGCCAGCCGCGTGCCATGTCGAGCCGGAGGTCAGCTCATCCTTTTCAATTAGCAGACAGTCCGTCCACCCGAGTTCAGCGAGATGGTAAAGCAACGAAGCCCCCATTATGCCGCCGCCGATTATGACCACTCGTGCCGATGTTTGCATAAAAGCCCTGCTCCTTATTGCCGAACCTTAGGGCGGGTTTGCGGTCAGGCACAAATGGGGAATATGACGGGACCGGTTAAAAAAATTTTTGGATTAGGATCACCGGTGCCTATAAGGCGCGCAGGGTTGATTGAGAATATAAAGGTGGGGCTATGAAAGTTGCGTTGGTTACGGGTGCTGCACAAGGCGTTGGCTTTGCAACGGCACGGCTTTTGGCGGAAAAAGGCTATCATGTTGTCATGACCGACGTGCAGCCCTTGGATGCGCAAGTCGAAGCATTGGTTGCTCTTGGCGGGAGCGTATCCGCGCTTTCCGGGGACATTTCCTCTGAAGAATTTGTTGCCGAACTGGCCGAGAAAATTGCCCGCAACCATGGCGCCGCAGACGTGTTGGTCAACAACGCCGGCATCAGTTTGATTTGCAGCGCCGAAACGACCAGTATCGAACAGTGGCAGCGCGTCATGAGCATCAACCTGACCGGACCGTTTTTGCTGTGCCGCGAAATCGGAAAGCAGATGCTGGGGCGCAACCGGGGCAATATTATCAACGTTGCTTCAATTGCCGGCCTTCACGGCGTTATCGATCGATCCGCCTACAATGCGTCAAAGCACGGATTGGTGGGATTAACGCGAACGCTTGCGGCAGAATGGGGCGGCCGCGGTGTGCGTGTGAACGCCGTGTGTCCCGGCTGGATTAAAACGGAAATGGATGAGGCCGATCAAGGTTCGGGCGCCTATTCCGATAGTGATATCATCGACCGCGTTCCCATGGGCCGTTTTGCCAAGCCCGAGGATGTCGCCCGGGCGATTGCCTTTCTGGCGCATGAAGACAGCTTTATCAACGGCGCAAGCTTGCCCGTCGACGGTGGATGGCTGGCCGACG
>ENA-OUVC01000313-OUVC01000313.1-marine-metagenome-genome-assembly--contig:-NODE-313-length-33393-cov-4.987664_pt1 | contig 33393 bp, 34 predicted proteins | sample MGYA00248622_ERZ508571 | MGnify/ENA primary metagenome ERZ508571 (study PRJEB26236, sample SAMN06267175) | marine metagenome | isolation source: Columbia River Estuary | place: USA:Columbia River Estuary... | reverse complement strand
CCATTGCTTTCGGTTTCTCCGCACAATAAAGGCCACTGCCAGTGTTTTTTTCACACAACTTCCATCACGCGTGTCGATTCAGAAAATTCTTGACACTCATCTCGTAGATGTCTTCGGGACCGTCTTCGTCGTCGATCTGTTGACCCACATGCGCAAAACCAAACTTGCGAACCAACCCCACCGAGGCTTGGTTATTCGGATCAACCGTGTAGCGAAACTTCAACACACCCGATTGCGAAGCCGCCCAAAGCCACATTCCCAACAATGCTTCACTCGCGAAACCCCGACGCCAGAATTTTTCATGAACCCCTAATCCAATCTCCAGCATTCCATTTTCATCGGGCGCACCATGAAAACTCAGACTGCCAACGATCTCTCGCGTTTCACGCAACACCATCCAACGCACGAACCATTTGTTGACTTCGGGGTTCGCTTTCACTTGCGGAACCCGCCAACGCAAAGGTGAATGACCGTCAATCAATACCCGATACGGATTCGTGAAATCACCCTTCGCATAAATCGAAACGTTTTCAGGGTCTTCGTACAGGATTACTAAATCACAGGCCGAAATATGATGTAGATCTAATCGCGCACATTCGATGACTGGTTCGGATTCGTGCGAAAACTCCACCACCCAATCGTACTCAGCATGCATTCACGAACTGAACTGTGACAACGCTCCTGCAAGACCAGCCAGCGTTGTCGGCACCATCCAACCGTCAACCACGACGACATCACCAGCACGCGAATCTTTGCGACAGGACTCGGCAAATAACTTGTCTCGAGCGATCAGCGATGAACCTTCTGGCAATTCAACGAGTACCTCACGCGCTTTCACAACTGTCTCAGGAGCCACGCTCAATACTGAACTACCAAAGGCAATCAATTCGTCATCAATCAATGATTTCCATGGTCGCGCAAACGCCCATTCATCAACTTCTAGTTCGGGCACTGGCAGGCGCACGGTTGTCGAGGTTTCAGTTGGCAATACTCCCAACACATCAGAGGGATCCGCTCCACATGCTGCCAACAATGCAGCAAGTCCAGTAACGCCAACAGTGCGTTCGAATAACTCGCGCCGACGCATTACAAGCGTTCCTTCAAGGTGCGCGCCAAACGAACGGCCAAAGCCACAATTGTCAACGTCGGATTTGAGAATCCCGCCGTTGGAAAAGCCGAACCACCAACTGCGTACAAGTTGTCGACAGCGTGACATTTGAGATTGGCGTCCACGACTCCAAAATCGGGGCTTTCGTGCATCCGTGCCCCGCCCAGATGATGCCCACCACCCTCCATTGTCACAAACTCCGCAGGATCACCAAATGTCACCGGACCAAATCCGGCCTTCATCAATTCTTTAGCCACTATTTCAACCGAAGTTTTGATGTCTGCAACATCTTGATCGCTCACTCGCCAATCCAAGCGAGCCCGCTTTGAACCCAGGTCGTCCTTGGCCGACATCAATGAGATACGACTCTCGGCATTCCAACGTTGCTCAGTACGCGCGTACAAACCAATGACCTGAGAAGACTCACTCTTCGAGGCCGATGGCCGCGATGATTCCCACAGTTTTCGCAGCGCCTCTCCATGAAGCGACTCTTCAGGAATTGATTCAAGAGGTTCCATCGTGAACGACGTGTTGACCATGCCTCGTTCGGCAGCGAATTGTTCGTTGAGACCCAAGCCAATTTTGAATTGGGTCTTATCAATATCGAGCGGGTAATCAGTAAAGCCCATCAAGTCTTCTGGAGCGTGATCTCCACACAACACTGCGCCAACCGCTCCATGGGGATGTTCGAGAAATCCTCGGCCCAACGTGTCACTTTGACGAAGGCCCTTGACGTCATCGGCTGCCACGAGCAACTGGCGAGTGTTTTCGATTCCGCCACCGGCCAAGACAAAACAGTCGGCTGTTATCTCAAAGTCAACACCAAGATCATTTTTGATGTGAAGTCTGCGAGCAGATACAACTCCGTCAACTTCTTCAAAAGAGAATCCTTGACAATTGGCCCCAAAGTAAATGGGAACTAGAGATTCCTGAAGTCGATAGCGGTAATGCCCACCGAACCGAAGTTCTTTTGGGAATCGCCACACCGGTGTCGCCAAAATATCGTTACTCGGAAGCAAATTCTTCACGCCGAGCCCATCAAGTAATTCATTCGCGTCAAAGACATCACGACCAAGCGTGCAAATTTCTAAAGCGTCTTGATAGTCGTCTTCTAGATCGGCTCGCGTGAATGGCCAACCTTCGCCGAGATCGTTTGAGCGCGGTCCAAAGACATTCTCTTCAAGACGTCGACACCAACCAATCCAATGATTGGTTGTGCCTCCGAAATACCGCAGTCGCCACACGTCAAGATCTGGGTAGGTAAATCCGGGACCTGCCGTCACTTCGCCTTTGTAGCGATCTTGCGACAAAACAGTGAAGTCGCGATAGCCGCCTTCAAGAATGACAACCGATAGACCTGACTTTTCTAATTCAAGAGCCAGGGTGATCCCCGCAGCGCCAGCACCAATCACTGCAACATCACAGCGCGGCAAAACTTTGCGATTGGACTTGGCGAGATCAATAAACACTGCTGTTATTCATAACAGGCGTATCCCATCAAACAAAATTCAAGAACTGCCTCTGGGCCTGCACCAACGATTACCGTAAGAGCGATGGTCCATCAACCCACTGCTCTCATTCGTCGCCCCAGCCCGCGCCTCGACGAAGGTCTCGTGACCCATATTGAACGAACCCCGGTCGATTACGAACTTGCCCTCAAACAATGGGCCAACTACGTCGAAGCTTTACGACTCTGTAAGTGGAAGATCGTCGAAGTTCCGGCCGCTAACGATTGCCCCGACAGCGTATTTATTGAAGATGCTGTCGTCATGTACAAAGGCACGGCCATCATCACCCGACCTGGAAGTGACTCGCGCAAACCCGAGATCATTGACGTTGAAAAAGTTGTTGTCGAACTCGGCCATCCGGTTTCCCGCATCAGCGAACCCGGAACACTCGACGGTGGCGATGTCCTCAAAGTTGACGACACTATTTACGTAGGTCTTGGCGGTCGCACCAATGCGGAAGGAATCGCTCAATTCGCTGCGATCGTCGAGCCATTGGGCGCAACAGTGGTCACTGTCCCGATCTCAAAGGTGCTTCACCTCAAGTCAGCCGTTACCGCTCTGCCTTCTGGCGAAATCATCGGGTTTGAACCACTCGTCGATGATCCAACGATCTTCCCTGACTTCATTGCAGTACCTGAAGAGTCCGGTTCGCACGTTGTCATCGTTGGCGAAAAGCGATTACTCATGGCCGCAGACGCCCCAGAGACTGCCGAGACTTTGCGCGATATGGGCTACTTCGTCATCGAAGTCGATATCAGCGAGTTCATCAAACTTGAAGGCTGCGTTACTTGCTTATCGGTGCGTATCCGCTAACTTCGCCAAGTTCACGAATTAAGTCGTGAAAAACCAACAAGGGTTCTTCCCACTTAGGACTCAAAAGTCCCTCAGAATAAACACCCGACTCAAGGTTGCGTTGCACCGCTTCACAAATGCGGACATCTTCTTCAGCAACCGTTTCATTCATGGCATGGATTCGTTCAAGGTCGGGCGCACCAGGTTGAAAGAAGTATTCAAAGTACAAATCAATTTCGTTGTGTCCGCGTGGAAGCCATCTCTCGACGGCCCAACCTCCGGGCACCACGTTGAAAGCAAATGTTGGGTATAGCCAACCGAACATGCCAAAGACACTGTCGCCACGGGGTGGCATGACGTGCACGTTCCAGCGACGATCATCGCCCAGAATCACCGAATAATTGGATGCATCAGCATCGCGAGCCATTTCGGGGTGCACCGAGGGAACGTGGTAACCCTCGAGGAAATTATCGGCGTAGGTTTTCCAGTTGCACTTCACGCGACGGATCGTTCGTGAGTGAAAAACCAACTTCTCTAACTGAAGATCTACCAACGCAGTCGGAAATTGATCGAGCCAATCAATGAGTGAACAGTTGCTGGTATCAAGAGCGACAAAAATCATTCCACGAAATGAGTCAACAAGAATTGCCTCGCGCGTTCCTCCGCTCAACAAAGCGTTTGCAACTAAATTCGCCGACGAACGAACAATCTCAATATCAACTTCGGCAATTGATTCATGCAGCACATCACCAACATTTGGGATGTCACTGTCATATCCGACATGAACCCATGAATTGCCAAAAACTGTTTGGCGTTCGCTGTTGTATACCGTTGGGTTGACATACCAATCCGCAGACAACGTCGAATTGGTACTCACACAACGAGACTACTTGCGTTGGGCCAAGTACCTAGCCGTCGCTTCACGACTTTCTGGATCGCGCATCGCATAAACGAGCATGTCAGCATCTCCAGCACTACGGCCGGTACCCGCAATCTCTTCCATGACGGCATTCACCTGTTGTTTTGTCGAATGAAGTGAGTACAAAGTCTTGGAAGCAAGATTCTCTGCTAATTCAGTCACAGTGGTCTCTAAATCACCTGGAGGGACCACTTGATTGATAAATCCGATTGATTTTGCTTCATCGGCACCGAATGGGCGACAGGTCAATACCAACTCTTTCGTTAGAGCTGGGCCGATTTCGCGCACCAAACGTGGGATACCACCCCATGCCAACGGGATACCTAAATCAACTTCAGGAATGATGAAAGTTGTTTCGTTTGTTGCAACGCGCAAATCACACGCCGCAACGAACACCACTCCTCCGCCGACACAATGGCCGTGCACTGCAGCAATCGTCAGCTGTGGGACATCAGTCAATGCATTAGTTGCGAGTCGTCCAAGATCAGCGGCCTGTCGAGGAGATTCACCATCGCTCGCACTTGAAAAATCGTTGAGGTCGAATCCTGCGCAGAATGAGCGTCCGGCTCCAGAAAAAATCATGACACGAATATCTTCACGATGTTTCAACCAAGCGCCCAGCTCAACAATTTCGGACATCAATTGACGCGAAAGTGCGTTTAACTTCTCTGGACGATTCATCGTGACACGAGCAATACAGTTGTCCACTTCAATTTTTAGCGTTTTCCAACGTGGCATTTCTCGGTTGAGTGCGTCCATGACGACTAGTCTTTCACTTCGTGCGCACGTATTTATCGTTGCTCAGGGATTCTCTCGGCAGAGCCTTGCTTGTCGCCTTGATCGTCCTCGTGGTTTCAACCAGCGGATACATCCTTTTGGCTCATTACTCGTTGTTCGATGCCCTCTTTATGACTGTCATTACCCTCGGAACGATCGGATATGGGGAAGTCCAGCCGCTCAATCAAGCAGGACGTATTTGGTCGATGTTGGTCATCGTCGCTGGATACGGAGTTCTCGTTAACATCACAGCCCGCTTTACCTCGCTGCTTAGTTCAGGGGTCTTCGCGGAGAATCGGGACAATTCAAGGAGGAAGAAATTGATCGCTAACTGCAACAACCATCTCGTCGTCGTGGGCTATGGACGGGTGGGACGATCGACCGTCGAATCAAGTATCTCAGCCCAGAAAACTTGCGTTGTTATTGAAGCCAACGAGAATTTACGACGTGAGATTGAAGCGACAGGAGCAATACCGATCATCGGTGATGCTCGCGATCTCGACATCCTCAGTCAAGCCGCAATAGATCGGGCGCAATGCCTTGTCACAACGATGTCGGATGCAGACAATTTGGTCGTCGTTGCCTCAGTTCGCTTGACGTATCCGAACATCAGGATTGTTGCCCGCATCAATGAAACGGAATGGAGCGACCGATTGCGACGGGCCGGGGCCGACGAGCTGATTCCCATCTATCTCAGCGCCGGAAGACATCTGGCGAACGCCGCATTTCATACCGGAATCATCGGAGTCCTTGACGCCGGAAGTGATGCCCTCACGGAACAGTTTCTAGTTCGTTCACATGCCCCCGTTTGTGGCAGGACCATTCAAGATCTCATGAACGAGAACCCTTCAGTGATCGTTCTAGGCGTTCGTCGAGATTCAAAGTTGTCCCGTTGGCACGAAATTGACTCCCCACTTCAAGTGGATGATGTCCTTTTTGCAATTGGTTCAGGCAGTGCAATGGAGAAATTCAACGAGGCTTTCGACTCGTAGTCAAAGATCTCAACATGGTTTAAAGAAAACGACGCACCGCTTGAATCTTACTGGCACTGGGCAGTGCCGAAATTCTCACTACGCCACCCGTGTACGGAGCTTCGATCCACTGCGTAGCACTAATCGCGATGCCGACGTGACTGATTTGCGACTGATTCTTCGTTGAGAAGGTGAATACCAAGTCGCCGGCTTGCACTCCGGTGACACGCCAGTCAACTGCGCTACCAAGTTTTGACTGCGCAAGACTCTGGTGTGGCAACGAAACTTTGACTTGAGCAAAGGCCGCAAGCGTCAGACCCGAACAGTCATATGAAGTCGGTCCTGCCTTGCCAAAAGCATACGGCTTACCAATTTGAGCTCTCGCGAAATCGAGGACAACTTGCAGACGTGAGGGCACAGCGTTAGTCCCGGCAGTCGCCGCAGGCGTCGAAGCGATTATTGCACCCGCTGGCAACTTCACGATTTGACCGGGAACAATCACACTAGTTTTCTTAAAGCCATTCACGGCCAAGAAAGACGACAGTGAGACTTTCGCCTTCAAGGCGATTCCACTCAACGAATCATTCTTGACAACTGTGTAAGTGGAGCCGCTTACTCCAACTTGCGCAGCAACAGCAGGAGCATTGTTCGTTGAAACAGCCACCACTACCGCAGTATCTGGGAGCTTGATAACTTGACCGGGCAAGATCACGCTGGTTGCTTTAAAGCCATTAACAGCCAGCAAATCTTTAAATTTCACTTTTGTTTTGCTCGCAATACCCGACAACGAATCGTTCCTTGCAACGACGTAAGTCAAACCAGAGGTTGCAGTCGCCACCGAAGTTCTTGCCGAGGCCACACTCGACTGCGCTAGTGCCCCAGGAACACCGACAACACCAAGCATGATCGCCGAACACAATGACACCGCAAGTGTCTTGCTCATTATTTTCATGCTTCGCTTCACGGGTTTTTGTATCGGACCCGTTCACGAAGAACTTGAATAACTCTATGAAAATGACACTCTGAGCAGGCTTTTTAGCCCGCCGAAAACTAATCGCGAATCTTGCGATCCATGTTTTCGTGATACATCGCGATCTTAAATTCGCGTTCGGAAAGGATTTGTTCGTTGAAAGCGCTTGATTTTTTGGTACGTGTCATTTGGTCGTAGATACTGATGTCTTCACCAACGACACCTTTCAGAACTTCCCAATGCGCCATGGTCTTTTTGTAATAAGACGCATACTCCGGATCGTTCAAGTCACCTGGGTAAATGAGTTCCCAACACAAGAACTTCGTTCGGTCGACGCTCAATGGAATGGGCTGAAAGACCTGAATGTGTTCGGGGTTGCAATTGAACACCGTGTTTGGGAAAACCACATAGTGACAAATTGAATTGCGATGGTGGTCGTATGTCTCGCTACTTAATTCCTCGAGCGACACCGGTCGCGGCACGAAACACATGAAGTTGTCGCCAGTGACATGAAACGAGGCAAAGCGCGTCGCTTTGGTGAACTCTGGTGGTGAATGGTGTAGTTCGGTGACGTGATAGATCTCGTTGAAACCGTCGATAATTGCCTTGTAGTTGATGGGTACATCCCACTCAATCACATCATGCAAGATCATGTCTTCCATCTTGAAAGCACCAAGATCATTCGAGATATCTGGACCAATTGACTCAAGCAGCGGAACGGCCTTGTCTGGCCCAGCCAAGTTGATCCAGATCCATCCGCCCCACTCGCCTACTGCAACTGGAATCGCACCTATGTCGGTGACATGGTCGGTGCCGAAATCTTCGCGCTCCGGAATTCCGACAAGCTTGCCCTTAGTGTCGTACACCCAGCCGTGATACGGGCACGAAAAACGCCGTGCACCACATCCGGTTTTCTCCGCAACAATGGCTGGCCCGCGATGGCGGCACACATTATGAAATGCCGATAGCGATCCATCTGCTTGGCGAACAACCACGATGCATTCATCGTGACCTTCATAGGTGATCCAGTCGCCTGACCCTTGCACTTGTTCGCTGCGACCAGCGAGCATCCAGTGACGTCCAAGTACCCGTTCGCGTTCAAGTTCAAAACGAGTGGGGTCGCGATACACGCTCGCGTCCATGATGCTGGGACCGTATTCAGGGAGCGCCTTCACCGACGGACCTAAGCGAGCTGGCAATTCTCCTCGAACTGGAATATGAACCACGGCAACCTCGTTTCCTTGCTCTATTTCTACCAAAAATGCCCTAGTGGCAACGACTGCTACAGCCATTCTCAAGCTGTTATGCCAACATAAGAGGGTGACGTTCTCAGGCAGGGTCGTGCGACTCCACGGGGTGTACGACGCCTCCGGAACAATCATTGGGGAGATTTCGTATTTTCTTCGGCGAACCTTCTTGAACCAACACTGCTCACTCTGCGATATCACGCACTCGACTTTTTCTCGCCGCAGTAGTTGGGACAGTTGTATTGCCGAACTTGGTTGTGAATTTCAACTTCATCACCGCAACGATGCTCCCGCATCAGTCGCATCCACATCTGGATATGCCCCACCCTGCATCGTTTGCGAATATGAAAATGGCTCACATGAATTGCTCCTGAATTCAGATGAACTTGCTTCATGTAACAACTCCCCCGAAGAATTAGTGAAAGTCATCTTGACTGTGCTGAATGAGAATCCAGAAAGGTCGTCGTCACTATGAAAGTCATAGCCGGTATGAGCGATCGCATTCCCTTAATTGAGATCGGACGATACGCCCAACATGTCGAGGCCCTTGGTTACGACATTTTGCATGTTCCCGAGACAATCCACGACTCGATGGCTGTTGCCCTTTTGGCACTCGAACACACGACAACCTTGCGCGTTCAAACCAGCCTGACCTTGGCCTTCCCTCGCAGCCCCATGTTGCTTGCGCTTCAATCTTGGGACCTTGCACAGATGAGCGGTGGACGATTTGATTTGGGGTTAGCTACACAGATCAAACAAAACATTGAAGGACGATTCGGGATTCCGTGGTCTTCACCCATTCGCAAGATGAATGACTACGTGGTCGCTGTCAAAACGGCGTGGAATAGTTTCGCGACTGGCGACTCGTTCATTGTTAACACCGAGCATTACCGGATGAATCGGTTGCAACCATTCTTTAACCCTGGCCCACTTCCCCATCAAGGTCCGCAATTGTTACTTGGTGGCGTTAACGACAATGCGATTCGCCTTGCAGGTGAAGTCGCCGATTGGTTTGTCACTCACCCCACCAATTCGCATCCGCGTTTTCTACGAGACCGCGCCTTGCCACGGTTAGCCGAGGGTATTAACTCCGCACAACGGCTAGCCAACGATGTTCAAGTAGCCATTGCGATTCCGTATATCACCGGTCCTGATCAGGCATCAGTTGATCAAAGTCGCGAAGCACAACGTGCAGTATTGGGCTTCTTGTATTCAACGCCTGCCTATCGACGAACTCTTGAGTTGTTTGGCTGGGATGACCTTGGTGCCCAATTACAGGCGATGACCCGAAGCGGTGATTGGTCGCAACTTGGGGTGCTCATGACCGATGAAGTGCTTGATGTCTTGATTCCATCAGGAACATGGGAAGAACTGCCCACTGTTATCAACGATTGGTTTGCCGGACTAGTTGATGCAGTGTTGATTCAGCCATCTGACGTTTACAACGCTGAATTCGCCGCACTCATTAGTCAAGTGAAATTGATCAAGTCACGTATCAACGCGACGTGACGAGTTCGTCACGATAGCAACACCCACCAAAATGATCGGCAACGCGATCGCCATATTGGTAGACACACTCTCATCGCTGAAAACAACTCCGAGCAATACTGCAATGGCCGGGTTGACATAGGCATAACTCATTGCCAGTGGCCCACTCACATGACTATTCAGATATGTGAAAGCTGTGAAGGCGACTATTGAGCCAATGAAAATGAGATAGATCACTGCCAACGAACTTCGCATACTTGGGGCTTGAACGTCCTCACGCCAAATTGCTGACAGCAGCAAGTAAACGACTGCAGCCGCAGCCATCTCAATTGCAGTTGCCATGAAACCCGAAGGCATATCAATACGGCGACTTAATGCAGAACCAAAACTCCATGACAGACACGCCACGAATACCAACGAGGTTCCGCTCCACGTGCCCGAGAGACCACTATCGGATACCAAAACCAGCACACCTGCCATTCCGATCAACATGCCCGTCCACTGCATTCGTATCGGCCACGTCTTCCACAGACCGCCCCATAACGACATCAGCATTGGTTGAATCGCAATAATGGTCGCCACCAGACCGGAGTCGACTCCTCGGTCCTCGGCCACAGTCACCAGGCCAAGGCCGCCGATCAGCAAGAGCACACCAATGAAAGAGGCATTGCGAATCTGCACCCGTGACGGCCAAGCAACTTTTTTGGCCTTCAAAACGCACAACATCACCGTGCTGGCCAAGGTGAAGCGAATGCCCTGCATCAGGAACGGCGGCAAGGTTTCTAAGCCAATCTTGATTGCCAAATAGGTCGATCCCCAGATGATCCATACTGCGGCTAGTGACAACACGACGGTGCGATTAAAAGTGGTGGTTGTACTACTCGGCATTCTTTCCAGTCTCGCAGATACCCTGAACAACATGAGTACCAATTTGGGTGCCAACTCAAGTTCCCTGACTAATACCCAGACGCCTTTATGCGTTCTCGGTGACTTTGCCTGGGACGTACTCATTCGTACGAACTCTGAGCTGCTGCGCGGCGGAGACACCTTTGGTGAAGTCATGCTCACGCCTGGCGGAAGTGCAGCCAACGTTGCGGTTTGGGCCAGCCGATGCGGAATGAATACGCGCTTTGTCGGAAAAATTGGACGCGATCGATTTGGACAACTCGCGCAAGAAGACCTTGAACGCGAAAAGGTACTCGCTCACCTTGTTGAAACCGAAGCCCACTCAACCGGATCAGTTGCGGTTTTCGTTGATCACACCGGCCAACGTTCCATGGTCTCGGGCCACGGAGCCGACTTCTATCTCATGTCAAGTGAGTTGCCCGTTGACGCAATTTCCTCAGCACAACATTTGCATCTCACCGCTTGGTCGTTCTTCACTGATCCACCGCGTTCAGCTGCTCGCAAAGCGGCGCGTATTGCTCGCGAACATGGCGCAACTGTTTCGTTTGACCCTGGCTCATTTCAGATGATTCAAGAGATGGGCGTCAGTAACTTTTTGGCGGTGACATCCGATCTCAACTTTGACATCGTGCTCCCCAATAAAGAAGAGGGTCAAGTTCTCACTGGATGCGACGAACCTTTGGCTATCGCCGAAGGTCTCACCAAGATTTTCCCCCAGGCACTCATTGTTTTAAAACTTGATGCCGAGGGTTCTTTGCTCTACGACAACGGAAAGTCGACTCACATTCCGCCGGCCACGAACAATCTTGTGGACGCGACGGGTGCGGGTGACTCTTTTGCAGGGTCATTCTTAGCGCATTACCTTGTGCACAAATCGCCAGTTGAAGCCGCGCGATTCGCAACAACAATTTCGGCTTGGGTCATCGAGCACATCGGAGCACGACCATCGGCCGACGCTCGACTCAAGACGGTTCTCGCAGCTCGCCAGAGATAGTCACTGTCAATACGCTCCTGCCTAGGATGTCGTAAATGGAACTAGGAATTATTGGTCGTCGCGCTCTTGTTACCGGTGGTTCAAGTGGGCTAGGTCTCGCTACCGCTCGAGCACTTGCTGCCGATGGCGTCAGCGTCGTCTTAGCTTCACGATCAGCCGAAAAACTTGCCATTGCAAAGGACTCAATCAAGCCCGCTCATGGCGGCTCCGTACATTGCGTCGTCGCCGATGTCAGCGATCTTGCTCAGGTCACTTCGTTGATTGAACAAACCAACAAACTTCTTGGCGGAATCGACATCTTGATTGCCAATGCTGGTGGCCCTCCCCCAGGAACGTTCGCATCAACTCCTATCGAGGCGTACGACGTAGCCATTCGGCTCAACCTGGTGTCAAGTGTGGCCATGTGTCAAGCCGTAGTCCCAGCAATGCAACAGCAAAAGTGGGGACGCATTTTGGCGATCACATCCAGTTCGGTACGCGAACCAATTGATCGTTTGATTTTGTCGAACACTGCACGCGCTGGATTGACTGGTTTCTTGAAGACTCTGGCGCGTGAAGTTGCCAAAGATGGCATCACCGTGAACTCCATTCAGCCAGGCCTACATCTCACTGACCGCTTGTCGTCTCTTTACCCCGATCCGGCGGCACTTGCATCTTCAATTCCGGCTGGTGTTGTCGGTGACCCTGACGACTTTGGTCATGTCGCCGCATTCATGTGTTCTGAACATGCCAAGTTCATGACTGGTGTCGGCTTGCCACTCGATGGCGGGGCTCTACACGGACTGCAATAAGCAGTCGCTCATAAGATCACCAGTATTTGGCGAGTAATTCAAGACTGCGCACACGTGCCGACGTCTCGTATGCCACTGCAGTCACCATGACTTCGTCGGCGTTGACTCGTTGAACCAATTGCTGAAGCTGTTCAGCTACATGCTCACCATCGCCAACGATGCGACTTGACGGCATCCGTTCGGCTTCGGCGATATCGGGATGACGAGCCGCATCATCGGCTGAAGGCAATGGCAAGAAACGACCAGTTCGACGCAGATAGCCGGTCAATCGGGATGACTTAGCGTGCCAGAGTGCTTCTTCATTGGTGTCGGCCGCCAAAACATTGGCAGTCACAATCATGTAGGGCTCGCTCAAAATATGTGACGGGACAAAGCGTGAACGATAGATCTCGGCCGCTTCAAAGGTTCCGCCCATATCAAAGTGATGAGCAAAACCAAAAGGCAATCCCAACTTGGCAGCAAGATGCGCGCTGTATCCACTTGAGCCGAGCAAAAAGATTTTGGGGTACGACGAGGCCGCAGGTGTCGCCTTGAAGTGATCACCAATCGTTGTGTCAAAGCGACGATCGCCGAGAAGATCCATCAACTCAAAAAGGTCGGTCGGAAAATCTTCAGCACCTAAAGCGCCTTCAGAGCGCCGCACCGCGGCCGCGGTTCGCTGATCGGTCCCAGGTGCTCGGCCAATACCGACATCAATCCGACCGGGGTGCAAAGCCTCGAGCATTGCAAACTGTTCGGCAACGACCAACGGCGCATGGTTGGGCAACATCACTCCGCCCGAACCCACGTTGATGCGCGATGTCAGTGCTGCAAGGTGTCCGATCAATACTGGCGGCGCAGTGCACGCGACACTTGGCATGTTGTGGTGTTCTGCCACCCAAAACCGCTTGTAGCCGCACGCATCAGCGCATTGAGCAAGCGTGGTTGTTTGTGTCAGAGCGTCAGCACTTGATGCACCTTCACGAAGAATTGACAGGTCCAGAACCGAAATCGGCACACCCTGTCGTTGAGTCATCTCAGTACTGCAGATTCAGTAAATCAGACAGCGGCGTTAGCGGCGGCACGACGTACAGCAGCAACGACTTCATCGGCTGGTGCACCCGGGCCAAGGATTTCGGCGATGCCAGCAGCTTTCAATTCAGCAACATCGCTGTTTGGCACGATTCCACCGATCACCACCGGAATATCAACACCACGGGCACGAATCGCCTCTACAACGAGCGGTGCAAGGGTCATATGGGCACCGGACAACATCGAGAGACCAACGACATCAACGTCTTCGTCAACAGCCGCGGCCGCAACTGTTTCGGGCGTCTGGAAGAGGCCCGTGTAAATGACTTCGATACCGGCATCGCGCAACAAGCGAGCGACAACTTTGACACCACGGTCATGGCCATCAAGCCCAACTTTGGCAACGAGAACTCGCAGTGAAGTGTTTTCAGTGTTCATCAGATTATTGGTACCTCAACGTGACGACCGAAGACTCCGGCCATGGTGTTCATCATTTCGCCAACGGTGGCGTACACATTTGAAGCATCGATCAATGCAGGCATCAAGTTGACTTCGGTGTCAACTGCATCCTTAGCCAAACGATCAAGGGCATCTTGCACTGCTGCTTCATTACGGTCTTGCTTCACCGTGGACAAACGTTCACGCTGCTTCTTTTCATCAGCATTGGTGATTTTGAGGATGTCCATCTCGTCCTCTTCGTTACCTTCGAGGAATTTACTGACACCCACAATGGTGCGCTCGCCACGGTTGAAAGCCCGCTCGAGGTCGTAAGCACTATCGGCGATACGACCCTGGAACCAGTTTTCGTCGATACCAACGATGCAACCTTCGAGCATTGAGCCGTGGCCCATCTCGTCAATCTTGGCAAAGATCTCTTCGGCGCGACGTTCCATCTCGTCGGTGAGTGCTTCGACGTAATACGAACCACCCAAAGGATCGGCCACATGCGTGACATTGGTTTCGTAACCAATGACCTGCTGCGTACGCAACGCAATGCGGGCTGATCGTTCGGTCGGCAATGCCAAGGCTTCGTCCATTGAGTTGGTATGCAATGACTGTGTTCCACCAAGGACACCGGCAAGAGCTTCAATTGCAGTACGCACGATGTTGACTTCAGGCTGCTGAGCAGTCAGTGACACGCCAGCGGTCTGAGTATGGAAACGCAGTTGCATTGAACGCTCAGTGGTTGCGCCGTAACGCTCTTTCATCCAACGTGCCCAGATACGGCGAGCCGCACGGTACTTCGCAATTTCTTCAAAGAAGTCGATGTGTGCGTTGAAGAAGAATGACAAACGAGGTGCGAATGCGTCAACCGGCAGACCAGCCTGACGAGCAAGTTCGACGTAAGCGAAACCGTTGGCCAATGTAAATGCCAATTCTTCAGCAGCCGTCGAACCAGCTTCACGAATGTGGTATCCCGAAATGGAGATTGAGTTCCAGCGCGGCATTTCGGCTGCGGTGAAAGCCACGGTGTCGCGAACAAGACGCATTGACTGACGTGGAGGGAAGACGAACTCTTTTTGAGCTTGGTATTCCTTCAAAATGTCATTTTGCAAAGTGCCACCCAACTTGGCGCGGGGCACTCCAGCATTTTCGGCCTGAGCGACGAACATTGCGAGCAAAACTGCCGCTGGCGAGTTGATGGTCATTGAAGTCGTAATGCTTCCGAGATCAATATCAGAGAACAAGTCGCTCATGTCGGCGAGAGTGTCAATCGCAACGCCGCAACGTCCGACTTCACCAAGAGACATCGGATCGTCTGAGTCGAGACCAAGAAGTGTGGGCATGTCAAACGCAGTAGAGAGTCCGTCGCCACCCGACTTCAAAATTTCTTTGAAGCGCTGATTGGTGTCGATTGCGGTACCGAAACCGGCGAACATCCGCATCGTCCACAACTTTGAGCGGTACATGGATGCGTACGGTCCACGGGTGTATGGGTAGACGCCCGGGAAGTCGCCGTCTTCGGGACCATAAACCGGTTCGAGCGGAATGCCCGACATCGTCTGATATTTCTCATCACGAACTTTCGAAGCGTCGAAAGCCTTCTGCCATTGTTCACGGGGGTTCGTCACACCTCTATTCTGACGACTGCCAGCCCATTTCCCCCACCCGAAGGTGAATTAGCGGGGCTTCAGTTGCCAATTTTTGGCTCAGTGCGCTCGCTCTGAGGCAATGCACACTCGGTGGTTCCCCCGGGCATACGGTCGCGGTTCTTGGCTACCCATCGGTAAACAACTCCAGCGATCTGCTTGATGCCTGGCGCTAACAACAAGTAGCCGAGCACGGCCCAGCCCCGCCTGCCGTAGATCAAGACGCGCGCGACGGCCACATGAGCCGACGTCAATCGATTGCCTTCAATCAACTGCACCGCGGTTTCGCATTGCTCTTGGGTGAGACCCAGATCAGCTAAGTCAGATCGCTGCCACGGCTGAATACGCGGATGTCGGCGAATTCGACGTTCGATGAAGCGCACACAACGCGTACAGAAAGCACAATCGCCGTCAAAAATGAGGAGCGGTGTCGGCTCAACTGTCACAGGCGAACTCATGAAGCAAGTGTGCCACTAATTAGGCGCTGATCCTCAACGTCTGAATCTGGAACGGTGCGAGTTGTACCGCAATGATTCCGTCATTAATGGAAAGCGATGGCGCATCCAGCGGTTCTTCCAAGGCATTGCACTGCACAACAACTCCCGAAGGTCGTGAGATGCTCATCGTGCCCGCCGTGCTCGCTCCCCTGATTTCCCAAAGCCTGACGACAAGGTCACCAGAGCCATCGTCGGCCGGTTTGATGACGCTGATCAATGCCCCGCGAACATCAAGCCGGATTCCTGAGCTAATCGCCGCTGGGGTACCAGCGATCAAACGATACGGGTGAGCGATCTTGGCACTTTCGATTTCAATGGCCTCAACATCGCCCGGACTTTGGTCGACGTACAACGACCACTCGACGCGTTGTCGTCCGATATCTGCTTGAGGGTCAGGGAACTTCGGCGAACGCAGCAACGTCAATGACAAAGCGTTGCCTCGTACGTCGTATCCACGTGGGCCATCAGCCAAAATCGCGACACCACAGCCAGGTTCACCAACATGAACATACCGATGCGCACATACTTCAAACTTGGCGACATCCCACGACGTGTTGTGATGACGAGGACGACGCACATGTCCAAATTGCGTTCCGCAGGTCGCCTCACGTGACAACACCGCGGTCGGCAACTTCATTTGCAGACGTTGTTCAGATTCGCGCCAATCGGCATCAAGAGCAACATCAAGTCGCGATGATCCTGCGGCAAGAGACCAACGAACTTGAAACTTCGAAACTTGCGTGGCGAAATCGGCGACGATGACAACACGTAATTCTGATGCCGATTCAACGCGCGGTCCACGAACAACTTCAACAGCGATCTCTGGCGAATTCGCATCAGCCATATCAATATCCCACGCGTCATATTCGGCCGGGGTGTCTTGACGAAGCACAAACGAACTCACTTGATCAGCGCCTAAGAGCGACCGACCCGACTCACAATGTCGAAGCTCAATGAGTTCGCCCTTCGAGTTCCATTTTGCTTCAACGATGCCGTTTGAGAGATCGACGTCACCGGCAGATTCTGTACATGAAACTCGAGTCACAGTTGAGGGAACTTCATTGGAAAACATCTTCGTACCCGACATGGCCGGAACATCTACCCATTGCGCCACACCGTTGACGTCAACAACTCCAGAGATCGCAACTGGGGCCGGGTTCATCAACCAGGTTGAGCCATCGGTTCGTGGACTCAACACCGAATCCAAAAGTTGCCCGACTTCGTCAGCAACCGCTGCGTGTTCGGCCTCGGCGTCATCATGCACCCACGCAATTGATGAGCCCGGAATGATGTCATGGAACTGCTGGGTCAAGACTCGTTTCCATAGCTCATCAATGTCTTCAACTCGCTGACCAGACACCGCTGACCAAACTTCAAGTTCATGCAGTAAGCGTTCGCTATTTCGATTACCTTGCTTCGTTCCGAGTTGCGAACTGTATGTACCGCGATGCTTTTCAAAATACATTTCGCCAACCCAAGTTTGGGCTTGGCTGCCATACTCACTTTCAGCATCAGCAAAGAAGTTTCGAATTTTCCCAAACGAAACTTGCGGCACCCCTTCAAGATTGTTTGCCAGCCTGCCCCGATCAATCATCGTTTGAGTTGGGCCACCGCCACCATCTCCGTGCCCATACAACACCAGTGATCGGGTTGAGCCGACGTGATCGGCGAAATTTCTTTCAGCAAACCGCAGTTGTGAAGGAGTCAGTAACGCGTTGTACGTATCAACCGGGCTGAAGTGAGTAAACACTCGCGTGCCGTCGATACCTTCCCACCAGAAGGTGTGATGCGGAAATTTGTTGGTTTCGTTCCAACTGAGTTTTTGCGTAAAGAACCAACGTCCTCCGCCGTGTTGCACAATCTGCGGAAGAGTTCCGGGATAACCGAAGTCGTCGGGAAGAAACGCCCCGTCACAACGGACCCCGAACCACGATTCAAAAGATCGCTGACCGTAAACCATTTGGCGCAGCAAACTCTCACCAGTTGGCAAATTGAGATCGGTTTCAACCCACATCCCGCCCACTGGTTCCCACTGCCCTGATTCAACGAGTTTGACAACTTCAGCAAAGATTTCTGGAGCATCTTCGCGAACCCATGCGTAATGCTGGGCCTGACTATGACTAAAGACGACATCGGGGTTTTTCTTTAACAAGTCGATGGCATTGGCAAAAGTTCGCACCGCCTTGCGTCGTGTTTCACGAATTGGCCACAGCCAAGCCGTATCAAGATGAGCATGCCCAGCTGCGACAATCTTGTGAGAGTGAACAGACGCTTCTTGACTAAGAACCACCTTGAGTTCATCCAAAGCCACCGATGCCGTTTGCGAAACATCGGCGACATTCAATGCGTTACCAGCTCGCTCAAGCGCAGCGAACAACCGCGCCCGTTGGGGTGAACTTTCGTCAAGGTCAATTGCGAGATCAATCGCGGCGTGCAAAGCCACCGCTAACTCATTTACCCCCGCATTAAAGACCGCTACTTCGGCGCGCCGCAATTGATACAAGGGAGCGTCGCCTGCTGTTGCTGGATCGCCGAGTGGTGTCGGCCCATATCCGAAAGCATGCCCCGCAATGATCGGAGTTGCCGCAGCTTCAATCCATAACTCGATGACTTCACCCGCAACACCCATACCGAGATGCACAAGTCGACGGTCGGGCTGGACTGCGTGCACGATCTTCCCGTTCCGATACGCCAGGCCCTCAACCTGAAAGCCATCACCTCGACCATTGAACCCGAGATCAATCGCAGCAACTAATGGTTGTCCGGCGAGATTGGCGGGAACAGTTGCCACCAACTTGAACCACACGGTGTGCCACGCCTTACCCCAGCGTGTTCCAACGGCAAAAGGAGACAGGGCAAGGCTCTGCGCTTTGTCGTACGAGACCGATTCAAATAACTCACCCGATGCGAACACCTCACAAGGGATCGCACTATGCGTGACAAATGGTTGAACGCGTTGGTCAAGCAGTCGGCGTGCTCGCTGCATTGCTGGTGCTGTCACCCGGTGTGCCATTGGTGCTTCCTTTACAACGTTGGCGCAATGCCAATTGCTGGTTGAGCCAAACGCATACTCGCATCAAAGCCTGACTCAAACGGCAGCCAACCGTTGCGGTCGGGCCAAACTAACTGCAACATGGCACCGACTTTTCCGCGGTTCCATTTCACTCCAGTTGTAAACAGGTGCGCATTGGCAATGACATCAACGGTTGAAAAAACGCAACGCAACTCGTTATCAAGCAGACCGACGAGCGGCACGTCGCGAGGAATCTCTACACCTGATGTCACTTGTTCAATCACTAGGTCGATGAGCCCTTTCACGGCGACGGGGGCGAGACCGAAAATGACGATGTCCGGAAACGAGAAAGATTCATTGAGACCAATGGTGTAGGCATAGCCGGGCATGGGCGGGTCAGAATCGGGCACCGCAGCGACTGGCTCAAGAGCCCAGCCATTGGTCTCAATCATCCACTCAATCTTTTCGGCGTGCGGAATCTTGAAATCAGGAAGCTCGATGTTTTCTGCCACACAAATAGCGTGCCACACCGCCAGCCTGAACGACACACTTGCGATACCGTGAAGAGCGATGTATCGATTTCTTTTTCGACCAAAATGGATCGGCTTTCACCTGCTGTGCATTTTTGGAGTCGTCTTGATGGTCTATTTGTCGTTGTGGCAGTTCCATCGCTTAGACGACCGCAAGGCCTTCAATAGCGAGGTCACTGAGCGTTCAAGCCAAAGTGTCGTTGATGTGAGCACACTTGATATTTCAGACCCAGCAGAGATTCAATGGCGACCGGCCGGCGCCAAGGGCACGTATCTTGCCGATGAACAGGTCCTGATCGTCAATCGCAGCCAAGGTGGATTCGCAGGAATGAATGTGTTGACTCCCCTGCTCCTTGACGATGGGCGTGCCATCATCATCAATCGCGGATTCATCGCCCTGAATGCCACCCCACCCCCGGCGCCGGTGGGCGTCGTCAAAATCGTCGGCGTCTTGCGCTCAACCGAAGAGCGCTCAACTGGACAAGCCCGTGAAGCCAGTGGCGAACTCACCGAATTCTTCCGTCTTGATATCGCCCGGCTCCAACAACAAATCGAACCAGAACTTCTCAACGTCGCTCTCGCTGCTGAATTTTCAAAGCCTGCCGATAGTTCAATACTCTTGCCAGTCAGCGCTCCCGAACTTTCTGAAGGTTCCCATCTGTCGTACGCAATTCAATGGTTGATTTTCGCAACCGCAGTCATTGTTGGCTGGGTGCTTGCGGTGCGCAAGTCAGTTGCTAACCGCGCTCGATCTGCGCCATCCGCCTGAACTGTTCAACAACATCGGGACTTTGATGCTGTGCGTCAAGGGTGCGGTAAGCAGTTTCAACATTCACACTGATCCGCCCAGCCTCTCCCCAACTCGCAAAGCTCGAGCCAGTTACCGACATTTCACGAGCGATATCGCGCGCTGCGTCAAATGCATCCATGCCTGATTCAAATCGGGCCGTCGCGCCTTGCTCGATAAAAGACAAATAGTCGCGCACTTGAACGATGCCTTGTTTGTCGGTCACTGGACCATGACCTGGGACCACAGTTTCAACGTCCATGCCGAGCATGAGATCACATGCGGCAATCCAATTTGACAGTGGCCCGGCCCACACGATGGGCGTTCCGCCAATAAAGAGAACATCGCCGGTGTACACGGTGCGCGCATCAGGGACATAAGCGATCACGTCACCTTTGGTATGGGCGGGACCGACCTCGATGAGTTCAATCAGCCGTCCCCCGACTTCAACATCGAGACGTACATCAAAAGTGCGAGTCGGCATTTTCATGTCAATGTCTGCAAAGTCGAAGGCACCGAAAAAGCTGCGGAATAACTCGCCGATTTCACCTGGTGCGGCATTCAACGCTGCCAACATCGCCGGGGGTACTTCGGTCATTTCATGTGCGGCAGCAGTTGAGGCAATGATTTCGGCCCCGTCAACCAGTTGGTTGCCGTAACAATGATCTCCGTTGGCATGAGTGTTGACCAACGACCGAATGGGCGCGGTACGAGTAAACGGCACAAAACTGTCCAACATCTGTTGTGTCAGTTTTAAATCGAACAAAGTGTCGACGAGCAAAGATGCTCCGTCTCCGACCACCAGACCAGCGTTACTCCAACCCCAACTTCCGTCGGGTTGCACGTAAGCCAGACAACCGTCGGATAGTTCAATCAGTTCAGGAGGCTTCGGCCGACCCGTCATACTCTTCTACCTTCCCCGTCGGGCCGCACCAGCGACACGACACCGACTCGAGGTCGTCCAAGAGGATCTTTTCGTCCTCGATCGCCAATTCGCCACCAGTTGTGTAGTGATAATAAGCCGACGTGCGAGTCGTACGAACCACATCAAAACGAGTCAAGTTTCCGCACAGCGTGCAGCGATAACGAGTAGACATACTGCGAGCGTAGGGCACTCAACCAAATCCCAAACATTCTGGGGCTTCACTTCTCGTAAAGACATAACTATCAATGACTTGACACAGAACATTTGTTCGGAAACACTCTGAAGGTGCAGAAATCATTTGACGATATGGGGACACCGCTGAGCGATGTCACTTTTTGCGTCATTGACTTTGAAACCACCGGAGGCTCAGCCGAGCACGACCGCATTACCGAAATCGGTGCAGCCAAATATCTGGGTGGCGAATGCATCGGTACCTTTCAAACACTTGTCAATCCCGGCTGCGCCATCCCGCCGTTCATCACGATCCTCACCGGCATCACCGAAGCAATGATCATGCCCGCGCCACGTATTGAGTCACTGCTTGGCACTTTGACCCATTTCATCGGTGACTCCGTCATCGTTGCGCATAATGCTCGCTTCGATGTTGGCTTCTTAAATGCTGCGCTCATTCGTGATGACCGCGATCCCCTCAGCAACAAAGTCATTGACACAGTTCCACTTGCTCGGCGACTCGTTCGAGACGAAGTCAGAGATTGCAAACTCGGAACTTTGTCTGCTCACTTTCGCTTTGCTCACCAACCAAGCCACCGCGCTCTCGACGATGTGCTCGCCACCGGAGACCTTTTGCATTTCCTCATTGAACGTGCTGCTGGTTTCGGAGTTCTCGGAATTGATGACTTAATCGCTCTTCCCAAACTTGGGACGCATCCTCAAGCCGCCAAACTTCGTCTCACCGAAGATTTGCCTCGTTCACCAGGCGTGTACATCTTTTCCGACGTCGCCGGACGGCTTCTGTATGTCGGCAAGGCCACGAACTTACGGCAACGAGTTCGCAGTTATTTCAGTACTTCTGAAACTCGTCGCAAGATTGGGCCGATGTTGCGGCAAGTTCATGGCGTCGACTACATCGCAACTCCTGATGCGCTCACCGCTGAAGTGCTTGAAATGCGTCTGATTCAACGCTTGCTGCCGCAATACAACAAGGCCGGAACAACCAGCGACAAATACTGCTACGTACGTCTCACTGTTGAAGAAGAATGGCCACGACTTGTCATTACGAAGAATCCAGCCAAAAAGGGACTGCATATCGGTCCGCTCACAAGCCGCACTGCCGCACGACTTGTTGTTGAAGCAATCGAATCGGTGGTTCCCCTTCGACGTTGCACGGTTCGAATGGGTCGCAATTACGCCGCACCATCCGATGCGCCCGTCTGTTCGGCCGCACAATTAGGCGTCGCCTTGTGTCCGTGTTCAGGAACCGCGAGCCCTGATGAATATGCAGCAATCGTTTCATTCATCACGCATTCGTTAACTGACTCACCCTCGGTTCTCTTCGCGCGCCTCCACGAACGAATCACATCGCTAGCCGCCGCACAAAGATTTGAAGAGGCCGCCGAAATGCGTGATCGCACTCAAGCACTGGTACTTGCGCTCAACCGCCAACGCCGATGCGACCAATTGAGATCAGCGGGCACGGTGAGCATTCGCTCAGGCGACGTTCATTACGACATCGAATCGGGAGTCTTGGTGAATACGCGCCGCGAGGATCAACTCTTTAGCCCGCTTGCCGCACATCCCAGCAAAGTCCTTCAGGGCGTTGTTAACTACCTGCACCCACACCAGCCCGAGGCTCTTGAGAACGGCCCCCTCGAGCGGCATGTCTTTGATGAAGTGATGTGTATCGCCCGTTTCTTAGATGACGAGGCGACGCATCCGGTTCTTGAGGGTTGCAGCGGTCATTGGGCGTCTCCCGTTCAGGCAGTTCCCGAACTGCGCCGACTCGATTTTCATCGAGCTGCGTAGTTCGTTAGACCGAAACGCTGCGCAAGCCAAGACAATCAATGCTCAGAACTTTGGCGTGCCCATCGGGAAACTCTTGGCTTAAAGTCTCCGCAAAATTCTCCGCATCAGATTGCTCGACAAACGCGGCAACCGTCGGACCAGAACCCGATAGCCAAGATGAAATCGCCCCACATTCAATCATGCGGTTCATGACCTCGCGACACTTCGGTGTTTCATCAAGACGTTGGTCCTGATGCAATCGGTCAGTCATTGAGGTCCGCAACAATTCAAGATTGCCCGTTGTTAAAGCAATGACCATTTGCGTTGAACGGGCAATGTTGAAAACTGCGTCAACTCGATCGATATTCGTCGGCAGAGTTGAACGACTTGAAGCGGTTGATGTTTGAAAAAATGGAACCCACGCAACAACGCGAATCTCTTCAAGCATTTGCACCGACACCGGAACCGCGACCGTTGATTGCGGTGAAGCAGCGACGATTCCACCCAAAACACTCGCCGCAACATTGTCAAAATGGCCTTCCAGTTCAGCGGCAATTCTGATGATGTCGTCACGGTGCTCAGTGATGAATACCGGAAGATCCTTGTCGGTCACTCCAGCTTTTTGCGCGAGTCCAAGACAAACTCCGCCGACACGAACCGCACCCGAAAAACCTAAACCTCGTCCGGACGGAATAGGAGAATCGACCCACAGCGCACCTTGACCACCAGCCCGCACAAAGGCCTGCATCGCCGGATGACCATCGCTCACCGCTTCGGTTTCACCAATCGGACACACCGCAACAGTGGCGTACAGAGATAACGCCATACCCAAAACATCAAACCCGGGGCCAAGGTTGGCCGAGGTTGCAGGAACTTGAACAGCCAAATTCATTGCTGCAGTGCCAGAAGTTTCTAAGCGCCGAATTCGGCGAGAGCAGCTTGCGATTCGGTGATGAGTTTTGTCAGAGTTTCGTTGGCTCGACCCGAATCAATCGATTCAGCGGCCATTGCAACACCCTCTTCAAGCGAACTTGCGACGTCGGCGACCACTAAACCTGCGCCAGCATTCAACACGACAATATTTCGATGAGCACCTTGTTCACCAGCCATCACTCGACGCACCACATCGGCGTTGAATGCGGGCGTGCCGCCCACCAACTCTTCCGAAATAGCCGGCGCCAATCCCAAAGAGACGGGGTCAACAGAGAACGTTCGAACTTGTCCACCGCGCAGCTCTAAAACAGTTGATGGTCCAGTTGTGGTGAGCTCATCAAGACCACCACCGTGCACGACCCACGACGACTTCGATCCATGTAGTCGTAAGGACGCCAACATACGTTCAGCAACCATTGGGTTTGCCACACCAATCAACTGACGTTTCACGCGACCTGGGTTAGCCATCGGTCCGAGCAAGTTGAAAACTGTCGGCACACCAATTTCACGCCGTGACGGCGCCGCAAATCGAAATGCGGGGTGGTAACGCGCGGCCAGACAAAATCCCATACCAGCGCGTTCAACACATTGCTTCACACCTTCTGGCGATAACTCAACGGCAACGCCCAATGCTTCAAGCACGTCAGCGGTGCCACATTGCGACGAAGCAGCACGAGCGCCGTGTTTACACACCGGCACACCTGCACCCGCAACAACGATGGCCGACATCGTGCTGACATTGATCGAGTGACTGCGATCGCCACCGGTACCCACGATGTCAATCGCCCGTTCGCGAGTCGCATCATCAAGTGGCACCAAAGTTGCTGCTTCAAGAACCGCATCAAGCAAACCTGAAAGCTCTTCGGGTGTCTCACCTTTGGCCCGAAGCGCGACAACAAATCCGATGAGCTGAGCTGGCGTAGCTGAACCCGACAGGATATTGGTCATCGCCGCACGGGCGTGCGCTGCATCAAGGTCGTGGCGATCAAGCAGCGACGAAATCAGTTCGGGCCAACCACCTATTGATTCAAGGGTGATCTCAGAAGTCTGGGGTGCCTCGGCCATGCGTTTGAGGCTAGCGAGATGTACTACTGAGTACGACGGTCAAGCAATGCGACGGCGTTGGCGAATGAGACGCCGACGTTCACGTTCGGTGGTTCCGCCCCAAACGCCAACTTTTTCTCGACTAGCTAACGCATGCTCTAAACACGAGATGCGCACATCACACCCGTGACAGACCATTTTCGCAACATCAGCCTGATCTTCGGTTTCCGGAAAGAACAATTCAGGGTCAAGACCCCGACATGCTCCCAGTGACCGCCATATGACTTCCATTGGATTCCCCCAAGTGACCTCGTTCCGATTATGGCAACGACTTCTCTTAAGGCGAGACAATAGAAGGGTCTTGTCCGTTTGTGAATAGGCAAATTCAAATATCGCTCTGACCTGCCCTGATCGGGCGAAAAAGTAGGTTCAGGCGCGTAAATCGTTGAGGAATTCAGCCAAGTTGGCCGGCGACAAAGCGATTTCTTCCAAATAGTCGGGGTGTGTACAGGCCAGCACTGCCCCACCTTTCGCCAAGCCTTCAATGTCGTCAGGCGAGAAAGCGAACTGCAGATAGTGCACTGCAGCAGTGACGTAATCACGGGTCAATTGACTCTCATGTTGAGCTTCGGTGATTGCCGCAACTTCACGACCGTCAGCCAAACGGAAAACGATTGAACTCTCGATGCCTACCAATTTGGGTAGCCACTCTTGCATTTGTTCTTCGCTCGTCAATTCAATGAACAACGTGGCGCACAACTGGCCAGGCTCAGGAATCATCGGATTGTAAATATCAATCTCACCTTGAATTTCTTCGTCGGTGGACAGACGTTCAACTCGTGACATTTCTTGAATCTGATAACGAATCGTGTCACGGTTTTCGAACATCACCGAAACAATCGTGCCGAGTGATAGGCGACGACGTTCTTTCAGTGCGATCACTCGATCTTTGAATTCGGATCGCTCACGTTCGTAGGCACGCACATCAGCGATATCTGACAATGACAGTTTGCGGGGGGTCAAAGTATTCATCTGATTCTCCAATTTCTGAATTACTTGGGGGGTTGTTCTTCAGGAATTCCGTATGCACGTGCCACCAATTGGATGGGGTGCAACGACACTCGTCCGGTTTGTTCGTTAATTGCTCCGTTGGCCAAATGACAATCGCCAGTAACAACATCACTATCGGCCTTGATGATTTCGGCACCGAGTTTTTGACCAATCGGAATCGAGAGTTCGGCATTTTCTGCACGAAGACCCCACATGCCGTCAATACCTGAGCACTGTTGAACCAGTTTGATTTTTGCGCCAGTGAGCTTCATCAGGTCACGGCTCTTCAAACCAATGTTCTGCGCTCGCAAGTGACACGGAGTGTGATACGTGATGGTTTCGGGAACATCTCCGTTGAATTCAGTATCTAATGCAGTGCCATCAGCCTTATGAATCTTCATCAGGTATTCACTCGCATCAAACGTATGGGCCGCAACCAGTTCGGCATCTGGACCACCGACGTAGTCGAGGTAATCCTTTTTCAAGACATAGCCACAGGTTGGCTGTGGCACGACAATGTCGTTGCCCTTACGCACAGTGTTAGCGAGTGCCTTGACATTCTTCTCAGCGATCTTGGTGAAACTTTCGATGTCACCACTGTGCAAGAACGGCGCACCACAACACTGAGTTGTGTCAGCCAAAGAGCATTCAATGCCGTTGCGTTCGTACACCTTGATGAGGTCGTGGCCGACTTCAGGAGCCTGGTACTCAACAAGACATGTGGGGAAGAGCGCTACGCGTCCCTGGCGCTTGCCGATCTTCAATTTCGGGCGGCGATTAAACCAGGTCGTAAAGCGTTGCTTCGCAAAAGGTGGGAGTACGCGTTCACTCGAAACACCAGAGGTCACTTCAATCGCTTTACGAATCAGCGACCCTGGTTTTGCGCCCATCATCTTGTTCATCAAAGGAGCAGTCGTTGTGGCAACTTTGCCAATCAGATCGGTGCGGCCCATCACATTAGTGGTGACCTTGTCACGCAATGACACTTGATCGTTGGTGTGGCGCATCGCATCAGCGCGCAGCATCAATCGTGGGAAATCGAGTTCCCATTCACTTTGTCCGGGGATATACGGACAGTTGACATAACACAATTTGCATTGGAAACATTCGTCAATGACTTGGTCTTGTTGAGCTGGCGTCAAGCGACCAGCATCTTGATCTTCGTGTTGATCAATGAAATCGAAAAGTGTGGGGAAAGATGTGCAGAACTTAAAACACAAACGACACCCGTGACACAGGTCGTACACCCGAGTGAGTTCGTCGCGAACATCCTTTTCATCGAGATACTTCGGATGTTTCGGGTCGTAGGTAATCGTCATGTTGAAATCTCATTCGGTTGATAAATCTGGAAAGGACTGACGTGAACTTTTTGTTGGGGTGCCCAGTTGTTACTGGACACCCCAACAATGTGAGTAAATGAAACTCAGAGTGCGTCGAGGCCCTGCTGGAAACGACCAGCGTGGCTCTTCTCGGCGCGAGCCAAAGTTTCAAACCAATCGGCGATTTCGGCAAAGCCTTCGTCGCGAGCGGTCTTGGCAAAGCCTGGGTACATCTGGGTGTACTCGTAGGTTTCGCCGGCGATTGAAGCCTTGAAGTTGGCTTCGGTTTCACCGATGGGCTCGCCCGATGCGGGGTCGCCAACTTCGGCCAAGTAATCGAGGTGACCGTGTGCGTGTCCGGTTTCGCCTTCGGCGACTGAACGGAACAATGCAGCAGCGTCGGGGTAACCCTCGATGTCAGCCTTCTGTGCGAACCACAAGTAACGACGGTTGGCCTGGCTCTCGCCGGCGAACGCCTCCTTGAGGTTTTCGTGAGTCTTGGTGCCGTGGAGGCTCATGACTGTCTCTCTTTCGTGTGTTTTGGTTGTTTGATTTGCTGAACTTCTTGAGCGCAGGACGCTCAAGAAACCTGTTTTCAGATCAGGCGCAACCTGCGCATGAGCCATGGAACAAAATTGAGGTTGAATCAACGAAGAAACCGTCGAGTCCATCGATCCGTAATTCTTGTGAACCAGCGACATAGACGTCACGCACATCACCGCACGTCTGACACACCACATGATGATGGTCATCGACGTTTGGGTCAAAGCGCACGGCGCCTCCGCCAACATCGATGAGTCGCAACTCGCCCATCGAAGCCAGATCGGTCAAGGTTTGATAGACGGTGCGCAGCGAGATGCCCGGCATTTGGACACTTGCGTCAGAAAACAAGGCTTCGGCGGTCGGATGCATCGTGTTGCCATGCATCAGACGGAAAAGTAACTGCCGCTGGGGAGTGACCTTCAGGCCATTGGCTCGAAAAGCTTCGGTGAGCTCGGTGGGTGATTTCACAGATCCGACCTTAGTGACATGTTGTGCTAGTTAACAATTCATGCAGATTAGCAACTCGTGAAATTTGTCTCAACAGGCACTCTCAGACTGCAGCAGGTACTCTCGCCATGTGCCTACCGAGTTATCCCCTGAGCGTTTTGACCGACCAGCCATGCGCCAGCGCTTAGCGGCTGAGCAATTTGATGTCGTGGTCGTCGGGGGCGGAATCACCGGTCTGGGTGTGGCCCTCGATGCCGCTTCGCGAGGATTGCGAACCGCACTCGTCGAACGCCACGACTTTGCCTCAGGTACATCGTCAAAGAGTTCAAAATTGATCCACGGTGGGCTTCGTTACCTGCAGCAAGGTGAAGTGCGCTTGGTCTATGAAGCGCTGTACGAACGTCAGCGGTTACGTCGCAATGCCCCGCATCTCGTTTCGCTACTCCCCTTCTTGCTTCCGATTCTCACGAAAGATGGTCTCGTGTCGCGCAAGATTGCGCGAGCTCTCGGATCTGCTTTGTGGATGTACGACATCACAGGTGGCGCACGAATCGGCAAAATTCATCGGCGCCTGCGCAAACAAAAAGCGTTAGCGCATATGCCAACGATGCCCAGTCAACGTTTGGCTTCGGCATACATCTATTACGACGCACAAGCCGATGATGCTCGCCTATGTATCACCATGGCGCGATCTGCCGCCGACCACGGTGCAGCAGTGATCAACCAGTGCGCAGTCACAAACATTTTGCGTTCAGACTCTGGACAAGCAACGGGAGTTTCAGTTTTGTGCGACGGCGAGCAATTCGATATTCGTGCCCATGTCGTTGTGAATGCTGCAGGTGTTTGGACTGACGCAGTTCGCACTCTTGAAGAAGGCATCGACCCCGACACCATTCGCCCGGCTAAAGGTGTTCATGTCACGGTTCCATGGGACAAAGTTCGCAATGACATCGCAGTCATCATCCCCGTCCCCAAAGACAAGCGCAGTCTGTTTGTTGTTCCGTGGGGTCCAAAGCCGGATGGAACGTTTACACATACATATATCGGTACGACTGATACCGATTATCAGGGCCCAGTCGACGATCCGCAGTGCACGAAAGACGATATTGATTACGTCTTGCGGGCTTTGAATGCCAGTGTCACTACTGGCGTCACCACCGACGATGTCACCGGAGTGTGGGCAGGGTTACGTCCACTCGTCAAACAAGTCAATGCCGAAGAAGGAACTGGCAAAGGCGGCAAAGCCGCGCGAACTGCCGACCTGTCACGCCGACATCTTGTATTCACCGGTGAATCCGGCATCATCACCGTGACCGGCGGCAAGTTAACGACATACCGCGAGATGGCTCAAGACACCGTTGATGCTGCATTGAAAGTTCTCGAGAAAAACTCAACTACATCTATAACTACAAGCATCAAGAAGTGTCGTACCAAGAATTTGAAACTGCACGGAGCGCGAGGTTACAAAGAGCCGCGCGTTGAAGGTTCAGCCGAAGCCCATCTCGCGCATCGCTACGGATCTGATGTCAATCTCATTCAAGAATTGATCACGGCCAATCCGTCATTATCTGAGGCACTCATTCCTGGGTTGCCCTACATCAAGGCCGAAGCCATCTATTCGGTGATCTATGAAATGGCCCTCACACTTGATGACATTTTGTCGCGCCGCACGCGTGCGTTACTGTTCGACCGAGAAGCAACTCGTGTTGCTGCCAAGTCAGTCGCCGAACTCGTTGCACCGTATGCCCAGTGGGACCAGCAGAGAATTGAACACGAAGTGCAAACCTTCCAAGAAATTTGTGAGCACGAAGCAACTATGGGCACATTGCCCGAAAATGAACTGTATTCCTGAGCGGAGAACCACATGACCGGCAAGACTTTTTCTCGCGAGATCACTTCACCCATCGATCTTGTTCAAGATGCACAATCACCTGCACGAAATCACTTAGCGCACACAACCATTGCACTGACCAATCAACAGGTCTCTGACTTGCAAAACATTTGCGAGACCATCACCGCTCCGCTTGAAACCGCGTTGGCAAGTCGTGATTGGTGGCCACTCACGATGCATTGGGCACTTGCGGGCAAAGTACCGACACGTGCCGCAGCAATTTGTCGACCGACGTCAACCGAACAGGTTTCGCATGTTTTGTCGTATTGCAACGAAAAGCGCATTCCAGTGACTGCTGCCGGCGGACGAAGCGGTGTGTGTGGAGCGTCGATTCCGCTTTATGGCGGAGTCATTTTGGATACCACTGCAATGCAAGGTGTCGTCGCCCTCGATGATGAGTCATTAACGGTTGAAGTTTTGCCCGGAACATTCGGACCCGATCTTGAAGCACATATTCAGTCATTGGGATTCACCGTTGGCCACTATCCACAAAGTTTTGACATTGCGACCGTTGGCGGTTGGGTTGCTTGTCGTGGCGCTGGCCAATACTCAACTCGCTACGGCAAGATCGAAGACATGGTGGTTGCTCTCGAAGTTGTACTTGCCGATGGCAAGATCATCAAAACTGGCGGCTCTCCTCGTGGAGCCAGTGGGCCAGACCTCAACCAGATTTTCATTGGTAGTGAAGGAACTCTTGGCGTCGTCACTCGGGTATGGCTCAAGTGCCACCCGCTAGCCACGCTTGAACGTCGCGCCGCATTTGGTTTTGCGACATTTGAAGACGGCCTTGATGCTTGTCGCCGAATTATGCGACGTGGGGCAACCCCTGCAGTACTTCGTTTGTATGACGCACCCGAAAGCCAACGCGGTCAAGGTGGCGACGGAGTCATCTGTGCGCTTCTTGTATTGGACGAAGGCGACGTCGCCTCGGTGACTGCATCGATGAACATCGTTGAAGAAGAATGTCTCGCAACAATCGGTTGCATACCGCGCGATATTGAAACCGTCGAGCGTTGGATGCACCACCGCAATGACACCAGCGCGCTGCAGGCGTTGACCAAAAAAGGTTTTGTCGTTGACACCATGGAGATTGCTGCGCCTTGGTCGACTCTTCCTGCCATCTTCAATGCAACCCGCGAAGCCATGCTGAAGGTCCCGCACGCCCGTTCATCAACTTGCCACTTGTCGCACAGTTACATCGACGGCGCTTGCTTGTATTTCACTTTTGCTGCCAATCCCCCTGCAGACGAAGTTGAAAAAACCTATGTGGCGCTGTGGGATGCTGGCACTCGTGCGGTTCTTGCCAATGGCGGAAACCTCAGCCACCATCACGGTGTCGGAATGAACCGTTCTCGTTTTGTGCAAGAGGCACTCGGTTCTGCCTTCGGCGTTCTCGTGGCTATGAAAAACTCTCTTGATCCGCAAGGCATCTTGAATCCTGGCAAGATGGGATTACCCCTACCCGACTATTTGGAGGCAGCACAGTGGCCATGAGTTCGGCTTCGTCAAGCTCACATCAGTCTCGCTGGGACAATCAGGCAATTAAGTCTGGTGCCTCGGTCGCGTTAGTTTTCGCCGTTCCATTTTCAATCGCTGCACGAATGTTCTCCGACAGTGGCATAGCGGTGGTTTTGTCGCTGTGTGCGGCGATCGGATTTTTGTTGGGTGCCTCGGTTGCTGCCTGGCATCAACAACGACGTACGCCACTTTCGCATGCCATCGTCACAGCGGCTTTGAGCTACATCATTCCTCAAACCGTCTTCATCATCGTCAAATTGGCGCGTGGTGGCGAAGTGCGTTGGCTTGGTGTCTTTTTCAACTTGACAGTCACTTTGACCGTCGGTGTGATTGGCGGCTTTATTGGTTCAACAATGCAAAAGACCGGCGCTACGCCACGGGGACGTCGTTCATGAGTTCTTCAATTCTTGTGATTGATGTCGGCACGAGTGGTCTACGTGCGGCAGTCGTTCGACCTGATGCAACTATCACTGCTTTGCATTATCGCGAGTTCGCGCCAAGTTCTCCGTTCGCGGGTCTTGTTGAATTTGATGCAACAGAAATGGCGCGCTTAGTACTTGAAGTCGCCCACTTATCACTCGCCGAAGCCGGTGCAGTCGCTGCCGTCGGCATCACCACCCAACGAGCTTCCACGATTCTGTGGGACCGTTCAACCGGTATTCCCCTTGGACCTGCTTTGGGTTGGCAAGATTTACGTACTGTTGGCGAATGCATCATGGCCAAAGCCGAGCACGGCTTGTCATTAGCGCCTAACCAAACTGCCACCAAAGCCGCGTGGCTTCTTAAGACTTATGTCGGTGACGAACAAGCGATTGCGGCGCGCGAAAATGATTTGTGTATCGGAACAGTTGACAGTTGGATTGCGTGGACACTTTCGCAAGGCGCGCTTCATGTCACTGATCACAGCAATGCTGCAGTCACCGGACTCGCTGATGTTTTGTCGCATGAAACCATCAGGTGGCACGAGCGGGCGTGCACAGTATTGGGTGTACCAATCAGCATGCTGCCCACACTTGTCCCATCATCAGGTGTTGTTGGTATCGCGACAGCCCTTCCTGGTTCGCCTCCTATCGCATCAATCGCCGGCGATCAACAGGCATCGCTCATCGGTCAATCGTGTGTTCGGCGCAATATGGCGAAATGCACTTTTGGTACTGGCGGCATGATGAACGTGTGTCTCGGTGACAGCAAACCCGTTTCGGCTGAGCGCAGTCGAAACGGAACATTCCCCATTGTCGCCTGGAGCCAAGTGGCAAACGATGCTTCTCATCGCGTCACCTGGGGCGCCGAAGCAATCATGCTGTCGGCCGGAACCAACGTTGAATGGCTCCGCGACGACATGGGTCTCATTTCCTCGGCAGA